>Ga0114972_10001978_pt1 | contig 15327 bp, 15 predicted proteins | sample M_140807_EF_Meta_FD_87354 | JGI IMG/M metagenome (GOLD analysis project Ga0114972, IMG submission 87354) | Freshwater microbial communities from Lake Montjoie, Canada to study carbon cycling - M_140807_EF_MetaG | ecosystem: Environmental > Aquatic > Freshwater > Lake | place: Lake Montjoie... | reverse complement strand
TGGGCCACCAGGACGTAGAGTTCAAGCATGGCACGCCTTGGCAATTGCTGATGGGCAAACGTCCAGCGGGTATGGCCATACGAGCTTTGGCTTGGTTGGGGGCAGAGCAGGCCCCTTCGGCACTCAAAATCCTGCAGTCCAAGTTGTCCACGGCCGAATGGGAGGCCATGCGCGCCGCTCGCGCTGCGATGCCAAGTTGGATGGCACGTGCCGTCAGTGAGGTGGCCTTTGTCTGAGTCATGGTTCTCACTCGGCCGCGCAGATCAGGCCGAAGCCCTTGAAGTGGCGGCAGGCCGAACTGGGCGACCCGCACATTTGTTGGAAAAAGATATCTGGGTAGTCTGGGCCTTGTCGGCCATCTACGGTTCACAGTTGGCCGAAAAATTGACCTTCAAAGGCGGCACATCGCTTTCCAAGGTTTACAAAATCATTGATCGGTTTTCTGAAGACATTGATCTGACCTACGACATCCGGGAGTTAGTCCCAGACCTGTTGCAGGGCGGTAATCCAATTCCGGTTTCGGCAAGTCATGGAAAGAAAATTACAAGCGCCGTCCGGGCACGATTGCCGGAATGGATCGCAGGCTGGGTCAAGCCGGTTCTTGAAGGTTCATTGGTCAGTAGCAATGCGCAAGCTGAGTTTCGAGTTGATGGCAAAGACCGCGAGAAACTGATCATTGACTATCGCGCGGTGAAAACAGGCACTGGCTATGCTGAGGCATCAATACAGTTGGAGTTCGGTGCCCGCGCCACTGGCGAGCCCAACAGCAGACATATGGTTCATTGCGACATCGCCCCAGTCATTGAGGGCGTCAAATTCCCCGTTGCGGCACCTCTGGTCATGGCTGCCGAGCGCACCTTCTGGGAAAAGGCAACGGCTGCACACGTCTATAGTTTGCAGGGTCGATTGCGTGGTGAGCGATATTCTCGTCATTGGTACGACTTGGCCGCTATGGCTAAAACAGGTCATGCTGCGCAGGCCGCAGGCGATCACCAGTTGTCCAGAGCGGTGGCCGAACACAAGTCGGTCTTCTTCGTCGAGAATGATGCGCATGGATCAAAGGTCGACTACCTTAAAGCCGTGACCGGCGGGCTCCAGTTGGTGCCCACCGGTACAGCATTGGCCGCATTGGAAAGCGACTATGCCGCGATGCTGGAGGACGGCTTGCTGGCGCTTCATCAGCCATCGTTTGATGAAATTATGGAGAAGTGCCGGGCCATACAAGATGAAGTTAATGACACGGCTCGAGACGGGCAATAGCGGCTCAGTCGAAAACGGAGGTGATTCACGGGTTTGAACCGCCGTCCGCAAATTTGTAAAATTGACCGCATTGAACTGGCCGTTCTCATTAGGGAACGACGAACGAATTGGGGATTGTTGGCAGAAGCTAGACGGGACCCGCAGGGGCTACTCTGAGGCTGTTTGCTTCGTGGTTGCACCCCACCACCGATACCTTAAAAGCCAACCCTAACCGGTTGGCTTTTTTTTGCTTGCTACCGCGTGTTTGCGCGGGTTCCTGCGGCCCTCACGAACCGGTGCAATTTTTGCAACGACAGGGCGACTAAGAGCAAAAAAACCGGCACAAGGCCGGTTTGATGAAGTTCGCTGAAAGCGATTTCAGTAAGAGCTGCGCTCGTTGCGGTAACCGCCACCGCCGCCGTAGCCGCCACTGCTGGCTTCTTTGGGCTTGGAGATGTTCACGATGATCGAGCGGCCGCCGACTGACATGCCATTCAGACCCTGGATAGCGGCTTCAGCTTGTTCGCTGCTGCCCATTTCCACAAAGCCGAAGCCTTTGGAGCGGCCGCTGTCGCGGTCCATCATGACTTTGGCGGAAGCCACGTCGCCATAGGCGGCGAAGTTCTCACGCAAGTTGTCGTCGTTAATTGAGTAAGGCAAGTTGCCCACGTAAATTTTGCTGCTCATGTTGAGCCTTTCAGAAATTGCCCACAGGCTTTAATAAGCGTTGTGCGCGGGAGAAATCGGTGTCCGTTAGGACGCCGAAGAGAAATGAGTTGACAGAATAAGACTGTCATTTCACAGTTTGGGGGAGTTCAGGTTCCGATAACGCAACCTGTAAGGGCTTGAAATGCAATAAAAGAAGTCTGCAGCCCGACAGAGCAACTTTGAAACTTGACAGTATTGTACGCTTTATGTTCTTTGTTTTTTGAGAGCGTGAGTGTTTATGATTGGGGATTGCTAATTTGGAGGGTGAAACACATGACGACATTTGCCGAACAACTGAAAAATGAGATTGCACGACTCGCAAAAAAAGAGGTTCGTGCAGAAACCAAACAACTCAAACAATTTGCGGCGCTGCAACGTTCAGAAAATGCCGCACTCAAGCGACGCGTGTCGGAATTGGAGTCGGCGCTCAAACGCTTGGGCAAAGCGCAAGACATAACCACTGCCGTTCAACCCGAGATCGAGGCCGGCCCTGCTTTGCGCTTTCGGGCGGGTGGGTTTGCCTCATTACGCAAAAAGCTGGATTTAACGGCCGCAGAAATGGCCAAACTTTTGAATGTGTCGCCTCAGTCTGTGTACCACTGGGAGATTGGTAAATCTCGTCCACGAGCGAGCCAATTGCCTGCAATTTCTGCCGTGCGTAAGATGGGAAAAAAAGAAGTGACAGAGCGTTTAACCGCTTAACCACCAGCATCTCCGTTGGTACGCCAAAGATCACCATCGGACTGTAAAACGAGCAGCTCAAAAGAACACCCATAGAAGAGTGAGGCAATGCGGTGATGAGCTTGTCGTATTCAGATGCGTGGTGAAAGCGCTGGGTTGGCTGGTCACCAGGGCTTTACGTGGCCGTTTTCAGCTCAGACTGGAAGTGCTACGCGCTCCCTGTTGACATGATCCGCATGCCGGCTCGACATCAATGCAGTGAAGAAGCCATTGAGCCACTGAAGGTTGACAGGCTTGGCTACAAAAATAGTCCCTTCTGGAAGGCTGCCACGCGACTCGACTTCATCGGCTGTCAAAGCCGATATGACCAAATAAGTCATGCGTTTAAAAAGAAAGTTTTGGCGCAAAGTGCGAAGCAATTCAAATCCATCGACGCCAGGCATGTTCAAATCGGCGATCAAAACGTCCGGCATGATGCTGGAGATATCGATCAAGGCCTCCAACCCCGAGCTCATGGCCGTGCAGTCCACAGGCATATCGCAACGTGTGCAGAAGTCACGCATCATTTCGCGTGTCACCGCATCGTCTTCGACCAGCAATACTTTCAGTCTGCCCTGTCTGCCTTCAGGCAGGGTTGACATCATATTGTGCCGGCGCTGGTACTCGCGAATGGACTGCATTGAAATCCGGCGGTGGCCTCCTTGGGTCTTCCAGGCTTGCAGTTCGGTCTTCTCGACCAAGGTTTGAATGGTACCAACCGACAAGCCCAGCAGCTTTGCCGCGTAGGTTGTGCCGCAGTAATCTTCTGGCCGTTCAGGGTGGTTGTGGGTAGTCATGAATTGATTGTATTTAAATATGGATTATTTATCAATAAAAATACTACTAAATATACAAAAAATTTCAATTTTAAAGATTGAAGTGACTTTTTTGTGCTTCAAAAAAGCAGGATGGGTGTGAAAACAGGTCTCGCCAGCGACATATTTTTTGGCGAAAAGGCCTCGTGTGGGCCTTACCATCAGACTGGCAAAATCAGACCCTTACAGGAGACCCGTGCATGACCGCCCACGCTGCGTTTTGGCCCAAAAGGCTGCCCTTTTCTATTTCACCGCCCGTGACTTCACTGTGGGTGAATTTGGAGGTCAGTGCTAAACGTTATCCCGATAAGTTGGCCTTGGTCTTCATGGGCCAGACGTGGTCTTACGCGGCCCTCAAGCATGAGGCCGAGAAACTGGCCGGTCGACTGGTTCAACTGGGGGTGAAAAAGGGCGACAGGGTGGTTTTGAACATGCAAAACTGCCCGCAACTGGTGATTGCGCACTTTGCTATTTTGCGACTCGATGCGGTGGTGGTGCCCGTCAATCCCATGAACCGAATGGAAGAGCTCAAGCACTACATCACCGATCCAGATGCCCGAGTGGCCATTACCACCGCTGATTTAGCACCCGAATTCGCAGCTGCGAGTGACGCTTTGACTGTGGACCAGCAACTCTTGCACTTGGTGGTGACGCAATTCACCGATGTGTTTGACCCTGTGGTGGCGGGTCCCGAGAATTTGCCCGCGCAGTGGCACGATTGGCTGGTCCCTGTGCGGACCATGACCACGTTGGCGCATGGCGAAGTCCACACTTGGCGCGATGCGGTGTCCAAGGACTTGCCATTGCCCGAGGTCACCGCCACCAGCAAGGACTTGGCAGTCTTGCCCTACACCAGCGGAACCACGGGGCTGCCCAAGGGCTGTATGCACCCGCACGGCACGATCATGCACAACGCCATGGCTGGCGCCTTGTGGGGCAACGGCACCCCTGAAAATGTGAGCTTAGGGGTGGTGCCCCTGTTCCATATCACGGGCTTGGTCAGTGTCATGCACACCAGTATTTTTTTGGGGGCCTGCCTGGTGCTGATGCCACGTTGGGACAGGGACGTCGCTGGCTACCAAATTTCCAAATGGAAAGTGAGCCATTGGACCAACATCCCGACCATGGTGATCGATTTATTGGGCAGCCCACGCATCGACAGTTATGACCTTTCAAGCCTGGCCTACATTGGCGGTGGCGGTGCCGCTATGCCCGAATCTGTGGCGCAACGTTTGTGGGACCAATTTGGTTTGCGATTTGTCGAGGGTTATGGCTTGACCGAAACCGCAGCCCCTTCGCACAGCAACCCCTCGGATGCGCCAAAAAAACAGTGTTTAGGCATCCCTTTCATGAGTGTGGACGCCCGCGTGGTGGATCCTGACACTTTGAAAGAGTTGCCGCAAGGCGAGGCGGGTGAAATTGTGATGAGTGGCCCCCAGATTTTTGATGGTTATTGGAAGCGACCCGAAGCCAGTGCCGCTGTTTTTTTTGAGCGTGATGGCAAACGTTTTTTCCGATCAGGTGATTTGGGTCGCGTGGACGAAGAGGGCTATTTTTTCATGACCGACCGCTTAAAGCGGATGATCAATGCCAGCGGTTTCAAAGTGTGGCCCGCCGAGGTGGAAGCCCTGATGTTCCGCCACCCCGCCGTTCAAGAGGCGTGCATCATTGCCACCCGCGACGCTTACCGGGGCGAGTCCGTCAAGGCGGTGGTGGTGCTGAGAGGCACCCACAAGGGGCAGGTGAGTGAGCAAGAAATCATCGATTGGTGCCGTGCCAACATGGCGGTGTACAAAGTGCCGCGCGTGGTTTCTTTTGTCGACATATTGCCCAAGAGCGGCAGCGGCAAAGTGATGTGGCGCGCTTTGCAAGAAGCCGAACAAGCAGGTACCCCATGAACTCATCTCTTCCTCGTTTGCGTTTGTCGGTTCTCGACCAATCTGTGGCTGTTGCGGGCCGGGGTCAAGACGAAGCGATTCGGCAAACACTGTCTTTGGCCCAACATGCAGAAAGTCTGGGCTATGACCGGTTTTGGGTCAGCGAGCACCACAGCCATCCGAGCATTGTGGGCACTGCGCCCGAAGTGTTGATGGCGGCGATAGCCGCACGGACACACCGCATCCGGCTGGGCAGCGCAGGGGTCATGCTGCCGCACTATGCCCCGTTGAAAGTGGCCGAACAATTCAGGGTGCTCGATGCCTTGGCACCTGGCCGCATTGACTTGGGCGTGGGGCGCGCCCCTGGCAGCGACGGGCGCACCGCGCAATTGCTCAACCCTGACCGGTATGCCAGCGAACATTTTCCGCAGCACGTCATGGAGTTGCAAGCGTGGGTGACAGGTCAACCCCTGCCGCCCAGCCATCCCGGACACAACGTATTTGCTTATCCTGCAAGCGATACATCGCCCGATGTATGGATGCTTGGCAGCTCTGACTATGGTGCCCAACTGGCGGCGCATTTGGGTTTGCCTTATGCCTTTGCCTGGTTCATCACCGATGGGCAAGGCGCCGACCATGCCTTGCGCCTGTACCGCGAAACTTTTCGCCCCAGCGAGCGCTTAGCCCAACCCAAAGCCACAGTGTGTATTTGGGCTTTGGCCGCAGAGACCGAAGAAGAAGCCTGGCATCTATTTGAAAGCCGTGCACGCTGGCGGATGGACCGTAACTTGGGGCGAATTGGCCCCATGCTGCCGCCCGAACAAGCCCTGCGCGATTACTCTGTGAGTGAGCAATTGGCTTTGGCCGAGATGAAGGACAAGGCCTTTGTAGGCACCGCCGCAGTGGTGGCTGACAAATTAAACCAATTGGCTGAACGTTTGCACATCCAAGAGGTGGTCGTCATCACCTGGACCCATGACCCGCAGGCCCAGCGCCGCTCCTATGAATTGTTGGCGCAAGAGTTTGCGCTCACCCCTTAACCCTGAAAATCTGGAGATACCCATGTTCACCACTGCAATCGCCGGCAGTTTGCCCAAGCCCGAATGGTTGGCTGAAACCCAAAAATTATGGCCCCAATGGAAGTCTTCGGGAGACAGCCTGTTGCGGGCCAAAGCCGACGGCACCTTGCTCTGGATCAAGGCCCAAGAGGATGCCGGTCTGGACGTGATTGGCGACGGTGAACAATCGCGTCAGCACTTTGTGCACGGATTTTTAGAGCAAGTGGAAGGCATTGACTTTGAAAACAAAGTCACCATGGGCATTCGCAACAACCGCTACGACGCGCAGGTGCCGCAGGTGATTGCACCGCTGCGGCTGAAAGGCCGTGTGCATGCTTTCGAGGCGCAATTGGCCCGTGCCCACACCAAGAAAAAACTCAAGTTCACCTTGCCCGGCCCGATGACCATTGTGGACACCGTGGCTGATCGCTTTTATGGTGACAAGGTCAAGATGGCCATGGCCTTTGCCGAGTTGCTTAATCAAGAGGCGCTGGCACTGCAAGCTGATGGCGTTGACATTATCCAGTTCGATGAACCGGCCTTTAACGTGTACATGGAAGAAGCCGCTGACTGGGGCGTCCAGGCGCTGGAGCGGGCGGCCCAAGGCCTGACCTGCACCACGGCGGTTCATATTTGCTATGGCTACGGCATCGAGGCCAACAACAACTGGAAAAAAACTCTAGGCGACGAGTGGCGTCAATACGAGAAGATCTTTCCCGCCTTGGCCAAAAGCAGCATCCAGCAGGTCAGCCTGGAGTGCTTTCACTCCCAAGTGCCGATGGATTTGATGGCCTTGCTCAAAGACAAAGACGTGATGGTCGGGGTGATTGACGTGGCCAGTGACCAGATTGAAACGCCCGAAGAAGTGGCTGACATCCTTGGCCGTGCCCTGCAGTTTGTGCCCAAGGCCCGCATCATTGCCTGTACCAACTGCGGACTGGCGCCGATGAGCCGAGCCGTGGCCGAAGCCAAACTCAAAGCGCTGGCCGATGGCGCAAAATTGGCGCGCCAGCGTTACGCCTGAAAGGCTGGACAGGGGAGTTATGCTAGCGGTCTTTGCCTGAATTGTCGGACCCCCCATGCCTGAGCCCCTGTTGCCGCCTCCCTTGACTGCCCCCGATCAACTCAACACCACCCTGGCGACACAGGGTTATGCCGTGTTGAGTGCCGCCAGTGTGTGTGCATTGGCCGGCGTACCCCTGCCTTTATTGAAGGCGCTAGAAGCGAGCTGGAACGACTTGCCAGCGGACCAGTACCTCAAAGACGGTGGACGTTACAGGCGACGGCGTCATGCCAGCCTGAAGCTGATGGCGGGTCAGGTTCAGGCCATGCCGCATCGGGCGCATTGGCAACCGCTGTCTTACAACGCTTTGCACGGCGGGATGCAACGCTGGTTCGAGCCGATGGCGCCCGAAATCTTGCAGCAGCACGCTTGGCAATCTTTGCTCGCTTGGTTGGGCCGCGTGGCCTCTGGTGCGCAAGGCCAGCAGACTTGGTACACCGAAGCCCACCAGTTCCGCATTGACACCACAGACGGCATTGGCCGGCCTACGCCCGAAGGCGCTCACCGCGATGGCGTCAGCTGGGTGGCTGTATTTTTGATCGGTCGTCATGCCATCAAAGGTGGCGAGACCCGCGTATTTGACATCAACAGCCCGCAGGGTCAGCGCTTCACGTTGACAGAGCCTTGGTCGTTGTTGCTGCTCGACGACACCCGCGTGATTCACGAAACCACGCCCATCCAGCCTGAACAAGCAGACGGATGGCGCGACACGCTGGTGATCACCTTGCGATCAGAAAGCTTCCTGGACGCGCCTGTTTAAGGGGTTTTACATCCGCTCAAAAATGGCGGCAATGCCTTGGCCGCCGCCAATGCACATGGTCACCAAAGCGTATTTGCCCTGAACGCGTTGCAGCTCGTGCAGCGCTTTGACTGTGATCAAGGCACCGGTCGCGCCGATGGGGTGACCCAAGGAAATACCCGAGCCGTTGGGGTTGACTTTGGCAGGGTCCAGACCCAGTTCTTTGCTCACGGCGCAGGCCTGCGCCGCAAAGGCTTCGTTGGCTTCAATCACGTCCATGTCGTTCGTGGTCAACCCGGCTTTTTGAAGGGCCAGGCGTGAGGCCGACACCGGGCCCATGCCCATGATCTTGGGGTCCAAGCCGGTGTGGGCATAAGACACCAAACGCGCCATGGGTTTGGCGCCACGGGCTTTGGCGGCGCCGGCTTCCATCAGCACCACGGCGGCGGCGGCGTCATTGATCCCTGAGGCATTGCCCGCCGTCACGGTGCCGTTTTCTTTGATGAACACGGGCTTGAGCTTGGCCATGTCTTCAAGCTTGCAGCCCGGGCGAAAGTGCTCGTCAGTGGCGTAAGCCACGTCACCTTTTTTGCTCTTGAGCATGACCGGCACGATCTGCTCTTTGAAAAAACCTGCCGCTGTAGCACGTTCAGCCCGGTTGTGGCTTTCAACGGCCAAAGCGTCTTGCATTTCACGCGTGATGCCAAATTGCGCAGCAATGTTCTCGGCCGTCACACCCATGTGAATGGTGTGGAAGGGGTCGTGTAAGGCGCCCACTACCATGTCGACCATCTTGGTGTCTCCCATGCGGGCACCCCAGCGGGCGCTTAAAGAGGCATAGGGACCACGGCTCATGTTTTCAGCACCGCCGCCAATCGCAATGTCACAGTCGCCGAGCATGATGGCTTGGCTGGCCGAAACGATCGCTTGCAAACCCGAACCGCACAAACGGTTCACGTTGAAGGCGGGTGTGCCCTCGGCGCAACCCCCGTGGATGGCGGCCACGCGGGACAGGTACATGTCTTTGGGTTCGGTGTTCAACACATGACCAAAAACCACATGACCGACATCCTTGCCTTCTACGCCCGCACGGGCCAGCGACTCGCGCACCACTTGCGCGGCCAGTTCGGTGGGGGGAATGTCTTTCAGGCTTCCGCCATAGGTACCAATGGCGGTGCGAACACCGCTGACGACGACGACTTCACGATTCATGTGGATCTCCAGAAAAATTAAAAAGTGTGGGATTTCAAGCGCCAGTGTCGCGCACAAAGACTACAAACTGCTGACAAGCCTAGGGGCGTTCAGTCGCGGATGTCCGCCACAGGGTGGGCGCCGAAATCAGGGCGGTTCAAAAACGCCAGAACGCGGGCGCCGGCATCAGCAGGCGATGCCAATTGCCCTCCCGCCTTGAGCTGGATGAACCCCGCTTGGTCCGGAAAAGCACCGGCGACTGCGCCGCGCAATTGGGTTTGCATGTCGGTGTCGATCACCCCGGGGGCCAGCGAGCACACCTTCGCCCCCATGGGTTTGAGCGCTTCTTCTAGCGCCAAGCAGCGTGTGAAATGGTCCATGCCCGCCTTGGCGGCGCAGTAACCCGCTTGCGAGGCCATGGCTTTGCGGCCCAGTCCGGATGAAATGTTCAGCACCTTGCGCGGCAAGGGCCAGTGTTCGGTGGCCCCCAAAAAAGCGCCTGTCAATTGCATGGGCGCTTCCAGCCCGACGCGCAAAGCATTGCCCAAGTCAGACGCGTCCGCCTGGCTCATCGGGCCAATGCGCGGGATGACACCGGCGTTGTTGATCAAGCTCACGCTGGCCCAAGCGGAAGGCGTTTGGGTTTGCAACCAGGCACTCATGCGTGTGCTGGCCGCCACGCCATCGGCCAGGTCTTGTGACCATTGAAGCAAGGTGGCACCACGGGTCTGCGCCAGGCTGTCCAGCGTGTCGTTGGTTTTGCGCGAAATGCACAACAGGCTGTGACCTGCTTGCAGCAATTGCTGCGCCATGGCCAAGCCCATGCCTCTGGAGGCGCCGGTGAGGATGTAGAGATGTTGAGTCATGCCGAGGATAGTAGTGCTGAGTTTTTACAACCGCTGTCACGCAGGTGAGGCTCGAATTTTCTGTTCTTGGGCTTGGGTTCATTTTCCTTGGCTGGCCCGAATGCGGTTGACTTCGAGGGGTGTGACTTCGGGGGCACGGTTACCCCATTGGGTGCGCACATGGGTGAGCACCGCGGCAATGTCTTTGTCATCCAGCGTCAGGATGTAAGGCGGCATGCCAAAAGGTCTGGGGTTGCCTGCCGTGGCCGGTGGGTAGCCGCCGTACAACACGTTTTGCACCAGGTTGGTGGTGTCGGTTTGCAAGACGGCGCGGTGGCCGGCCAGCGCCGGGTAAGCGCCTGCTATGCCCAGTCCTTGTTCGCCGTGGCATTCGGCGCAGTGCTTGTCGTAAAGGTCGGCGCCGCGTGTTTGTATGTCCGGCAAAAGACGACGTGATGCCATGGGGTTGGTTGGCCCTGGCTTGTCTTGAGCCAAGCGGGCCTGCGATTTCAAATACACGGCCATGGCTTGCAGGTCAGCGGGTTGGAGGTATTGCGTGCTGTATTGCACCACTTCGCCCATGGGCCCGCTGGTGTGGTGATGGCCCGACTTGCCGGTTTGGAGCAGGGTTTGAATGTCTTGCAAGGGGGTCTCGGCCAAACCCGTTTGAGCGTTGTCCATCAGGGACGGTGCGGTCCAGTTGACCACGGGGATCATGCCGCCCGACAGATCGCTGACCGCACCTGATGCGCCCAGCGCGTTGCGTGGACTGTGACAGGCTGCGCAATGCCCCAAACCTTGCACCAGGTAAGCCCCCCGGTTCCATTCGGCGTCGCGCCCAGCGTGTGGCGTGAAGGTGCCCGGCTTGAAGTACAGCGAACGCCATACAGCCAAAGCGGCTTGTGTGCCCACTGGCCACTGCAGCGTGTGCGCGGGTGGCGCTTTGGCCACGGCGGGTTGTTGGATCAACCAAGCAAACATGGCATCGGTATCGTCCCGCGTGATCAAGGTGGTGTGGTTGTACGGAAAGGCCGGAACCAGCAATCGCCCGTCACGCGATCGACCATGGTGCATGGCACGCCAGAAATGCTGGGCATTCCACAGGCCAATGCCGGTGGCGGGGTCGGGTGTGAGGTTGCTGCTGTAGACGCTGCCAAAGGGCGTTTCGATGGCCCGACCACCCGACATCGGTACGTCTCCGCGTGCTGTGTGGCATGCAATGCAATTGCCCGCTTGAATCAAGTACCGGCCTTTGTCGAGGGTTTCGGCGCTGGGGGGTGGTGTTAAGTGGGATGGCGACGGTGTGCTCACATCGACGCCATCGAAAAAATTGTCTGCCACCAGCGCAGCGCAGATCAACAGGCCAATGCCTGCAAGCCACATTCCTTTGCGCTTGCCGTTCATGGCATCGCTTTCAATTCGGGGGCACTGCCGCAGTCAGGCAGGGCCATGGCTGCGCGTGCAGGCAAAGTGCGTGCAGGCGAGGTGTCTTGCGGCAAGCTTTGAGTCGACAGCCAGGTGGCCACCGCGATCAGGTCACTGCTGTTCAAGCGTTCGACCACATGGGCCATGCAGTCAGGGGCCAAGGCCTGGCGTTGGTGCGTTTGCCAGGCGCCGAGCTGGGCGTTCAGGTAGTCCAGTGGCAAGCCCAACAAACCGGGGACGTGGGGTTGCAAGCCCGTCAATCGGTCACCATGGCATTGCGTGCAGGCGGGGACGCGGCGTGTGGCATCGCCATGCAAGGCCAATTGTTGCCCGCGTTGCAAAACCGCCGCAGGCATGCGCGTGGCCGATTGCGTGGCTGCAGGGTAGGGCAGCTTCAATTCGGAAAAGTAAGTGGCGATCTCGCGCAGATAGGCATCGGACAGCGGGTCGACCAAGCGGGTCATCAGCCCGTAGTGCCTGCGGCCTTGCGAAAAATTTTTCAGCTGGTTGTACAAATAACCCGCCGGTTTGCCGGCCAGTCGGGGGTAGTAACCATCGGGCCCGGCGCGGCCTTGGTCGCCATGGCAGGCCGTGCAGGCGCGGGTGCGTTCGGCCATGGAGTCTTCAAAGCCTTTGGCATGGCCGCTGGCCGTGGAAAATAAAGCTGTCAGAGTTAAAAACTGCAGCCCCAAAGTCAAACATCGAACAATTGAGAACATGACCCAAAGATAACCGACAATTGGGGGGCGGCGTTGATCCCCTTTCTTCGAGGAGGTTGACGGGCCCTTGATTTTATTTCAACTTTTTTATGTCCGATATCCAAGTTCGTTTTGCCACCCTCAAAGACGCGCCCGATGTGGCGCAGTTGCACCTGATTGCGGCCATGACTTTGTACGAAAACCAGGTGCCCTTCGAGCACTGGGCGGCCACACCCATGCCCAAGCGCGTGTCGTACTGGAAAGAGGCCATCGAATTCGGTGAGCCCCAAGTCATGGTGGCGGTGAAAGACGAAGTCATTATCGGCATCGTGGGTTATGACCGCTCACGCGACCCCAAGACGCCGAATACAACCGGTGAAATCTGGGCCCTCTATGTGGACCCCGATCGCATCGGGCAAGGCATTGGCCTGGCTTTGTGGGACGCCGCGCGTGAAGGCTTGGTGGACGAGGGCTGCACGGATGTCACGGTGTGGTTGCCCCTGCGCAATGAGCGCACTTTGCGTTTCCATGATTTGGCCGGTTTCAAGCGTGAAATGAACACCGCTCGCACAGTCCCTATGGGTGATGCCCGTGTGGAAGAAGTGCGTTTGAAGCGCGCCTTGGGCTGAACTTGAAACTCATCTTGGCCCCGATGGAGGGCTTGCTGGACCACTCTTTGCGCGATGCGCTCACGAAGGTCGGCGGGGTTGATCGCTGCGTCTCTGAATTCATCCGTGTCACCGGCACTTTGCTGCCGTGTCGTGCCTTTGAGCGCGTGGTCCCCGAGCTGCGCAACGGCAGTCGCACAGCGGCTGGCGTGCCGGTCCGCGCCCAGTTGCTGGGCTCGGATGCCGCCTGTCTTGCAGACAATGCGGCGCGCTTGGCCGAGATGGGTTCGGCGGGCATTGATCTGAATTTCGGCTGTCCTGCCAAAACAGTGAACCTGCACCGGGGTGGCGCTGTGTTGCTCGATGAGCCCGAGACGGTGGCCCAGATTGTGGCCGCTGTGCGCCGCGCCGTGCCGGCGCATGTGCCGGTGTCGGCCAAGATGCGGCTGGGTTACAACGACGATACACGTGCAGAAGAGTGTGCACTGGCCATAGAAGATGCGGGCGCGTCAGAACTGGTGGTGCACGCCCGTACCAAAGCGCATGGTTACAGGCCGCCCGCCTATTGGGACCGGATTGCGGATTTGCGGGCCATCGTCAAATTGCCCTTGATTGCCAATGGCGAAATATGGACCGTCGCCGACGCATTGCGCTGCCGCGAGGTGACCGGTTGCTCGGATTTGATGGTGGGTCGTGGCATGGTCTCTGACCCCGGCTTGGGTTTAGCGATTCAAGCGCACGATGCCTTGGGCGAAGCGCTGCCAGGTCGGGAGCGAACTGCGCCTTGGCTCACATTGCTGCCTTTGATGTTGCAGTTTTGGCACCGCGTCGGCTTGCATGTGGCCGCCCGCCACCGTGCTGGGCGACTCAAGCAATGGCTCAATTATTTGCGCCGCAGCTACCCTGAGGCGCAGCAGGCATTTGACGCGATTCGTTTGTTGCATGAACCGGCCAAGATCGAGGCCTGGTTCACGCAGGCGATGGAAAATAAACAGTGAAGACGGTGCGTTCACCGTAATCTTCACATACCAAGCCCAAGGCACTGCAACTTGGGCTTTTTTAAATGTGCAACCGTGTTTGCATTTCCGTGGTTTTTTCGCTGTGCTTGTCTAAGCAGGAGTTCAATAAAAATTGTCTATCGAATTGAGGCAATTCCAAACTTCTTTCACTTGTCAACGCCTAAGAATTGTTTAATTCTTCCTGCCCAAGATGGATCTGAAAATGGGTCGTGTGTTGGCGCATTACCGACTGCGAATGAAAAGGTTTCGAAGCCTGGTTGTCCCTCGCAACTGACGGCTCCTTGTGTTGCCAGAAATGGATCATTTCTTGAAATCAGTTGAAGGTACTTATGTTGATTCGTTGGAGTTTTTGCATCAGGGGGGAGCGGAAGGCATGACATCGAGTGAATAATTGCAGCATCTACAGCTTTATTCATGCGCTGAATAACCATTCCACCCTCACTGAACCCAACCACATAAATAGTCTTGAAACCATTTTCTTTTAACCAATCAATATGTGCATTCAGTTCAAGCACACGAGCCGGAAGTCTTTTACGGTAATTTGTTCTGACGACCAGTACACCGTTTACTTCGACACAAGATCTTTTTGCATCGCCTCTGTTGATGAAATCAGCGAATGCGAAGTTAAATCCCAATCCCAAATAAAACTTCATTAAAGAAAAATTGTACCCTGGCTTGTCATTGTTGCACCCGTGTAAGTAAATTACCGTCGGTTTGCTGCGGTCGGCATCTTTTAAGAATTCTTCGCTGTTGATGCCGATATTAAGCAACGAGTCTTTGATGAAGTATTTCGTTCGAGTAACAGAAGATCTAATCATTCCGTCAGATATGTCGTAATCCTCATTCGTTGGTTTAAAGTCTTGTGCAGCCGCGCTCAAAGCTGAAAAAATTACTATCACCAATGCAAGAATTCTTGTCATTATTTTTCCTGAGAATGAGCCTTGATTATTAGCCTATAGTTATTCTTTCAACAAAAATAATGTCGTTTCGAAGCGACACTTGATGTCTATTTCAATCCAATAGCACGATCTCAGCACTGAAACCAAATCAGGCGTAATGACTTATTTGGACAACTGAAAATCGGCGATAAATTTTCAATTCATCGCTGCTTACTATTAAAAAGCAGGTTTTTTACCTCTTTTTGGCTGTTTTTTGGTGGGGAGGCAGCGTTTATCAAAACGCAGGTTTTTTACCAACAGCCCACAACGCCCATAAAACGGGGCTTTCACGCATATGGCAGAGCAAGTAAATACTTGATGCGAATACAAGAGATAACGACTAAAACCGTCAAGCCATTAGCACCGCTAACACCTGAGAAGGCA
>Ga0114972_10001973_pt1 | contig 15342 bp, 12 predicted proteins | sample M_140807_EF_Meta_FD_87354 | JGI IMG/M metagenome (GOLD analysis project Ga0114972, IMG submission 87354) | Freshwater microbial communities from Lake Montjoie, Canada to study carbon cycling - M_140807_EF_MetaG | ecosystem: Environmental > Aquatic > Freshwater > Lake | place: Lake Montjoie... | reverse complement strand
TTCGGCGCGGTCAACGCGACCGTTCTCCGTGAAGGCATGAAGCGCGCCGCCAAACTCGGCATGCTCGTCGCCGTCCACGCCGAAGACGACGCCCTTGCGGCGAAATTTACCGCGATCGAAAAAGCCAAGGGCCGCAACGATGCGAAAGCTTGGCTCGCCTCCCGCCCGGTCGAAGTCGAGCTCACGGCCATTCGCACCGCGCTCGAGCTGGCCGGTGAGACGGGTTGCTCGCTGCATATTGTCCACGTCAGCAGCCCGGAAGGCATTGCGCTCATCACCGCCGCCCGCGCCCAACGCGTCGACGTCACCGCTGAAACCTGTCCGCATTATCTTCTGCTCAACGACAAGGACGTCACCAAACTCGGGGCCGCGGGCAAATGCGCGCCGCCGATTCGCGACGAGAAAAATCGCCTCGCGCTCTGGACCGAACTCCGCGCCGGCCGCATTCACACGGTCGGCTCCGACCACTCGCCGGCTCCGCCCGCGATGAAGACGTCGAAAAACTTTTTCGAAATCTGGGGTGGTATCGGTGGCGTCCAACACGGCGCGCCGTTGCTCATGAATGAGTGCGCCGCGACGCTTGAAAACGATTTGCCCACGCTCGCCGCCGTCCTCGCGCGCAACGTCGCCCGCCGTTTCCGCATCGAGGAGCGCAAGGGCTCCATCGCCCTCGGCCGCGACGCCGATTTCTCGATTTTCTCCCTGCGTGAACCGGAAAAAATTTCTGCCGACGATCTGTGGACGCGCCACCGCACCAGCGCGTACGTCGGTCGCAAAAACCGCACGCACATCTCGCACACGTTCGTCCGTGGCCAAGCGGCTTGGCGCGACGGTCGCCTCGCGTTGCCTTCGCCGCGCGCCGAATTTCTCCGCCCCGTCGGCCCGCTCTGATTCTATCGCCCCGCCAACCCACTTGCTTGTCCCAGCGTTTCGCACCCAACTACCGCCATGTCTGAACTCTTCGGCCACACTCGCGCTCGCGTCGCCGCCCGGCACGCGCTCATCACCCCCCATAACCACGTCGCTAGCACGCTGCCCGGTTTCACCGATGCGACCGCGATCGTGCTCATCAGCCCGGTCATGGGTGCGCGTTTCGCGCAGACGCAGGTCACGTTTAACAAAGGCGGCGCGGCCAACGTCGCCGCGAGCGACGTCGAGACCTTCGGTTATTTCATGAGTGGCGGAGGCACGCTCGGCGTCGGCACCCATCGTCAACGTTGCGAAGCCGGCGGATTTTTCTTCGCGCCTGCAGGACAGGCTTGGACGCTCACCGCGCCCAAAGCCGGCACGCAACTTACGCTCTTTCAGAAAAAATTCCAACCGCTCGCCGGTGCGCCCGCCCCGCGTGTGATCATCAGTGAAGCCGCGAAAGTTAAAGGTACGCCCTTCCTCGGCGACCCGGCGGCGAATCTGCAGGTGCTGTTGCCCGACGAGCCCGGCTACGATCTGGCGGTTAATATTTTCGCGTATCAGCCCGGCGGACATCTGCCGTTCGTCGAGTCGCACATCATGGAGCACGGTTTGCTCATGCTCGAAGGCGCGGGCGTTTACCGACTCGAAGATGAGTGGTATCCGGTCCAAGCCGGCGACGTGATCTGGATGGGCTCGTATTGCCCGCAATGGTTCGTCGCGATGGGCAAGACGCCCGCGCGCTATCTCTACTACAAGGACGTCAACCGCCCCGCGCTATGAGCCAAGCCGCCGCTCCGCTCGCACTCACGGTGGATTCGGCCGCACTGTCGCGGCGCTTGCAGGAACTCGGGTTGATCTCCGAGGCGCCCGCGCCCGTCGTGACGCGGGTGTTGTTTTCGGAAGCCGACCAACGTGGCCGTGACTACGTCCGCCGCGCTGCTCGCGAGGCTGGACTCACGCTGCGCGAAGACGCGGTCGGAAATATTTTTGCGCGCTGGGAAGGCAGTGAACCGACGTTACCCGCCGTCGGTACGGGCTCGCACACGGATGCGATTCCCAACGCCGGACTTTACGACGGGGTCGTCGGCGTCTTGGGCGGATTCGAGGCGTTGCACGCGCTGAAACGTGCGGGCTTCCAGCCGCGTCGCTCGATCGAAGTCGTGATGTTCACCGCCGAAGAGCCGACGCGTTTTGGACTCGGTTGTCTCGGTTCGCGCCTGCTCGCCGGAGCTTTGTCTCTCGAAAAAGCCCGCGCGCTCCGCGACCGCGAAGGCCGCTCGCTGGAGGAATTACGCGCGGCTGCCGGCTGCCAAGGCACGCTGGAATCCGTGAAATTGCCGGAAGGTTTTTACCACGCGTTCGTGGAATTGCACATCGAGCAAGGGCCGTTGCTCGAGGCGGAAAATATTCCCATCGGTATCGTCGAACACATCGCCGGTCCGAGCAGCTACCGGATTTCGCTCCTGGGTGAAGGCGGCCACGCGGGCGCGGTTTTGATGCCCGGTCGGCGTGATGCCGGACTCGCGGCGGCGGAGATTGCGCTGGCCGTGGAACACGCGGCGAAAACGAGCGGCAGTCCCGATACCGTCGGAACAACGGGTGTGTTTCGCATCGAACCTGATGCGGTTAACAGCGTGCCCTATCGCGCGTATCTTGAAATCGACCTGCGCGATACGCGGCTCGATACGCGTGAAAAAGCGCTCGCGGAGATCCGTCGTGCGGCCGCTGAAATTTGCGCGCGCCGTTCCGTGCAGCTCGAATTTTCCGAAATCAACGCCGATCCGCCCGCGCCCGGTGATGCCCGCACGATCGCCATCGCCGAGCAGGTCTGCGCGGAACTCGGCCTGCGCTACCACCGCATGGTGAGTCGCGCGTATCACGATTCGTTGTTCATGGCGCGCGTGAGCCCGACGACGATGATTTTTATCCCGTGTCGCAACGGTTGGAGTCACCGCCCCGAGGAATACGCCTCGCCGGAGCACATCGCCGCCGGCGTCGAAGTCCTCGCGCGCACGTTGGCACGATTGGCGGTATAAGCGCGACACCATGGCGCTCGATTTCATCCTCAACGGCAAGGCGACGCACGTCGAAGGCCTCGCGCCGACGACGACGTTACTTGATTATTTGCGCACGCACGGTTGCACGGGCAGCAAACAAGGCTGCGCCGAGGGTGATTGCGGCGCGTGCACGGTGGCTATGGTCGACCGTGACACGCACGGTCAGCCCACGTATCGCGCCATCAACAGCTGCATCGCGCTGCTGCCGATGTTCGCCGGCCGCGAAGTCATCACCGTCGACGGACTCGCCGACGGCGCGAAATTACATCCCGCGCAGAGCACGATGGTCGAGCATTACGGCTCGCAGTGTGGCTATTGTACGCCGGGTTTCGTGGTCTCGATGTTCGAGGCTTACAACCGGAGCGATTGTCAGACATCGGCTAAAATCAGTGACCAACTTTGCGGCAATCTCTGTCGTTGCACCGGCTATCGGCCGATCCGCGACGCCGCGCTCGCGATCGTAGCCCAATGCGGCGCGGATAAATTCAAGGCCCGACTCAAGCAGCCGCTCGCGGCGCTCGGCGAACTGGACTACGCGGCCGGTGGAGAACGTTTTTTTCGGCCCACATCGCTCGCCGCTTTGTTTGCTTTGAAGGCGGCACATCCGGCCGCGCAACTGGTGGCCGGAGCGACGGAGATCGGGGTGGAGTTGAATAAAAAAGCGAAGGCCTTTCCGCTGCTGATCTCAGTCGAAGCAGTGCCCGAGCTCACGCAAATCCGAGAGACGCCGAGCGCGTGGTGCATCGGCGCCGGCGCGACGCTGACTAATATCGAAGAGGCCTTGGGCGCGGAATTTCCGTCGCTGCAAAAAATGCTTTCCGTCTACGCGTCGCGACAAATCCGCAGTCGTGCGACACTCGGCGGTAATATCGCGACCGCGTCTCCCATTGGTGACAGCGCGCCGTTGCTGCTGACGCTGGATGCTGCGCTGGTCCTCGCCTCCGCGAGCGGTGAACGTACGGTGACACTCCAAGATTTTTTTGTTGGTTATCGTAAAACCATATTACGCGCGGACGAAGTGATTCGAGAAATCGTCGTGCCGCGTGTAGCGCTGGCGGCGGGTCACACGCGCCAGGTGGATTATTTCAAAGTGTCGAAGCGGCGCGAGATGGACATCAGCATCGTCGCTGGCGCGTTTCGCGTGGAGACCGACGCGGCGGGCGTCGTGCGGGTGGCGCGGTTGGCGTTTGGCGGAGTGGCGGCGACGCCGGTGCGGGCGTTGCGCGCGGAGGCGGCGCTGTTGGGGAAAACGCTCGCGAGCGCGGCGGTGGCCGTTGCCGCAGTGTTGCGCACGGAATTTACGCCTATCGACGATGTGCGCGGCGGCGCGGAATATCGGCGCGGACTGATCGTGAGTTTGTGGGAGAAATTTGTCAGCGGGGAACATAGCCTCGCGCAAGACGGCGCGTTGGATTTTGCCGCGGGTGCGCCCGTGCTGCCGACGGATGCGTCGCGCTCCTTGCGGCACGATAGTGCGTTCGGTCACGTGACGGGGCGTGCATTATACGTGGATGACACCGCGCAGCGCCGGCCGATGTTGGAAGTGTGGCCGGTGATGGCGCCGCACGCCCGAGCGAAGATCACGCGCCGTGATGCCACGAAGGCGCGGGCGTGTGCGGGGATTGCGGCCGTGTTGTTGGCGGAAGATATTCCGGGCGAAAATAACGTCGGTCCCGTGCGGCCCGACGAGCCGATGCTCGCGACGGATGAGATTCAGTTTCACGGTCAAATTGTAGCCATCGTCGTGGGTGATTCGATCCGTGCGTGTCGTGCGGCGGCGGCGATGGTCGAGGTGGATTACGTGCCATTGCCGCCGTTGCTTGGCGTACGGGCGGCGATGGCGGCGGGCAGTTTTCACGCGCCGCCGCACGAACTGGTGCGCGGCGACGTGTCGGCGGCACTGGCCGTGGCGCCGCATGTGCTCGAGGGTGAATTTGAATTCGGCGGGCAGGAGCATTTTTATCTCGAGACGCAGGCCGCTTGGGCGGAGGCGGGCGAGGATGGGGCGATGTTGGTGCATTCCTCGACGCAGCATCCCTCGGAAATCCAAAACATCGTCGCCGAAGTGCTGCACGTGGCGCGGCACAAAGTCGTGGTGCAATCACCGCGCATGGGCGGCGGTTTTGGCGGCAAGGAAACGCAAGGCAACGGTCCGGCGGCGATCGTCGCGCTCGCGGCGCTGAAGACCGGACGGCCTGTGCGTTGGCAATTGGACCGTGATGTCGACATGACGCTCACGGGAAAGCGGCATCCGTTTTGGGCGAAGTTTAAGGTCGGCTACGATGGTGAGGGCCGCTTGCTCGGCTCGCAGGTGGAACTCGTTTCCGACGGCGGGTGGTCGATGGATCTTTCGCAGGCGATCTGTGACCGCGCTTTGTTTCACTTGGACAACGCGTACTTCATTCCCGCGGTGCGCTTCACGGGGCGGATTGCGAAGACGAACGTGACGTCGCACACGGCGTTTCGCGGGTTTGGCGGGCCGCAAGGCATGCTCGTGGTCGAGGAAATCGTGGCGCGGGTCGCCGGTCGGCTCGGGCTCGCGCCCGAAGTCGTGCGGGCGCGGAATTTTTATCACGGTGCAGGCGAGACGAACACGACGCATTACCGCGAAGACCTCGGGCTCAACCGGATTCAAGACGTGTGGAACCTCGTTTTAACCGAAGCGGGTTTCGCCGAGCGGCGTCGCGCGATTGCGGCGTGGAATGCGCAGAGCGGGCGCGTGAAACGCGGGCTCGCGGTGACGCCGGTGAAGTTCGGGATTTCATTTACGCTCACGCATTACAATCAGGCGGGGGCGTTGGTGCTGATTTATCCGGACGGTTCCGTGCAAGTGAATCATGGCGGCACGGAAATGGGGCAGGGGTTGAACGCGAAGATGCTCGGGGTGGCGATGCGCGAACTCGGCGTGTCGTCGAAGAAAATTCGGTTGATGCCGACGAGCACGGATAAGGTGCCCAACACCTCGCCGACGGCGGCGTCGAGTGGCGCGGATCTCAACGGTGCAGCTGTGCGCAACGCCTGCGAAACCTTGCGTGAACGTTTGCGGCCCGTGGCGGCGCAACTGCTCGGTGCCGATGAAGCGGAGACGCGGGAGTTGGATTTTGCCGGCGACGCGGTCACGGTGCGCGGACAGCCGGCGCGCGGCGTGGCGTTTGCCGCGGTGTGTCAGCGCGCGTACCTCGAGCGGGTGAGTCTCTCGACGACGGGTTTTTATAAGACGCCGGGGATTCACTGGGACTGGGCGAAGGCAGCCGGGCGGCCGTTTCATTATTTTTCTTACGGCGCATCCGTTTCTGAGGTGGAAGTGGACGGCTACACGGGCATGCATCGCGTGCGGCGCGTGGACATCGTGCACGACGTGGGTGATTCGTTGAATCCGGGGATTGATCGCGGCCAGATCGAAGGCGGGTTCGTGCAAGGCATGGGCGGGCTCACGCGCGAAGAATTAAAATGGGACGCGAAGGGCCGATTGCTGACGCACAGCGCGAGCACGTATCAAATCCCGGCGTTCAGTGATGCGCCGGTGGAGATGAATGTGACGCTGCTGCCGATGGCAGCGCAGCCGAACACGATTCACGGCAGCAAGGCGGTGGGTGAGCCGCCGTTGATGTTGGCTTTCAGCGTGCGCGAAGCGATTCGTGATGCCGTGGCGCATTTCGGCGCGCCGGGAGGAGAAGTGTTGCTCGCATCGCCGGCGACGGGTGAAGCCATTTTCGCCGCCGTGCAGATACGTTTGAAATAACTTAGTCGAGCGCGGGACTGGCAACGCTCACAGGTGATGCGGCTGGTGCGGATGGTGCGATTTGATCGCGGATTTTTAACAGTTGGGCCGCGATGCTCAGAGCGATTTCGTGCGGATGGTTACTCCCGAAATCTTCGCCGATCGGACAGAAAAATTTCTCAGCGCGTTCAGGTGTGAGGCCATGGGCGATGAGTTCGCGGCGGAGGACACTAGTTTTGGCCGCGCTGCCGATGGCTCCGAGATACGGAAACGTGCGCTCGGCGAGGGCGCGTTGCAGGACGGGGCGATCGCTGGCGTGGCCTTTGGTCATGCAGAGAACGAAGGCGGTCGCGGGCAACGTCGGGATCAAGTCAGCCGGGTTGGGGTGAACGATGGTCTGGAGGTTGCGGGCGCGGGGCAGGCGTTCGAGCCAGTCGGCGCGCGGATCGATCACGGTGACGGTGCACGCGAGCGGGAGCAGGACGGGCACCAAGGCTTGAACGACGTGGCCGGCGCCGAAGATCACAATGGGCCACGGGCCAGCGGGGGTGTGGGGCTCGAAGTAGAGTTTCACGGAGCCGCCGCAGGTCATGCCGACGTCGCCCTTGAGGCTCCAGTTGACGAAGCGTGGTGTCGTGGCTGAGGCGGCGAGGAGTTCTTGCGCGAGCGCGATGGCTTGGGCTTCGACGCGGCCGCCGCCGACGGTGCCGCTGAGCAGGCCCGCGGGCGTGACGATCATTTTGGCGCCAGTGTCTTGGGGCGTGCTGCCGAGCGCATCGACTAAGACGACGAGAACAAAAGCCGCGGACTCGCGCTCAAGGGCGGCGAGTTGTTCGTAGAACGTCGGCATTTTTCAGAGTGGAGCAGGCGGCGCGGCGCATCAGAGCGGCGTCAGGCGGACAGCGCGGAGTTCGAAGGGGATGCCCTCGAGTTGGAAGCCGATGCGGCCGGAGTGCGGCGTGGCGCGGGAGATTTTATTTTGGAGGACGCCGTTGACGGTGACGGTGATGGTGCCGTCGCGGCAGACGATGTCGCAACGGTTCCACGCGCCGACGGGTTTTTCGCTGTCGGCGGCGGTGTGAGGGCGAGCGGGGACTTTGGCGGCGGGATCGAGCGGTTCGGCGAAGGTAGCGCCGGCCATCGGGATGAGGTCGCCGACGGATTTATTTTTCGTCTGCACTTGGAGGCAGAGCGGCCACGCGCGGTCTTTGGGGCCAGAGGCGATGTGGAGCAAGATGCCGCCGTTGCCAGGTTGGTCGGTCCAGCGCCACTCGGCGTGGAGCGTGTAATTTTCGTAGGCGGCAGTGGTCGCGAGGTAGCAGACCGGTTGGCCGGCGACGGCGAGAGAACCGTCGGGATTGTAATGGCAAACCGTAGTGATGGAGGCCGGGGTGGCGGGGACGGTGATGAGTTCCCAGCCGGTGAAATCGCGGCCATTGAAGAGGTCGGCGGCAGAGACGCGCGTGAGGCAAACTAGACTGATCAAAAGGAGCGTGCGTGCGATCATGGGTGAGCGGAGTCGGGGCGCGGTTGAGGTGATGATCGCTTAACGGGCGGCGAAGGCGGTGAGCAGGCGGCCACGGCCGAGCTGTTTGCAGATGCGGGCGAGGGCGAGTTGGTCGCGGGCTGAAAGAATGGCGAATTCGCGGGTGAGGTTGGCGGCGATTTTGGGAAAAAGCGCGCCGATGAAACGGCGGCCTTTGGGGGTGAGTTCGACTTTGACGAAACGGCGGTCACCGGTTTCGCGGGTGCGGGTGACGAGGCCGTCGCGCTCGAGATTTTTTACGACGAGGGTGAGGTTGCCGCCGCTTTTGAGGAGCTTGCTGGCGAGTTCGGATGGGAAGAGCGGACCTAGGTGGTAGAGGGCTTCGAGGGCAGCGAACTGGGTGAGCGTGAGATGCGCGGGCAGGGCAACGTAGGCTCGGGCCGCGACCGAATCGGCGGCACGCATAAGTTTGAGGTAGGCGTCGAGGGCGAGAGTTTCAGCCTTCGAACCTTGGTGACGCGGGCCCATAGTTTAGCTCGGTGAGGAATGGGCGGGGCGTGGCGACGGGGCGCGGTGTGCGATCTGTTTAGACCGCGTCGATTTTCGTGATGCGACCGATGTGGCGACCGCCTTCAAACGGAGTGGCGAGCCAGATTTTTACGATGTGCAAGGCCTCGGCTTCGGTGACGGTGCGTTGGCCGAGGGAGAGGCAATTGGCGTCGTTGTGGGAGCGATTCCAGATGGCGACTTGTTCGTTCCAGCAGAGGCCGCAGCGGACGCCTTTGACACGGTTGGCGACGATGGCTTCGCCGTTGCCGGAGCCGCCGAGGACGATGCCGCGTTGGACTTCGCCGCGGGCGACGGCTTCGGCGACGGGACGAATGAAATCGGGGTAATCGCAGCTCGCCTCTGAGTGTGTGCCGAGATCGCGCACGGTGTGGCCGGCGGTCAGGAGCATGGCTTTGATGGCTTCTTTGTAGGCGAAACCGGCGTGGTCGGAACCGATGGCGATGGTGAACAGCTGGGACATGGCAGGCGTTGGTGTCGAGTTAAGGGAATTGCCGCGAGGGCGTTGGGCTTGGGTCGTTATTCGATGGTCGCAGAAGGGTCGCAAACAAATTTCCCGCGCCGGAAAATCAGTTGGGTTTCCTTGAGGTGGTGAATGCGACGAGCCGGCTGTTGAATAAATGTTTTTTAAGCGCCGTCGATCAAGCGCCAGAAGGCGGTGGCGTCGCTGAGGTCGGGCAGGACGGCGGTGGGGGCGTGAGCGGAGAGCGCCGCGACGCTGTGACTGCCAGTGGCGACGGCGAGAGTCTGAGCACCGATGATGCGGCCGCAGGCGATGTCGTGGGGCGTGTCGCCGATGACCCAAACGCGCTCGGGTGGGAAATCGACGCCGGTGTGTTCGCGGGCGCGACGGAGGGCGTGCGGGCCGAGGTCGTTGCGGTGTTCGCTGTCGTCGGCGAAGGCGCCGAAGGGAAACAAATCCCAGAGGCCGTGGAAGCTGAGTTTGGCGCGGGCGCCGCGTTGGACGTTACCGGTGAGAAGGGCTTGGGTGATGTCGGGCCGCGCGGCGACGGCGGTCAGGAGGGCGGGGACGCCTGGGAGGATGAAGGCGCCGGGGTTGGCGAGCTCGCTGGGTAACGTGGCCACGTAGTGGTCGAGGAAACGGGTGAAATTTTCCTCGGAGATAGGAAGATCGTAGCGTGTGAAAATCTGGCGCAAGATGTGGCGATCGGTGCGGCCCGCGTAGTCGATATCGTCGAGGCTGGCCTGGATGCCGTGGAGTTCGCGGAGCGGGGTGCGGAGGGCGCGCATGCCTGCGCCGCCAGAGGTGAGGAGCGTGCCGTCGATGTCCCAGAGCAGGAGTGTTTTCACGTGAAACTAAAGGTGGCGAGGTGCGTCACTGAGTTGCGAATCTAAATGGAAGTGTTAAACTATTTACCAAGATGAAACGTTTTAAACTCGGACTCGTGGTGGGAGCTTTTTGTTGGGTCGTGGCGTTGACGGGATGCGCGACGCCTGAGGCGCGGATTCAAAAAAATCCGGAGGTCTTCGCGCGGCTCTCGTCGGCGCAGCAAGAGATGATCAAGAAGGGACAGGCGGGCGTGGGCTTTGACCAAGAAATGGTAAAGCTGGCGCTAGGTGAACCCGACCGCATCGTGACGCGTACGGATGCGCAGGGCACGACGGAGATTTGGAGTTACCTGATCTACGATTCCAACGACGGGGTGCTCCTGTATCGCGGCTATTATCACCGTTATTACGTGTGGGGTGATCCTTTTTATCCTTACTATTTGAGCTACTCGGCGCGGCGGACGCGGGAGCAACTCAAGGTGGTGTTCGATGCGACCGGTAAGGTCGCGAGCATCGAGCAGGAGAAGCGCTAAAAATTTCAGGCCGGAACGAGCCGGCCGTTGGTCTGGCGGACCTTGACGTCGACTTTAAGCGAGCGAGTGGGTGCGCCGCGATACGTGCCGTTGATGGGGCGGATGTCGGCGTAGTCGCGACCGACGGCGACTTTGACGTACCGGTCGTCGGCGGGGCGGTCGTGAGTGGGGTCAAACGCCGCCCACCCGAAGCCGGGCACATAGGCTTCGATCCAAGCGTGCGAAGCTTCGATCTCGCGGGGGCGGCGGGTGGTGTTAAAAAAATATCCGCTCACGTAACGGGCGGGAATGCCGAGGCTGCGACAGAGACCGAGATGGACGTGGGCAAAATCTTGGCAGACGCCCATGCGGAGTTTCAGGGCGTCGTTGGCGCGGGTGCTGACGCCGGTAGTTTTCGGTTTATAAGCGAACGTGCGGTAGATGTGGCGACCGAGGCGGCAAACTTCGTTCCAGACATCGGCGCGGCCGTCGCAGAGGGCATCTTGAGCTTCGCGCCACAGCTCGACCTCGAGCGGCACGTAATGAGAGCTGGTGTAAAACTCGGCAAACATCTCGCGCTCAGCGGAGTGTTCGAGATCGGAAGAGGAGACGGAGGGGACGGAAGGGCGGTCGTCGTTGGGCGTGGTCTCGACGAGCGATTGGGCTTCGACGATGAGCTTGGTGTGACCTTCGGCGATGTCGAAGTAGTGAATCGTGTTGCCGTAAAAATCACTGTAATCCTGCGGGGTCGCGGTCGGCTCGAGGCGCAAGTCGAAGCTCACGCACTTTTGGAAAGCGTCGTCGATGGGGCGGAGCCGCACTTCGTTGAAGCTGTCATGCGCTTTGCCAGCGTAGGTGAAAGTCGTGCGGTGAAGGATGCTCAGGTGCATGGGCCAAGCGGCGTCTCAATCAGGTGCGCGGTCAGCGCGGTCGCAAAGGGAATTATTGCGTAGCCACTACTGTTGTTGCTGTTCCTCGGCGCTCGATTCGGCGGGATAAAACATGGTCGTTTGCACGACCTCTTCGCCGATGGTGTCGAGGGTGGTCTGCACTTGTTGGAGGAATTCGTGGAGGCCTTGGTCGATGATTTCGGCGATGCTCAAGGATTGGAGATCGGCGAGCAGGCGGCGGGCGGCGCGGGCGGCATCGGATTTGGGGCGGGCGCCGGTTTCGCTCAAAATGCGGCGGAGAAAATCGTCGATCTGCGCGACGCAGTAGTGGAGCGAGCGCGGGAAGGAATCAGAGAAGATGAGGAACTCGGCGGCCTTCCAAGGCAGGATGGCGCTGACGTGCGCGCGGCGGTAGGCTTCAAGGGCGCTGGCGGAGCGGAGGACGGCTTGCCACTGCGCGGTGTCGACGGCACCGCCGACGTCGGAGGCGTTGGGGAGGAGAATGTGGTATTTGACGTCGAGGATGCGCGTGGTCTTGTCTGCACGTTCGATGTATTTTCCGAACTGGATGAACTCCCAGCCTTCGCTGCGGGAATAAGTGGCGCCGGTGAGGCCTTGAAAAAGATGGGAGGCCTGTTTGATGCGGGCGAAAAATTCGTGGGGGCCGCCGGCCCAGACGTCGGTGGTGTTTTGCGATTTAAGGTAAAGATGGAGTTCGTTGATCGTCTCCCACATCTCGGCGGAGATTTGGTCGCGGATCATGCGGGCGTTTTCGCGGGCAGCGAAGACGCAGGCGAGGATGGAGCCGGGGTTGCGCAGGTCGAAGGCAAGGAATTCGGTGACCGTGCGGCTGGTGGCGGTTTTGTAGTGCTCGGCGAAAAGCTTTTCTTCGCCCGTGCTGAGGATGATGGAGTCCCAGTGGTCTTTGAGGCTGGCGTCGTTGAGGCCTTGGAAATCGAGGAGGAACTGGAGGTTGACCTCGAGGAGGCGGGCGATGTTTTCGGCGCGCTCGATGTATCGGCTCATCCAATACAGCGAGTGCGCGACGCGGGAGAGCATCACGTTGGCCTGCGGGCGGGAAGGCGGGAGTTTGGTGGCGGGAGGCACGGCGGAAATTTTTTGATTTGGCGCGGGGTTTTTTATTCGTCGCCCTGGAGGACCCAGGTGTCTTTGGAGCCGCCGCCTTGGGAGGAGTTGACGACGAGGGAGCCCTTGCGGAGGGCGACGCGCGTGAGGCCGCCGGGGGTCACGGTGATTTTTTTGCCGTAGAGGATGTACGGGCGCAGGTCGATGTGGCGGCCTTGGAGTTCGCCGTCGCAGTAAGTGGGCGAGCGCGAGAGGGCGATCGGATCTTGGGCGATGAAGTTGCGGGGATTGGCGGCGACTTGCGCGCGGAAGCTCTCGCACTCGGCTTTGGTGGAAGCGGGGCCGATCAACATGCCGTAGCCGCCGGCTTCGTTGGCAGATTTCACGACGAGCTTGGAAATATTTTCGAGGATGTATTTCCGGTCGAGCGGCTCTGCGGCGAGGTAAGTGTTTACGTTGGCGAGGATGGGTTCTTCGCCGAGGTAGTATTTGATGATTTTGGGGACGTAGGCGTAGATAACTTTGTCATCGGCGACGCCCGTGCCGATGGAGTTGGCCAGAGCTACGTGGCCGGCGCGGGCGGCGCCAACTAGGCCCGGGACACCGAGCATGGAATCGGCGCGGAAGACGGTGGGGTCGAGGAAGTCGTCGTCGATGCGGCGGTAGATGACGTCGACCTGAACGAGGCCGGCGGTGGTGCGCATGTAGACTTTGGAGTCACGCACGACGAGGTCGCGGCCTTCGACGATGGGGATGCCCATCTGGCGGGCGAGAAACGTGTGCTCGAAATAGGCGCTGTTGTAGACGCCGGGGGTGAGCAGGACGACGTTGGGTTTGTCGGTGCGGTCGGGCGCGAGGTAGAGCAGGGACTTGAGGAGCGCGTCGCCGTAGGTCTCGACGGGGCGCACGCCGTAGCTGGAGAAAAGATTGGGAAACGCTCGGCGCATCGCGACGCGGTTCTCGAGCATGTAGGAGGCGCCGGAGGGACAGCGTAGGTTGTCCTCGAGGACGAGGTAATTGCCGGCGTGGTCGCGGATCAGATCGGTGCCACAGATATGAACGTAGATGTCGCGCGGGACATTAAAGTTCATGAACTCGCGGCGAAAATGTTTGGCGCCGAGGATGAGCGCGGCGGGGACGATTTTATCCTTCAGGATTTTTTGGCCGTGATAGAGATCGTGGAGAAAAAGATTCAGCGCGGTGATACGCTGGATGAGGCCGGCTTCGAGTTTGGCCCATTCGCGACTCGGAATAATGCGCGGGATGAGGTCGAAGGGGAAAATGCGTTCGGTGCCCTCGGAATCGTTGTAGACGGTGAACGTGACTCCGCGGCGCAAGAACGCCAGGTCCACGGCGGCGCGGCGCTGGTTGAAGTCGGCGGCGGGGAGCGTGGTAAGACGCTCGGCGAGGCGGCGATAATGCGGGCGGACGGTCTTACCGTCGGGCTCGAACATCTCGTCGAAAAAAGAGCCGGCGTCGTAGTTGGTGCTGATGAGCGACACGTGTTAGGGTTTGGGTTGCGGGTAGTCCCTGAGCAAGTCCTTTGCCAGTCGAGCTCCGTCGGCTTGGTCTTAGTCATTTGCGCGTGGCGCTCGTGGGAGCCGGTGGATGGATGTAATAAAAAATCCCCGCCGGTGAAGGCGGGGATTTCGGTGGATTCGCCGCGTGATGAGCGGCGTCCGGAAGGCGATCGTGGCGGCTTAAAGCGCGTGGAGGGCGCGCTTGCTGACGGCGAGCGCGGCTTCTTTGACGGCTTCACTCATCGTCGGATGCGCGTGAACGGTGCGCGCGAGGTCCTCGGCGCTGCCGCCGTACTCCATGTGCGTCACGATCTCGCTGATCAATTCGCCGGCGCCTTTGCCGAGAATTTGGGCGCCGAGGATTTTATCAGTTTTCGCGTCGGCGATGATTTTGACGTAGCCTTCGGTGGCGTCGTTGGCGAGGGCGCGGCCGTTGGCGGCGAAGTTGAATTTGCCGACGTTGATCGCGAGGCCGGCGGTTTTCGCGGCGTCTTCGCCGAGGCCGATCGAGGCGACTTCGGGATCGGTGTAAACGACGGCGGGAATCAAGTCCCAGTTCACGTGACCGGCTTTGCCCGCGATCCATTCGGCGACGGCGACGCCGTCTTCTTCGGCTTTGTGCGCGAGCATGGGACCGGCGACCACATCGCCTAGCGCCCAGATGCCGGGGACGTTGGTCTTGAGGTGCGCGTCGACTTTGATGCGTTTTTTCTCGTCGAGCTGCACGCCGGCGAGTTCGAGGCCGAGGCTGTCGGTGAACGGCCGACGACCGACGGCGACGAGGACTTTGTCGGCGGGGAAGGAAAGTTTTTCGGTGCCGCGCTCGGCGGTGAGGACGCCTTTGGCGTAGCCGGTGACTTTCGCGCCGGTCTCGATCTTGAGGCCTTGCTTGGTGAGGATGCGGGTGAAGTTGCGGACGATGTCGTCGTCGTAGGTCGCGATGATTTTAGGGAGAAATTCGACGACGGTCACATCGGCGCCGAGGCGAGACCAGACGGAGCCGAGTTCGAGGCCGATGGCGCCACCCCCGACAACCACGAGTTTCTTCGGGACGCTGGAGAAGTTGATGGCGTGGTCGCTGGAGACGACGCTGGTGCCGTCAAATTTCATGAACGGCAACTCGACGGGCGCAGACCCGGTCGCGATGACGATGTTTTTGGCGGTGAGCATTTCGTCGCCGACTTTGACCGTTGTGGGCGAGGTGAAGCTCGCGGCGCCGGTGAGTACGGTGATCTTACGGCCCTTTGCGAGTTGGGCTACACCGCCGACCAGCTTGGTGACGACGTCGTCTTTTTTCTTCA
>Ga0114972_10001970_pt1 | contig 15343 bp, 13 predicted proteins | sample M_140807_EF_Meta_FD_87354 | JGI IMG/M metagenome (GOLD analysis project Ga0114972, IMG submission 87354) | Freshwater microbial communities from Lake Montjoie, Canada to study carbon cycling - M_140807_EF_MetaG | ecosystem: Environmental > Aquatic > Freshwater > Lake | place: Lake Montjoie... | reverse complement strand
CGCGACCGAGACCCTCGGAGCGTACCTGGAGCGGCACGGAATCGTCGCCATCGCAGGCGTCGACACACGCGAAATCACGCGCCACATCCGCGACAAGGGCGCGCAGAACGCGGCCATTGGAACAGGGAACCCTGACGACCTGGTCGACCGCGCGCGAGCCACTCCGAGCATGGAGGGAACGAACCTCGTCGACCGTGTGACGCCCAAAGAGAGTTACGTCTGGACCGAGGGCAGCGGCCACTGGCTCGCGCTCCACGGAGTCCCTGGCGCCCCGCCCCGAGCCGCGAAGGCCGAACGCCACGTCGTCGTGATCGACCTCGGCATCAAGCGCAACATCCTTCGAAACCTGGTGGATTTCGGCTGCCGCGTCACCGCCGTCCCCGCGACCGCGTCCGCGACCGAGATCCTCGCGCTCGAGCCGGACGGCATCTTCGTATCGAACGGTCCGGGCGATCCGGCGACCGTAACGAGTACGATCACGACGCTCCGAGATTTGCTTGGCAAACGTCCCACGTTCGGAATTTGCCTCGGCCACCAATTGCTCGCGCTCGCAGCAGGCGCCAGGACGTTCAAGCTGAAGTTCGGGCACCGCGGCATCAACCAGCCGGTCCGTGACCTCGTCACCGGACGCGTCGAAATCACGACGCAGAACCATGGCTTCTGCGTCGATCTCGACTCCCTCGGAGATCGCGCGCGCTCGACGCACGTGCACCTGAATGACGGCACCAGCGAAGGCCTTGCCATCGACGACGCCGACGCGTTCAGCGTGCAGTACCATCCGGAGTCCGCGGCCGGCCCCCACGACTCGCTCTATCTTTTCCGCCGTTTTGTGGATCGCATCGATCTACGCCGAGGTGTTTCATGAGCCGCACGATCCATTTCGTCTCGCTCGGGTGCCCGAAAAACCGAGTCGACAGCGAAGTCATGCTCGGTGTCGCACAGCGCGAAGGCTACGTGCACGTCGATGACCCCTCCTCGGCGAACGTGATCGTCGTCAACACGTGCGGCTTCATCGACGCCGCAAAGAAGGAGTCGATCGACACCATTCTGGAGATGGCCGATTACAAAGCGGCCGGCAGCTGCGAGCGCATTGTCGTGGCGGGCTGCTTGTCCCAGCGACATCCCGAAGAGCTGGCCGCAGGGCTACCCGAGGTGGATCATTTCCTCGGCTCGAGCGACATGCTCGGCCTCGGAAGCGTCCTCCGCGGAACGAGCGAGCGCATCGCCGTTGGCAACCCAGCGGACTGGCTCGTCGCCGCGGAGTCACCGCGCACGCTCTCGTCCCGGCAGGGAAGCGCATACGTCAAGATCGCCGAGGGCTGCAACCGCACCTGCTCGTTCTGCGTCATCCCCGATCTCCGCGGAAAACAGCGCTCGCGGCGCGTCGAGGACGTGGTCCGCGAGGTCGAACAGCTCGTCCGAAGCGGCGTCAAAGAAGTGAATCTCGTCTCCCAGGACACGATCGCCTACGGCCGCGACCTTCCTGCGGACGCCCGCCCGGATCTCGCAGAGCTCGTGCGCCGTGTCGCCGATGTCGAAGGGCTTCGGTGGCTGCGAATCTTCTACCTGTACCCGGAGAAGCTCACCCCGGAGCTCGTCGAGCTCATCGCACACCACCCCCGTGTGCTGCCGTACGTGGACATGCCGCTGCAACACGCAGCAGACGGGATGCTCCGTCGCATGAAGCGGGGTCACGGTGGAAAGCGCCTGTACGACCTCGTCGGAGAGCTGCGCTCTCAGGTCCCGAACCTGACGTTCCGCACGGCGTTCATCGTGGGACACCCTGGCGAAACGGCGGCCGAGTTCGACGAGTTGTGCGAATTCGTGACGTGGGCGAACTTCGATCGCGTCGGCGTTTTCCGCTACTCCGACGAGGAGAGTTGCGCGAGCCACGCCCTCGAAGCGAAGGTTCCGACGCGCACGGCCGAGAGTCGCTACAAGAAGCTGATGGCGATGGCCCAGCGCATCGCGCGGGAGAAAAACCAGTCGCTCGTTGGAAAAACGCTCGACGTTCTCGTCGAGGGCGAGAGCGACGAGCACGAGTCGGTGCTCATGGGCCGGCACGGCGGACAGGCTCCCGAGATCGACGGTCAAGTCTACCTGACCGGTACCGAAAACCTCTCCAGCCTTCCGCGCGCAGGCGAGATTGTGCAGGTACGAATTACCCAAGCGAGCGACTACGACCTCGCAGGTGAGGTCGTCGGGATGCCAGAGCGGGAGACGACCGTACCGCGCCGCGTTGGCCTGCGGGTCCTTCCTACCGACAACCGTAAACTTTGAGCGAACGTGCTACGCTCCAGCCCATGAAGCGGTGGGCTCTTCGCTCCTGGCTCGCGATGTTGCTCGTGGCTGCGAGCGGCTGCCTGAGCCCGACGCTCCCCCTTCCTCCTCCGGAAGCGCCGACGAGCGTCGTGCAAGATACGAGCGTTGCGGGCGCGGCGACGCGTTGGCTCGTTCGCGGAGGCGCAACGCCTGGCGCGGTGGTGCTCGTACGCAATACGGCGACCGGTCGCATCTTCGGAGTCGAAGACGTGAACCACGACGGTCGCTACACCGTCGCTGTCGATGCGACCGAATGCGATCTCGCAGAGGTTTGGGAGCTCGTCGGCGACATCACCTCGGAGCGGACGGGATTCATCGTCGCACCGACCTCGAACGGCGTGGTCGACGGCGGCTCGTGCGCCGAGAACTGATCGCGTCGTAGGATATCGCTGCCATGACCGCGACGATCCTGGTGGTCGATGACGAGCCAAGCCTAAGGCAGGTCCTCGAGATCGCGCTGCGTCGGAGCGGCTACGAGGTCCGCAGCGCCAACGGTGTCAAAGCCGCCCTCCGGATGCTGAACGAAGTCGACGAGCCCTTCCCGCTCGTCATCACCGATCTGATGATGCCCGACGGCTCGGGAATGGAAGTCCTCGCAGCCGCACGCGCCCGAAGCGAGCTCACGCAGGTGCTCATGGTCACGGCGTACTCGACCGTCGAATCGGCGCTCGATGCGATGAAGAACGGCGCGTACGACTTCGTGACCAAGCCGTTCTCGCCGGCGGAAATCACCGCGCTCGCCTCCAAAGCGCTGGAGAAGAGCGCCGTCGTCGAAGAGAACCGGCGCCTCAAAGCGAAGCTTGCTTCGCTCGAGCCATCGGCCGACGACTTCTTCGGACACAACGACGCCATGCGCCGCGTGGGCACGCTCGTGACGAAAGCGGCGGCGAGCCGGGCGACGGTCCTCATCACCGGCGAGAGCGGCACGGGCAAGGAGCGCATCGCGCGGATTCTTCACGAGCAGAGCGACCGCGCCACCGGTCCGTTCTGCGTCATCAATTGCGGCGCGCTGCCCGAGGCCCTGATGGAGAGCGAGCTCTTCGGCCATGAGAGAGGCTCGTTCACTGGGGCTATGAACGCCGCGCTCGGGCTCTTCCGGCAGAGTCACGGCGGAACCCTTCTGTTGGACGAGATAGGTGAACTTCCGCTGCCTTTGCAAGTGAAGCTCCTACGCGTGTTGCAGGAGAAAAAAGTCCGACCGGTCGGCAGCGCGGTCGAAGTGTCGGTCGATGTCCGCGTCCTCGCGGCGACGAACCGTGACGTCGAGGCCGACGTCGCCTCGGGCGCATTTCGTACGGATCTCTACTACCGCCTCAACGTGATCCGCATCACGCTGCCACCGTTGCGCGAACGTTCGGGAGACGCACGCCGCCTTGCAGAACAGATGGCCCATCGGTTTGCCGCAGAGATGCACAAGCCGATACGCGGCCTGACCCCGCTCGCGCTGCGAGCCCTTGATGGCTACGCGTTCCCGGGCAACGTCCGCGAACTCGAGAACATGATGGAACGGGCCGTGGCACTCACGTCCTCGGACTGGCTCGACGTCGACCTGTTGCCCGAGCACGTCGCAGGTCGGCGAGAGCCGCTCCTGCACGCCCTGGAATTGCCACCTGAGGGTTTGCGACTCGATGACGCGCTCGGTGAGGTCGAACGCCACCTCTTGCAGCAGGCGCTCGAACGTTCCGGCGGAGTCCGCAAAAAAGCCGCGGTGCTGCTCGGCATCTCCTTCCGATCCATTCGCTATCGCCTCGAAAAGCTCGGAATCGCTTCCGAAGACAACGACGAGACGAGCGACGAGCCGAACGACCACGCGTAGCACTCCGCGCCCGCCCCCCGAGACGGCCCGCACCTTGCGAACGTCGTCGAGCGTTGTGGGGGGAACGCGATGGCACAGGCTGCGGGACGAAACACGCGGCGAGGATTCACGCTCGTCGAACTCATGCTGGTCGTTGCCATCCTTGGAGTGATGGCGGCGCTGGCGATGTACGGGGTGCGACGGTATCTCGCGACGGCAAAATCGGCAGAGGCACGCCATACCGTCGGAGCGGTCGCTCGTGCGGCGCACCTCGCGTACGAAAAAGAGGGTGCGTCCGCCGAAGAACTCGCCGAGGGAACGAACTCGACGACGACGAGCCATCGGCTGTGCGAGAGCGCGACGGCCGTCCCCGCGACCGTTCCGCTCGGCCGAAAATACCAGCCAAAGACTGCGAATGGCGCCGACTTCGACACCGGGGATGCCGCGACGGGCTGGAAGTGTCTTCGGTTCCGGATCGCGCAGCCCATCGCGTACCAGTACGCGTACACGAAGGGCGAAGCGGCGAGCGGCAGCGGCAATTCCAATGGCAACAACGGCAATGCCAACGGCGTGAGCGGCAATGGCAATGGCAACGGCAACAACGGAAACGGAAACGGAAACGGTGGCAGCAATGGCGGCAAGTCGCTCAACCCGAACGCCTGCAGTAGCGCCAATTGCTACGAAGTCATCGCGCTCGGCGACCTCGATGGCGACGGCATCCAGAGCCAGTTCTCGCTCGTCGGCTCGGTCATGAACGGCGAGCTAAAACGGGCAACGCAGCTCTTTACGTCAAACGAAACGGAGTGATGGTCGCGCGCACCCCTTGCATCAACGTGCCACCGAAGTGGTATGTTCACGGCACGCATGCTGCGCCCACAGATGCCCATGCCGCATCGCCGCCATCGAAAGTCCCGCGCGGGCTTCACGCTCATCGAGGTGATGGTGGTCGTCGCGATCGTCGGAGTGATGGCAGCCCTCGCGGTCTTCGGCGTCCGCAGGCTCCTGACGGCCGGGAAGGCGAAAGCCGACGCGGACGATGCGATGCTCGCAATGGCCTCGGCGATCCGGACCTACTACGACCGCAATCGGGGATACCTCGACTGCTCGACCGACTACGACGACTTCTACCCGATGACTCCAAACGGGAAGAAGCACGTGCTCAACAACGCCGGTCACGGTGACCAGGGCTGCTGGTCCCTCTACGGCGTGCGCATGGGTCCCACCTACATGTCGTTCGCCGTTCGCGCCGGTACGAAGAACGACACACCGCCGCTGCCCTCGTTTCTGTCGCTCACCTTCCCGAAGCCGAAAGAGCCATGGTTCGTGCTCGTCGGCACGATGGATCTCGACGGCGATGGCGTTTATGCGCGCTACCTCACTTCGTCGTTCTCGCCCGGCGTGATCCACCGGACGAACGAAGGCGAGTAAGAGGCGCAAAATGTCACCGATGCCATGGTCACGGTGACAATTTTTGTCCCAATGGTCGTTCGTCCTCAGGGAAATATGCGAAATCCTGGCCCCAACGACCTGGCATGTGATTCGCTTAGATGGCAGCGGACCTTCTGACCCGCCTCACACCGCCATGCGTCTTCCTAACCACAACCTTGCTCGGGTGCGACATTCTCGCACCCGCGGCTTCACACTCGTGGAGTTGCTGGCGGTCGTGGCGATGATTGGCGTACTTTCCGCGCTCGCCGTGGTTGGTTTCAAGAAGTACATGAACTCGACGCGCACGGCCGACGCGCGCTCGCTCATCGGCGCCATCCGCATCGCGGAAGAGTCCTACCGCGCCGAGACGCTCACCTACCGTAGCTGTGGCTCGTCCTTGACGGACTGGTACCCCGCGACGCCAAACGGCAAGAAGCGGCACTGGTCGGGCTGGACGTCGCATGCCCGCTACGACGACTGGCGCATCCTCAACGTCACCGCGGACTCTCCGACGTCCTTCGGCTTCGCCATCGTCGCGGGGGCACCCGGTGACAAGCCACCGAACACGAGCACGAGCCTCAAGCCGGCCTGGCCAAGTCCGACCACCGAGCCTTGGTACGTGGTGCAAGCGGCTGGCGACGCCGACGGGGACGGCACCTTTTCTTACTTGGTCTCGTCGTCTTTCAACGGCGAAATATATGTCGAAAACGATACGGAATGATTGAATCGAACCTCGCACGTTCGCCTACCGACCACTGAGACCATCCAAACAAGTCTCGACGGAAAACGACTGCAGGATTTTGGGAGCTCGAAAGGAAACACCAGCATGAAACTTCGAATGAAACTAGGAAAGCGTGGCTTCACGCTCGTCGAGCTGATGATCGTCGTCGCGATCATCGGCGTTCTCGCGGCCCTCGCCATCTACGGCGTCCGCCGCTACCTCGCGAGCGCCAAGACCTCGGAGGCAAAAAACACCATCGGCGCGATCTCGCGCGGCGCACAAGGTGCGTACGAGCGTGAAAACGCCAAGTCGGAAGAAGTCACGGAAGGCTCCGAGTCGACGTCCGCGAGCCACTCGCTCTGCGGTTCGGCGACCACGGTTCCCACCACCGTGCCGAAGGGCACGAAGTACCAGCCGAAGACCACCAACGGTTCGGACTTCGACTCGGGCGACATGACGACCGGCTGGAAGTGCCTGAAGTTCAGCCTGACGCAGCCGCACTACTACCAGTACCAGTACTCGAAGGACACCAAGGCGACGGGTTCGGCGAACCCGGCGAAATGCGACGTGGCACCTTGCTACGAAGCCATGGCGACCGGCAACCTCGACGGCGACGCCGTGCAGAGCCAGTTCTCGCAGACCGGCAAGGTCGCGAACGGCGAGCTCAAGAAGGCCTCGCAGCTCTTCATCCAGGACGAGTACGAATGAACAACGACCACTGAGTCGTCGGGTATCCCCAAAACGTCGGAGCGGTCAGCGTTGAGCTGGTCGCTTCGTTTTTTTGTGGGCGTACGGACCGCAAGCCGAGCTACAAACGTCGAGACAAATGGGGCGAAGTTGGAGTGCAACCGAGGTCGCCGTTGCGATCGCCGTCGGCGGGAGCCTCGTCATGGTCGCCGTGCCCGCGTTCCTTCGCAGCCTGAGCTTCTCGAAGCTTAGCGAACCCATCGAAGGGCTCGACCGCATGGTGACCGCAGCCGTCGCCTACTCGGAGGGCAGACCCTCGAACCTAAGCTTCCCGCCGTCCGCACCGCTGACACCCGAGAACGTGCCGCGCGGAGTCGAGCAGCGTGATCCCGAGGACGCCTGGGAGCACTTGACGTGGCGCTCGCTAGAGTTTCGCTTCGAGCAGCCGCACGGTTTCGCGTTCCAGTTCGAGAGCGCGTACGACGCGCCGAGCGGGACCGCACGCTTCGTTGCCACCGCGCACGGCGATCTGGACGGCGACGACGTGCTCTCGACGTTTGAGGTTCGGGGCGAACGGCCCGCCAACCAACCCGCACGGGTCGTGCCCGGAATGTTCGTCGATCGGGAGGTCGAGTGAGTTCAGGACGGCTGCGCGAGATCGGCGTGCTCGGCGCGCTTCTCGGCGCGGCCACCCTGCTCATCGCAGCGGTGCGGAGCGACCTCGGCGCGCATACCCAGCGCGTGAAAGAGGCGCATGACGTGTACGCGCTCCCGCCGAGCGCCCAGCTGAAAGTACTGAGCCTCGGCTACGATGCGGCGGTAGCAGACCTGCTTTGGGCGCACACGCTCGTCGCCCAAGGGATCCATCTCACCGAGCGACGGCGTTTCGAAAACATCACGCGGCTGTACGATGCCATCAACGAGCTCGCCCCAACGTGGCGCGCGCCGTACCTGCTCGCGGACGCCCTCATCACCTTGCAAACCGCCGCGATCGGCATCGAGGAAGTCACCGCCACGCGGCGCATCCTCGAGCGCGGCGTCGAGCACCGACCGTTCGACGCAGAGCTATGGCTCAATCTCGGGCACTTCGTCTCGTTCACCGCTCCGAACAGCTACCTCGAAGACCACCCCGAGCTCGCCCAATCGTGGCGTCAAGAAGGCCTCCGCTACCTCGAGCAGGCCGCCGCGCTCGGAGCGGAGGGGAGAATCGGTTGGCAGGCCCTCGGCGGCGCGGCACGGCTTGCCCGAGAGGGAAAGCGGGACGCCGCGATTCGTTATTACGAGCGGCAGTACGCCGTCACCGACGATCCCGAGCTTCGTGAGACGATTGAACGGCAACTCACCAGATTGCTCGGCGAACGGCACCGCCGGCGCATCGTAGCGCGCCGAAAAGCGTTCGATGCGCTTCGGGACCAGGAATTTCCATGGCTCGCCGACGGCGACGGGACGCTGTTGCTCCTCGGTCCGGAACCTCGCGTCGAGTGCGCCGGGTCCGACGAACAGACGCCCCGCTGCGCAACGACGTGGCGTGAGTGGGCGGAACGCTTCTACGCCGAAGACGACGGCTGAAGCGCTCCGCTCGGCAAACGCTCAGTCGTCGGAAGACTTTTTCTTCTTCTTCGGAGCGTCGCCGCCTTTGGTGTCGAACTTCACCGTCACCGTCGCAGCCTTGCCGCCGGTCACCGTCACGCCACGCGACTGAACGCCAAACTCCTTGTGCTTGAACACGACCGTGTGGCTGCCCGCGCTGACGCGGACGCCCGTCACCGGAGTCTGGCCGTGGGGTCGCCCATCGATAAGAACGCTCGATGGCGGCAACGAGTTCGCGTTGATCGTGCCGAAGTTGTCCGCGGCCGGTGCCGCGGCTTGCGGAGCTGGGCTTGCCGCCGCGGGTTCGGCTGTCGGCGCCGGCGCCGCCTCTTCCTTGTCGAGCTTGACCTCGACCGTCTGCGTCGCCTTGCCCTCCTCGAACGCGATCGTCTGCTCGAAATCACGGTAACCCTTCATGGTCGCGACGACCTTGAACGTGCCCGTGGTGTCGAGTTTCTTGTCGAGTGAGGTTCCGCCAAAGGCAAGGACGGTGTCCGGCTTGCCCTCCTGCACGAGCTTGACGGACGCCCCGGAAGTACCGAGCTTGAACGTTACCGTCACGAATTTGAGCGGGAGCTTCACGTCGTCGAGCGTCAGCGTCTTGCCCGGTTCGAGGGCGACCGTCTTCTCGAGCTTGCCGTACTTGTCACCGGCCGCCTCGAAGCGGAGCGTGACATTCCCCGGCTTGAGGTCCTTCAGCTCGAGAGGCAAAACCCCCTTTTCCTGGCCATCAACGAACACCTTCACCTTTTCGGAGAGCGAGGTCTTCATCGACAAAGCCGCAGCTTGCGCGGCGTCGGCAGACGGTTGGCTCGACGCGGGAGCCGTTGGCGCACCACCCGTCGCGGCACCGAGCTGAATCTCGAGCTCGGTTTCACCGCCGCCACCCTTCACCTCGACGGAGCCCTGTCCGACGAGCTGAGCGAACGCTGCGCGAACCTCGCGCTTGCCAGGATCGACGCTCTTCACGCGGCACGGCGTGAAGGCGCAGACCTGCTGGCCATCGACGAAGACCTGCGCGTTGTCGACCGGTTTTCCCTGGTGCAGGACGCGCACGACCAAGGTGCCGGGACCTGTGCTGCGAAGGTACAGAAAGAGCGCCAGACCGACGACGAGCGCGGCAGCGAGGCCGAGCCAGAGGTTCGTCTTCGAAGCGGTCTTTGCCGCCGGGGCCGCCATCGGCGCAGGAACCGACGGTGCCCACCCCGCGTTGGGGGGCCGCGTCGCGGAGGACGCGGGCGCAGGAGCCGAGTCGAAATTCACGGCATCGACGATCTCGCGCGGCACCGGAGCCGGGCCCGGGATCTTTGGCAGCGCGCCATCGTACGGAATCGAGGGCATCCCGCTGGCGGGAATCGACGGCATCATGCCCGCCGCCGGCGCGATCGACGCTGGTCGATTGGAGGCTGCGAGCAGCGCCATCGCGCCGCTGAGTTCCGGGCGGGCACTGTCCTGGTGATGAGCCTGGTGATGGGCGGCGCGCTCGCCGGCCATGTCGCCGAAGAGTTCGTCGGCATGGCTCTTGTCGAACACCGAGGTCGATTCTTCCTCGTCGTCCCAGCTGAGTCCGTCGTCGTCCCCGCCCTCGAGGACAGCCGCCGACACCTCTTCGGGGGGAACGGAGTCCGCCACACGTGCGGGCTCGGAACCCGTGGCCGCGGGGACGTGAGCGTCGGCTTGCGCGGCAGGCACAGGCTCTGCAGCAAGCTCTGCAGCACGCTCTGCGGCAGGCGGCGGCGGTGGCGGTGCCGGTGGCGGCGCCGCAGACGCATGCGGTTCGTCGCCCGCCATGAGTCGCTGAATCTCTTCCTTCGAGGGACGCCGCAGTTCGGCCGTCGCCTCGGCGCTGAGCTCAGCCTCCATCGCGGCCTGCGGCGGCGGCGGCGCGGACGGTGCCTTTCGCGAAGGGGGCGGCAGTGTCGGCTTCGGAAGCGCGCTCGGTGGTGCGGCATCTCCCTCGTTTTGCGGCGAGGTCATGCCGAGGAGCGTCTTCTTCGGCGGAGGAAGCTTCGCGGGGGGCAGGCTGCGAGGCGCCGCCTCGGACGGGGGCGAAAAACTCGGCGCTGGCGGAGGGGCGAGCGAGGGGCCGGCAGGCGAGGCCGACTCCAGCGCACCCGGCGCAATGGTCTTCTTCTTTTTCGTCAGCCCCTCGAAAATGTCGAGGTCACTGCCTTTGTCGTCAGCCATCGTGGTGTCCGCTCCCGTACGCTATGAGCGAGCGACGATACTCGCATCGGCCCACGGTTGAGTAGCGAATTCCGGCGTTTCGAACGGCCGACGAACCCGATCCTGGTCAGTTGTCCTTTGGTTTTTTGAAGTAGCGAATGCGCCGCGCCTGCAGGGGGTACCACGTGTCGAAGGGGACGACCGGAGTCTCTTCGAAGATCCGACGTGACCCGGGTCCAGGCTGGCGCCGGAGAACGACCGAATCGCCCTCCGGAAGCCGAGCCGCTTCGAGCGCGAGGTCGGTGTCACCGGCAAGCAACATGGGCCATGGCGCGGCAAGCACGACGCTTTGCGAGCTACCGAGTTTCGCCAAGAAAGACCGCAATTCGCTGGCTGGGACGGACGCGCCTTGGGCACCGACGAGTTCGACGTAGACGAGCATCCCGCTCTCGTCCTCGACGCCGATGGCCGCAACGCCTCGGTCGCTCGCCGTCGTGCTCGCGAGCCTCGTTGCGCCGCGGACTCCGCCTTCGGAGCCGATCGAAAACGCGGCCTTCGAGAACCAAAGCGAGGGAACCTCTTTGCCCGTTTCCCCGGGCGCCAGAACTCGCAGCACCACCGGAGACGCGCGATTGGCCTCTTTGGATGGCGGCGAGCCGCTCTCCCGAACGAGCATCCGAGGATCGACCCGCAGCACGACGGCACGCCCACTCCCGAAGGGAACCTCGGTCCGAGCGAGGGCATAAGGGTAGCCCTGCTGCGGCAGCCCCTTCGTTTGCCAAACGCCGTCCCCGGCCTTCCCGCCACTCACGACGAGTGGGTTGCCGGGGAGGACGTGCCGAAGCGTCAAATAGAAATAATCCCGGCCCTCGCGCTTGATGTAGCGAGGAAAATTCATGAGTCCCATGCCGCGAATCAGGCGACGCGCTCGGAACTTCCAGCCGTCCATCTCGGGCACGTCGCCCTCGCGCTCCCACTCGAAGTCAAGTCCCCTGCCGAGCGCGCCGATGTCGCTCTCGGGTCCGACCTTGTAGAACTCGAGGCCGCTGTGGCCAGCGTTCATGTCGAGCGCGAGGCCGTAGTGACAACGGGTGTGGATCATCGCTTGCGCGAGTGCCTCGGGAGCGAGATCCGCGCCGTAGAAGTAGGCGACGAAATTCTCCTGAGTCTGACAGATCCCGGTGCGCACGGTGTGGGTCTTGTCCTCCCAATCGGCCGGCGTGCCGCCCCACCATGTGCGGTGGTAAGGGTTGAACTTCCCGTCGATCACCATCGGCGTCATGTTCTGGCGGTACGACGTCATGTCGGCGGGAATGGACGGGTCTTCCGGCCAGGTACCGAACCCCGTGCTGCCATCGGCGAGTTCAACCACCGTGGCCGCGTACGGCTTCGGCGGTAGGTACACGACGCCGTCGCTCATCATGCCAAACTCGCCGTGAAGCGCCTGAAAGCCGGCGTTCATGGCGGCGCACACGCGCTTCAGCACGGTGGGTTCACGCGGAATGGTCCCCGGACCGGTCGCGCCGGTCGCGCTCTTCGGCTCGGCCACGCCGGCCATCGTATGGAGCTGCACCATCCGGGGATCCCACATCGCCACGTAAACGACGCTCGTCTTGCGCGTGGCGTCGGGTCGAATGAAGGTCGTCACGAAGGTTGGCGGCAGACCGGGCAACGAATGAATGAACGGGTCATCGACCTTCGCCTGCCAGGTCCCCTCGTTCTTCAACGGTGGCTTGACGAGCGGCTCGAGCGGAGGCGGAGGAAAGCCAATGTCGGGATCGACGGGCACGGCACGCGTCGCATCCTCGAGCGATTGCTCCCCGAGGTCTTTCGCGATGTCTTCGGCCGCGCCTTTGTCCGTGACCACGGCTTCTTGACCCGATTTCACGACATCGAGCGCGGAGAACGCGATCGCCTTCACGTACTGCATCGCCTCGTCACCGACCTCCGCGCGGACGCGGTCGACCGCCCACGTGACGAGGTTGCCCGGCGTGCTTTCGGGGACGAGCTGCGCGCCAAGTGCCTCGGGGACCTCGGTCGGATGCTCGAGCAGAACATCGAGCACGCGCCCATCGGCGGTGATGCGGAGCGTGCGCTCGGACATGGCAAGTGCGAGCGCCTTCGGTTCGACCACGAGCTGGTACACGTAACGGGCAACGCCTGAGAGCCGCCCGGTTTCCTGAAGACGGGTCAGCGCTCCCTGAAATCGCTCGAGCTTGCTCCAGTGCGCGCGCGCGGCGCTCGGCTCGCCCGCGAGATCGAACAGGCGCACCGCGCCGTTCGGGTCGGCATACGCGAAGCGAGTTCCCCGCCCGACGGGGCGCTGTTCGTCGACCGCCGTCGTGTCGCTGATGTCGTGCGCTCGACCAATGCCGAGAAGCACGCCTTCCGGCGAAAGTCGGGCATCGGCGAGGAAGACGTCGTGCGGCTCTTCCTGGCCGGTGCGGGCCCGCGCGACGACGGCAACGCTCCCGGTCGCGGACCGCCAGGTCGAGATGGGCGGCGTCTCGAGCCACACGATGCTCTCGCGGTCGAGCTCGAGTCCTTGCTTCGCGAAGGCTTCGGCGAGCGCGGCAGAACGGTCGGGCCCCGCGACGTCGCGGGCTCGAAGCGCCGATGCGCCGGCGGCCGCGAACGCCACGAGCGCGACGAGGCCCCACGCCGGTCTGCGGTCCAGTGCCATCGTGGGTTCCGGTTAGCACAGCGAGCGGCGCGCCCGCAAAGAACCCGCCGCTACTTGAGCTTCGACTCGCAGCCGAGGATGATCGTGATCTTGGTTCCCTTCGCGGCCTTGTAGGTGTCGCAAGAGGGCCCGAAGAGCTGAATTTTCGACTTCGAGGCGTCGGTGTAGTCCCAACCGTCCGCGTGGCTCGAGTCCTTGAGGACCTCGATCGGGCCACTCGGCGTCTCGACCGTGACGTTGACGAGATTCGGATCGACGTCCTGCCCGTCGGGCATCTCGAACACGCAATCCGAAACGCTGCCGGCAATCTTGCCCAACACGTCCGCGAGTTCCTTCTCGAAGTTCGCGGTACCAATTTGATAGTGGCAATCGCCGGCAGCCGCCGAACAACCCGCGCTTTTCGGGGTCTGACCGTTCAAAGCGAGCTGCGAGAGGAAGTCGTTCGCACCCTCGCTACCCGGTGAGCCGATGACGAACGTGTGCACGGAGGGTGAACCGTTTGCGGCGTCGGCGGTCTCTTTCTCCATCATGGGCAGTTCGCCACAGTCGAGCTGCATCGCCGGTAGCGGAAAAAACGCAGGCTGCGAGGTGTTCGGCTCGCCGTCGGTGATGAGCAAGACGAACCGCTGGCCAGGCGTCTTCACGGTCTTCATGTACGCGTAGGCATTCTTCAGCGCGTAGAGCGTGGGCGTGCCTCCGCCGGGGTCGTTCTGGTCCAGCCACGAGACGATCGCCGGCCCTTTCTCGAGCAGTGGCACGACGGGCACGACGGGCTCGGCATCCACGTCCTTGCAGCCCATGTCGGCGAGCAACGCGGGGCAGCCTTGTGCCCCTGGGTTGAGGAGGCACAGCGACGCCGCCTGATCGTTGAACTTTCCGGCGGGGAACGGGAGGAGTCCAACCTGCAGCGTCGGGCTCGCCGCTTTCAGCATCGCTTTCACGGCAGCGACGGTGGAGCTCCACTTCGACGCGCCGCTGTTGCCGTTGGGCGGGTCTCCCATGCTCCCGGACTTGTCGAGCAAAAGGAGCAAGGTGCCGGGGATCTCATTGCCGAACGTGCTCTTGCCGCACTGCATCTCCGCGCCGGTCGAGGAATCCCCCGAGCCGAGGCTCGAACCGGTCGAGAGCGTGGCGCCCGTGCCTGAATTCGCGGTGGATTCGCTCGAGCCCGAGAACTTGCTGCTGTTGGAAGCGGAACATGCCGCAAGAAGCGCAGCGAAGACAAGCCCAGGGCGATAGGTTCGATGGAGCATGGGGAAGACCTCGAGAAAGCAAGAGACGGCGCCTTGGTGAAGACGCAGCCGGGCACGACCGGAGGAATAGAATACCAGCCTTAATCCGCTCGCGCCGCGCCAAAAGTGCTAAGTCCGGAGGATGTCGAACGATGTCAGGGACACCACGGCGTGCATCCTCGACGAAGACCGCGTGCGGGCGATAGCCAAGCTCGCGCGGCTCGACCTCACCGACGACGAAGTCCGCCGCCTCCAGGGCGAAGTCGGCCAAATCGTTGCGCTCGCCGACTCGCTCGCGAAACTCGACGAAGAGCCCGGCGCTTCGACACTGCTGCCCCGGATTCATGCCACCTCGTTCATGCCCCTGCGCGGCGATGAACCATCGCCGTCGCTGGACCGAGACCTGGTTCTCGCCGAGGCCCCCCGAGCGGTCGACGGCGGCTTTGCCGTTCCGACCTTCGTCGACGAGGGGTGATGGAGGTGCTCTGGCGATCCATCCCCGAACTCGCGGAACTCGTCCGAACCGGCGAGCTTCGCGCAGCCGACCTCTGCGAGGCCGCACTGGCGCGGATTTCTGCCCTGGACGAGACCTACGGAGCGTTCCTCTCAACCGCAGCCGACGCCGCACGTAACGCCGCATGCCGCATCGATGAACGGCGTTCGCGCGGTGAAACGTTGGGAATGCTCGCCGGCGTGCCCATCGCGGCAAAGGATGTGCT
>Ga0114972_10001968_pt1 | contig 15359 bp, 9 predicted proteins | sample M_140807_EF_Meta_FD_87354 | JGI IMG/M metagenome (GOLD analysis project Ga0114972, IMG submission 87354) | Freshwater microbial communities from Lake Montjoie, Canada to study carbon cycling - M_140807_EF_MetaG | ecosystem: Environmental > Aquatic > Freshwater > Lake | place: Lake Montjoie... | reverse complement strand
TGAAGTAGTCCTCCTGGACCTCCTTGATCGCCGCTTCCTTCTTGTCGTACCACTCCTTCACCTTCGTGGAGGTGAACTCATCGACGTCCTTCCGATCGCCGGCGCCTTTGTATTCGGGGAACTTCAGCGGCTCCACCTTGGCGACGCGCTTCTTTTCCGCAAAGTAGAACAGCGCTTCACCGACGGCGGTGATCGTCTTTCCGATTCGACGGTCGCGCTGCGAAGGCGCGCCACCGATGGCGTCGAGCTGCTTCATGGCTGCAGCCGGATCGTTCCAGCTGTCGCGAACGGTCGCGAAATTCTGCTCCGCCTTCGCATCCTGTCGGACCGCGGCGTAGATGCGTCCGAGCAGCGCGTGCGCCTGCAGCTTCACGTCGAAGGTAGCTTGCTGGTCGATCCTGCTGATCTGCGCCGAAAGCGCCTTCTCTGCGTTCTTCCAGTCCTGCCGTTCCGCGTAGTACGCACCGATCGCGAACGCGATTTGGGCGGCTTTGCCAGGGTTCTTGCCGCCAAAGGAGGTCGCGAATCGGCTCGCGTCCTCAAGCGCCTTCTCCTGTTGGCCGAGGCCCAGACGAAGCACGACGGCGTCGCTCAACGCGTTTGAAGCCTTCTCTTGCAGGTCTTTGTCGCTCGCGGTCGCCTGCTCGGTTGCGAAGCGTTCGTACCATTCAGCCGCGTCCTGATAGACCGCAATTGCCTGATAATTCCCGCCGATTTCGTAAACCGCCAGCTTCGCCGCTTGGCTGTTCTTGAGCGCGTCGGTGCCGATCAAGATCATGCGGAGCTTGATCGCCTTCGCGATCAGGCGCGCCGCCTGGAACGCGCGCGCTCCGTTGTACAGAATCTTGTCGTTTCGCTCGCACGCTGGCTTGTTTTCTTTGCAAGCCTGCTCGCCGTATTTCTTCCACAAATCGTAGTAGAGATTCGCGGCTTCTTCATAAAGGCGGATGCTGTCGGCAGTACCCGTGTCCGCTTTCTTCACAAGCGCCTCTGCGCGCTTCGCCTGAATGTCTCGCTGGATACGGAACAGCACGGAGCACTGCTCGTCGTTGTCCTTTTTCTGCTTCTCGTCCGCGCAGTAGAGGTCGATGTACTTCGGTACGTCCTTCTCCATTCCGAGAAGGCAGTCCGGGTTCGACTGCTCGCCGTTCATCGTCCCGAGGACGTTTAGCGCGTCGAGCGACAACTGTGCGGCATACAAGCCCGCCTCGAGTTTCGGGTACGAGACCGCGACGTCGCGGAACGCCTCTGCGGCCTCTTCCCAATGCTGGGCTTCGTAGTACGTGCGAGCCCGGGCGTACTTGACTTCAACGTACTGCTCGAGGGCCTCGGCGTCGTTTTCGGGGGGCTTGATGTAGCAGATGTAACGGTCGAACGCGGTGATCATGCCCTTCTGGGAGTCGGTCAACTCCTTGGGCTTCATCTTGCTCGAGTCGTCCTTCTCTTTGCCACCCTTCCCCTTGGCCTTGGCGTCGTCGAGGTGCCCGCCAGTCTGGCGGTGAGACCCATCGGCGTGGGTTTTTGCGTAGATGTTCTGGTAGCAAAGCACAGAGGCGAACGCCGCCTCGGCCGCGTTCGGTCCGTTCGGGTCCTCCGCGACAACCTGATCGAATGCGGGACCGCACTCCTCCCACTTCTTCTGGAAGTAGAGAAGGTCGGCCATCGCGTACTTGATCTTCGGGATCGACGGCCAGTCTTCCTTGACGATGCGCGGGAAGGTAAACGCCTTGAACTGCTCCGAGCTGAAACCGTCGATGACGGACTTGTAGAGCTTCGCGCTGAAGTCCATCGTCTTCGCGTCGCCGGTGCCGCGAACGCCACCGGAGCCAACGGCCTCAAGATGCCAGGCCATGGCCGTCTCAGAGACGAGCGAGGCGGTGGTGTTGGCGCACTCGAGTTTGTTCTGGTTGCCGTGGCTGGCCTTCTGGAACTCCGCGTACGTCGCGAGTTGTTTGTTCAACTCCTCCACGATGAGAGGCTTGTTGGCGCTCTTGGCAGCCATGACGGCCTGGCTGATCTGGGCCTGGTAGAAGCAATGCTTCTCGCCCTTGTTGCGCTTCTTGAGGTCGTTGTAGAGGACAATAGCCTCGTCGTAGTGACCGGTATCGATCAGGTTCTGGCCGAGGTCCTCCATCATCTTGAAGGTACGCTCGCTATCCACCCCAGAGTCGCCCGAGAGCGGCCGGAAGAAGTCGTACGCCTTGCCGGGATCGCCCTTCAGTGCGTAGACCGGGATGACGTCGCGGCGGGCGCTCGTGGCGAGGCTCTTCGCGTTCGGCAGCTGAGGATATTTCTCACCGAATTCGATGACGCTCTTGAACTGCTGGATCGCCGTACCGTAGTCACCTTGGTTCCAGAAGACGTAACCGAGCTTGTAGGAAGCGTAGCCCCAGAGCTTGTTCTCGGGCGGATCGTACTTCAGAACTTCCTTGTAGAAGTTCTGGGCGAACGGCCACTTGGACGGATCGCCCTGGGCTTCCTGGAAGTAGAGCTCGCCGAACGCGAGGAACGCGTTAGGTACGAACCGCGACTGCTTCCAGCCTTCGGTCAACTCGAGGTACACGGTGCGGGCGTTGTCGAGGTCTCCCGCCTGCTCGTATTCGTACGCGAGGTAGTACAGGACCTCGTCGATGCAGCCCTGCTGGCCCTTGGGCCCGTTGGGGTCCTGGCACCACTTCGGGTACTGGTCCTTCAACTTCTTGTAGTAATCGATCGCGTTTTTTCGAGCGAGCTTGATGACCTGCGTCGCCTTCGACGCGCTCTCCTTCGCCTCCGACGCGGCCTTTGCGTCCTTGGTGCGAAGGTCTTGGGCCTTCGTTTCGTTCTCGACCTTGTCGCGGAATGCCGAAGCCTCGAGTTCGACGTAGCCTTCCGCAAGGCGGCGCATCAGGGTGGGCCTGTCCTTGTCACCCTTCGGCGTCGACTTGAACAAACGCTCGACGTTCGTGATCTCCGTGAGAAGGAGCTTTCGAACCTTCGGCTTCAGCCGAGAGGAGCGCTCGTCGCGTTGGGCCGTCTTCGTGATGTCGCTCGGATTGACCGGCTTGATGTCCGCAATTCGGTCTTTCTTCTTGATCGACTCTGGCGCCGTCGAGAAGCTGACCTGGGGCTTCTTGCCCACGTTCGACTGAAATTTGCCGCCCGGACACGTCGCGAGCGTGTCCTTCGCCTTCTGCGAAATGCACTGGTCATCGGCGTTGGATGCGTCCGCGACGAGGAGGGAGGCAGACAAAGCGGCGAGCGTTGCGACGAAGCCGAATCGATTGGGTCGAGTCATGGATACCCTTGCTGGATGCTGCGCGGGGCTGTGCCCCGATTGCTCGTTGGATCAGTGCGTAAACGTCGTTAGCGGTCGAGCCTTACGGTCTCAATTCCCGGCGGCGCCAGTGGCCTTCCCACTTCCGCAAGCCGAATTGACCACCTGGCGATAGAAGCCGAGTTCGTCACGCCAGTACTCGCCGCTGAACGGCCAGATCACGTGCTCCTCGTCGGGAGTCACCTGCCCGAACTGGAACGCGTCCTCCGCCGACCACTTGCCTGCCTCGATCTCTTCGTCGATCTTCTTTCGCTGGGCGTTCGTAATATCGACGATGATTTTCTGCGCGCTGCGAAGGTGGTCTTCGAGCTCCGAAATGTTGCGCTTGTAACGCCGACGCGCGAGCTCGCCCGTCTTGCGAATGGCGTCGGCTTTCGCGATGCTCACGTTGTCTTCGACGTCGGAGCCAACGGGGCTGTTGCGGAAGCTGGTGGGAGCCCCCTTGAAGCGGTCGAGCTCCGTATCGAGCACCTTGACGTACTCGATGTTGCGCAGGAGCTCGCGGTCGCCGAGGGCGTTCTCAACGATCGGAGCGAGCGCAGGCGACAAGTCGCTCTTGCCATCTCGGATCTTGAGAACGAAATCGTAGAACTTTTGCTCGCTCCCCTCGCCCTCGAAGCGCTTGAGGATTTGCTTGAGTTCCTTCTCGACCGGCTCGTAGCGCTTCTGGAAACGGGCAACGAGGGTCGTCGCGTCGTCGTACTGGCAGGTCGTGAAGTAAATGACCGAACGAACGATGTCCGCCTCTGGGTAGAAGGAACGCGGGAAGTAGGGCGACTGAATCGTATGAATGTTGCCGAGCGCCCGCGGGTAATCACCGGCCATGAAGTACGCCCACGACTGCTCGAAGAGCGTGTCCAGCCAGTACTCGCTGCCCACATCGACAAGGTTCCAGTAACGAACGGCCGCGTTCAGCTTTTTATCGTCGATCTTCGGGACGTTGTTCTGGTCGAGACGAATCGACGCTGAGTAGAACGTGCGCGCAATCGAGAGGTTCGCGAGATCGCGCATGCGGTCCTCGTCCTCAACGCCCTCGATGCCCTTGTCGATCGCGGTGATGATGCGCTGAAACGCACGTACCGCCGGGACGGACTTACGCAGCTGCACGTAAGAGATCCCCATGAAGAACTGGGACTTCACGAAGTAAGGGCTCTCGTCCTTCACGTTCGAGAAGAGGTCGATCGCCTCTTGCCACTCCCGCTTGCGGTACATCGAGCGACCGAGCAAGTAGTTCAGCTGGTAGAAGAGATCGCGCTGCTGCTCGTTGTTGAAGCGGCCAACCTGCTCCTTGGAATACTTTCCGACGGCGCCGATGATGTCTGCCGGCTCGGGAAGCTGAGTCGCGAGCTTCGCGAGCCAGAGCAGCGTCTCCTTGAACTTGAGGTGGCTCGGCTTGTCCGCGATCTTGCGGAAGATGTCGTAGCTTGCCTGGTAAAAGTTGAGGCGATAGAGCGCGATCGCGAGGTGGTACTGCGCGATTTGGCGGTTGCCGGCGTCGTCGTTCGTCTCACCGTCCACGACGGGCTTCAGGAGAAGGGCGGCCTCTCCCCAACGCTCACCGTCGAAAACGCGCTTCGCAAGTGCAGCGGCTTCCGTCATTTCGCCCGCGGTCACCGGCTCTTCGTCGCCAGAGTTGCCGCCGCCGTCCGAATCAAGGTCGATCGGCTTGCTGGACTTCTTCGAGCCAGCATCTTTCTTGCCGTCCTTGCCGTCTTTCTTCTTGGCGTCCTTCTTTTTCGCACCCTGGGCGTAAGCGACGCCATCTTCCCCGAGCAATCCTGAAGGAGCGGCGATGCCGACACCAACAGTCAACGCGATGAGCCAACGGGACAGCGGGGAGAGCAGTGTTTTCGGCATGCCTCGGATCCTTCGGAGTGAACGTAAAAGGCGCGAAAAAGGCGCAGGGCACGCGAATGCTAGTGAGCGAGACGCCTTTCTGTCAACGAGCGAGTGAGTGGCTGAGGGCGATCTTATCGAAGGCGCGCGACAACGCGGGACCAAAGCCGGCGGCGTTGGCCAAGAGTCGTCCCGGCCAGCGGCTCCGGCGTCACCATTCGTGCATTGTCGTCCAGGAGACGTTGACGATGTTGGATCGATTCGACTAGCCTCCCCCTCGGAGCGATCAACATTCATGTCGCATACTCAAGCCTTCTGGCGCACGTCGATCAAAGCGAGCAGTGCAGTCGTCGTCGTCTCGAGCTTCGCCGCGCTGTCGCTGGTGGGATGCCCTAGCACTGGGGTTGGTGACGCTTGCACGCCGGAGGACGAGTACAAGGAGCAGTTTTCCGGCTTCACTCTTCAGTCGGCGTTCATCGAGTCTCGCTCCTTCCAGTGTCAGACTCGCCTTTGCCTCGTGAACCATTTCCAGGGCCGCACGAGCTGCCCGAAAGGTCAGGCGGCACCGAAGAACTGCAATCCTTCGGGCGGCAAGGACGGCGCCTGTGAAGCGGGCGAGACCTGCAAAGCGGCAGGGGTTATCATCGATGACTGCGATCCGACGCCCTGCGGCAGCCCCGGCGCAGACCCGACGAACTGCAACGCCGATGGCGGGAAGAACGCAGCGTGCGGTGGCCTCGTTTGCGACAAGGACGGCGGCTTCTGCCGGTGCAGTTCCGGCGCATGCGGCGAAGGATACTTCTGCGATCCCTCCTCCAACCTGTGCACGACGAAGGTCTGCTCCCCTCCCCCCACTTCCGCGATCGGTCAGAAGGAGCGCTGCTACGTTCCAGGAACCGACATCCCAATCGCAGTCGCGGTCTGTGGTCAGTGCGACGCAAACTCGAACCGCGATGCGGACCACTCGGTGTACTGCACCTGCCGTTGCGCACCGCCGGCGGACAACCCGAGCGAAGCGGACGCAAACTTCAACTTCTGTGAATGCCCCGAAGGCTTCGAATGCGCCGAGATCAACCCGAACGTGGGTCTTGGAGACGCACAGTTGGCCGGTAGCTATTGCATCAAGCAAGGGACGAAGTACGTCGAGGAGTCGGCGAACTGCGGCTCGGTTGATGGCTACGTCGGCAGCGACGCGAACTGCAAGGGTTCGCAAAAGTAGTTTCAGCCTCGGACGAACACGTCTGTCGAAAAGCACAGTCGGTTCGGACTTTGGCACGACGACACGACCGCGGGCGACGAGCCGAAGAGCTCGTCGCTTCGTTTTTGTGCTCGAGCGGACTTGAAGTTCTCGGGCGGAACGTGCGGGTTGGCTCCCTTGAACTCGACATCCTCGCGCGCGAGGGTGCGACGCTCGCCGTTGTCGAGGTCCGCACACGGGGAGGAAGTGCTTGGGAATCCGCTCTGGGAAGCGTCTCGGCCTTGAAGCAGCGCAGGCTCCGTGACGCGGCCGCGATTCTCTGGGCCCGAAAGTTCTGCCAGTGGACCTCTCTCGAACGGGTTCGCTTCGACGTGGCGGCGGTCAACCTCGACGACCCTGCCGGTCCTCGAATCGAGTACATCAAGGCCGCCTTCGTATGATTGCCGCGCATCGAATGCTCTGCAACGCGCCCAACTCGAAGTAGGCTAAGCTTCGCAGCGCGTGCCGATTTGCTCGCTCCACTTGCCGACTCCGCGGTTCGCCCGTCGCGCCGCGCTCCTCGTCGCGGTGGTCTTTGGCCTGCTGACCGCGTCTGCATGGGCCCGCGGAGTCCGCGTCCGCGGAGACGCAACCGTCGCGGCACGGGCCGCCTTTATCGGCGAAGGGAACACGCTCGAGGTCACGGTTCGTACGACAGACGATTCAGGAGCGCCCCTTGGGCATCTTTGGGTGGAAGTCACGACGACCCCCTCCTCTTCAAGTGCTCCCCAGCCCTGCCCCCAGGGTGCGGGCCAGGTCACGCAAATGACCGGTGGCTCCCTCGTGAAAACCAACGAGCGCGGAATCGCCTGCTTCCGGCTTCGCGATGCGCCCGAGCGAGGCTCGGTACGTGCGCGCTTTGCGGGTGATGCGCTCCATGGCGCAGCAGACAGCTCGTTCGCGTTTGACGCCAAGGGCCCAAAACGAATGGCCCTCGAGCTGCGCTTTGCTCACCCGTCGGTCACCGCGGACCTCGATGGCAACTCCGTGACCCTGGATGCTCAGCTCCATCGTACGGACGGCACCGCCCCTCGACGCGCCGAACTCACGGTCGCCCTACGAAGAGGAGAGAACCTCGAACTGGCACGCGCGACCTCCAGCGCCGACGGAGCGCTCCGATTCACGCTATCTCCCAAAGACCTTGGTGGGCCCGGAATCGAGCATCTTCACGCGCAGTTTGCCGGCGACGATGACTACGAGCCTGCGACCTGCGAGGTCACGCTCGTGAAGAGGGCTCGCGTCGAGCTCCACCTCGAGAAGTCCCCAACAACGATTGTTGCCGACGAGGATTTCGAACTCGAGGTCGTCGCCACTCATCCAAACGGCGTCGTCACTGGGGGCGTGGTGGAGCTGTCGTACGGCACTCTCGCGCTCGCGTCTGCGCCGGTGGTCGACGGTACGGCCCGCCTCGCCGCCACGATGGTGCCGAGCGTTGAAGCCACAGTTTTGCTGAGCGTCCACTACACACCATCGTCCCCGGAGTTGTCAGCTGGCGCGCCGCTCCGTCTCGAGATTCCGGCGCGCGCGCCGGGATTCGCAGCGCGAAGCTGGTTCATCGTCATCGTTCTTGGCGCAGCTACCTGGGTCTTTTCGAGCTGGCGAAGAAGTCGCGCAACCAGAGAACCTCCAGCGCTCCTGCGCCCGCTCCATCCTGGCGTGCACGCGACCGTCGATCCCACGACGCCAGGCAGGTTCCGCGGTCGCGTAGTCGACGCGCACGATGGGGTCGCGCTCGCGGGCGTCGAACTCGTCGTACAGCGCGCCGTTCTCGACGGCGATGGCGTCGTGCTGAGAATTTCCAGCGATTCCAACGGAGGCTTCGCTTTCGAGGTACCCCAAAGCCAACGCGGCGAACTCCGGTTTGAAGCACGTAGCCCTCGGCATTCCATCGAGTCGCGCTCGCTTCCTACAGGCGGCACGCTCACTGTCGCCCTTGTCACGCGGCGCCGCGCGGTGCTGGAGAGGCTCGCCCGCTGGACTCGAAGAGCCGGGCCACCGTTTGCGTCGGCAACCGACGCCACGCCCGCCGACGTTCGCACGCTCGCGGAAGGGCGCGATGACATCGTCCGATGGAGTGGTGCTGTCGAGCGCACCGCGTACGGGCCAACCGAAGTGGACGCAGCGGCCGAGGCGGAGCTGCGCGCGCTGGAACCGAAGTAGCTTCGGTTCGACGGCAAGCTTCCCTCTTTCATCCCTTACCGGTTCACATTACCAACCGCCGCGGAGACGCAACCGTGAACGCTCTCAGCATCGTCCTCATTCTCGCAGCTACGATCGCGATCCTTTGGTTCGTTCGCCAACGTCGCGCCCTCGCACCAGGTGAAGCGCCAAAGCAGGCCATCGAGACCGCACCGCGCGAAGCGGCTCGCAAAACCGCGCAAGCGCCCACGCAACTCCGGAGCGAGAAGACGACCGGAACCGAGACCACCCAATCCGGTCGCGAACGCGATGTCGCCGAGCTGAGGCGCGGCCTCGCAAAAATGCGCGACAGCGGTGGTTTTTTCGGGAGATTGAAGGACCTCTTTGGTGGAAAGCCGGAGCTCGATCCCCGTCTCGTCGATGAGATCGAGGAGATTCTCATCACCAGCGATGTCGGGGCGAAAACGACCTCGGCCCTTCTCGACTCCATCCGCACGGCACTCGCGAAAAACGAAATCGCAGACGCTGAGCGCGTGTGGGCCTCGCTGCGAGGCCGCGCGAAGGAGCTTCTGGACCTACCGGGTGGCGGCAGCATTCGGGACCGCGGCGCGCCGACGGTCGTTCTGATGGTCGGCGTGAACGGCGCGGGCAAGACGACCACCATCGGCAAACTCGCGACGAAGTTTCACGATCAGGGCAAGAAGGTGATGATTGTCGCTGGAGACACGTTCCGCGCAGCTGCGGTTCAGCAGCTCCAAACGTGGGGCGACCGCGTTGGCTGCGAGGTCTTCGCGAGCAAAGAGGGCGCGGACCCCGCGAGCGTCGTGTTCGACGCCGTAACCCGCGCCGTTGCAGAAAAACATGACATCGTTCTCTGCGACACCGCCGGGAGACTTCACACCAAGTCGAACTTGATGGATGAAATTCGCAAGGTCCACCGAATCAGCCAAAAAGTCCTACCCGGCGCCCCGCACGAGGTGCTGCTCGTCGTCGACGGAACGACCGGTCAGAATGCAATCCAACAGGCCGTTGAGTTTGGCGACGCCCTCCCCCTCACCGGTATCGTCCTCACCAAACTCGACGGAACGGCGAAAGGCGGCGTGGTCCTCGCAATCGCAAACGAAAAGCGTCTTCCCGTGCGTTACGTCGGAGTTGGGGAACGCGCGGAGGATCTCCGGGACTTCGACGCCGATGCGTTCGTCGAAGCGCTCCTCGGAGGAAGCAACGAAGGCGCTGGGTGAGAAGTGTGAGGGAACGACGTGCGGCCGCTATTTTCAGGAATTCCACAACGACCCATCCTTCGTGGTTGCAGCATTAAAAATCTGCGTGGTATAGTTCGGCCGATTTCGCGATATGCGCAAAACGCGAATGATTACCGCTAGTTAGCTGCCGGTCGGAGCAAATAGGATGCGGAAAAACCAGGCTGGTGTGGGGCTTTCGATAGCTCTGGCTTTGATGATTGCACCCCTCGAATCGTTCGCTCAGCCCAAGAAAGGCGCTGCGACTTCGAAGGCGGCTGCCGCGGCGGCAGCAGAGCCGGACGTGGAAGCGCCCGAGGGTGAGACCCCGAGCGGTGAGGGCGACGCCGCGGCAGCGGACGGCGGGGAGGCCGGCGGAGAAGCCGGCAGCCTCGATGAGCTCTGTAAGATCGACCCCGAGAACTGCGTGAAGGTCGACATGGATGCCGCGTCGAAGCGCGACATCGACTCGGACATGTACGCGGTTCAACAGATTTGGGCGCTTCGGACCAATCGCTTCGAGATCAACCCGTACTTCGGCCTGACGATGAACGACCAGTTCGTCGCCCACAACGGCCCGGGTCTCGGCCTCAACTACTACTTGATGCACTGGCTTGCCGCGGGCGTGAACGGCAACGTCTATGCTGGTCTGAACTCCCAGTCGGACTTCAATTTCCAGACGAGCCGCGCCGCGCGCATTGGCCAGCCCATCACCGAGTACCAGTGGAACGTGAACGCGAACGCGACGTTCGTGCCGGCCTACGGCAAGTTCGCCGCCTTCTCGAACTTCATCTTCCACTATGACTTCTACGTGACCCTCGGCGGCGGCGCGATCAGCACCCGACCGATCGCCGTCGTCGATCCCGACAACCGCACCTTTGCCTTCTCGGTGAAGCCGACGTTCGGTGCGGCGCTTGGCATGCGCATCTTCTTCACCCGATACCTCGCAGCGATGCTCGAGGTACGCGACTATGTCTTCTGGGAAGACCTCGAGAACCCCTCCATCTCGTCGGGGCTCAATTCGGTCGGCAAGCCGCTGGCCCAGGATCCGACCACCTGGCTGGCTCCCGAATCAAGCTTCACCAACAACGTGCAAGCACAGCTGGGACTCTCGGTGTTCTTGCCCTTCTCCTGGTCCTACCAGAAGGCGAAATGAGGAAGGCGACCATGAAGACCAAGATTCATACCCTCGCAGCGCTCGCCGGCTTGGCCGCCGGCGTAGCAGCCGTCTCCTCGACCACCGAGGCCAGCGCTCAAGAAATTCAAATCAGTGGCCCTCTCGCCGGCGCGAGCGCCGTGCGCCGCATCAGGCTCCACCGCGAAGGAAGGTTCGACGTCGCGCCGACGGCGACGTTCACCCTCCTCGACGAGTTCCGCCGCAACATCCTCTTCGGCGCTCGCTTGAACTACCACTTCACCGACTGGTTCGGTGCCGGGCTTTGGGCAGCCGGTGGCATCAGCTACAACACCGGGCTTGGAGACGAGCTCCAATCCAAGGCCGTCGACGGACGCAATTGCTCCGAAAACCCCAACACACTCGCGTGCAAGCGAACCGCGGTCAACCTGTGCCGCGGCCCGAACTGCCTCGGCGACAAGCAGCTCGGCAGCATCGTGTGGATGATCGCACCGCAAGCGACGTTCGTTCCGTTCCGCGGTAAGTTCTCCGTGTTCGGTAAGGCATTCATGGACGCCGACATCAGCCTGTTCGCTGGTCCGGCGATCGTCGGCCTGCGCGAACGTGTGGACTGCGTAAAGGGCACCTGTGCGCCGTCGAGTACGAACCCCGACCCGTTCAGCACCGCCAGCCGCATCGCGCCGACGGCAACGTTCGGTCTCGGCTTCAACTTCTACCCCACGAACAACGTGTCGTTTGGCGCGGAGTTCCGGGCGACTCCACTCGCGTGGAACACGTCGGGCTTCGACGTGGCGGGTCCGAACGGAAGCGGAGCGGACGACGCCCTCGATTCGAACGACCGTAGCTTCCACTTCAACCCGATGGTCTCGGTCTTCGCGAGCGTCCAGCTTCCGACCGACATCAAAGTCTCCGACTGATCGGGCCACATTCGTTCGCTCGAATTCATGGCGCCCCGAGTCGTTCTCGGGTTGCCATGGAAGCGTGCGTGGTTAGGGTTGGGTCGCCGTGGGTTTGTTCGATTTCCTCAAAAGCGGCGCTAGGCAAGACTCGTCTGGCGCCAAGTCCGATCGAAAGCTTGATTCGCTCATTCGCAGCGCAAGCGATAAGCGAGCGCAGCAGTACGACCGCGACGACGCGCTTCGCAAGCTCATCGCGATCGGGACGGCGGAGGCGGCGGAAGGGCTCCTCAAGCGCTTCAGCGTGAAGGTGGATCCCTCGATCACCGACGAAGACGAGAAACAGCTCGCCTACGAGGGGATCGTCGCAATCGGTCAGGGTCTGAAGGGTGAGCACGCTGAGGACGAGAAGGCGGCGCTGCGACGCGCGGTCGTCGAATACTCGCGCAACTACTGCAGAACCGCGGAGAACCTAACGTGGGCACTGAAGGTGCTCCGCGCACTGCAGGCCGACGATGAGTACGAGGCCGAGTTGCTCGACCTGCTCACTGCCCACGACACCGAGTACACACGGAACGTCGAGCCGAAGGTCAATCTACTGGGGGCGATCGAGGCGCTGCGCGGCGAAAACGCTCGGAAAGCGGTTGAGGCGTACCTCGGGGATGTCAACGAAACGGTGCGCTTCCACGCCGTACACACGCTGTTCGAGCAAGGTGACGTCGCGGCCATTCCCTCCCTCGTCGCCATGCTCGGGGAGGAAGAGTCCGTGCGCATCAAGAACAAGGTCGCGGATGGATTCGTGCGGCTCGGCTGGCGTGTACCCAATGAACTGCACGCGGCGTTTCGTGCGCGGATGGCCGGCAGTTACGATTACCGAATGCGCGACGATGGCTCCGTCGAGAAGACGTGAGCATCGGAAGAATTGCGGTCGCCTCCGCCAACGGCGAGCCTTGTAACCGCTGACAAATCGGTCGCTGTGTGTGTACAGTCCCTGGTGGATGAAGGGGCGTCTGGTCGCGTTTGGACTTGGGTTGACTGCGACGTGTATCGCGGGCGAGTCGTGGGCCATCGACTGGGAAGTCACGGGCGACGTAGCATCTCAAGGCTACGAGATCGTAAGCCCGTGGGGTGACGTGGTGCTCGGGCGACGGCGCTTAACGAGCACGCTCGGACTCGCTTCGTACAACTTGGGGGGAGGCGATCACCGAGCCTCACAACCGAATTATTCGGTGCAATTGAGGATGCGCGTCGATGCCGACTTCGGCCATCGCGACGGTGAAACGGGCTACGATCCCGCCAACGCGGCGCGCTTCGTCCCTGGCCTTCAAGTCGCGCCGATCGACATGATGTACGGCTACGTCGAGGGACGAAACCTCCTCGGCGGTGTGGTCGATTTCAAGGTTGGCCGGCAGTACACGACGAACGTCTTAGGTTGGTGGTCCTTCGATGGCGCTTCGGTTCGCGCCACCACACCCTACTACGTGGCCGTCGAGGCTTACGGCGGGATGGAGCAGCGCGGAGGCTTGCCGCTCTCGACGGCGCGCTTCGAATCGCAGGGGGTTTGGCGCGGCGCGCACGAAGCATCGCTCGCCGCCGATGCCCAGCGCTATCCGTCGTACCAATTCGCGAGCGTGGCCCCAGCCTTCGGGGCGGGGCTCGAATCCAGCGGGCTGCAGTGGCTCAAGGCGCGCCTGGATTATCGAAGGGTCTACAACACCGGCGAGGCATTCACCGGTCAATTTGCTTTCCCGAATGCCGCAGGCCCCGGCTCGGGTGGCTTCGAAAAAGTCGATGGATTGCGTATTTCTTCCGACCGCGTCGGAGCATCGATGAGTGCTTTCCTCTCGGACGTCGCGGTATTGCGCGGCGGTCTGGTGTACGACCTGTACTACGGCGCGGTCTCACGAGCCTACGGGAGCGTCGACGTTCACGTTGGGGCACGGACGACCGTTGGACTGGACGGGGAGTACTTCGTTCCTGTCTTTGATGCGGACTCGATCTTCAATTGGTTCAGCCACAGCCCGTCTGCTTCGGCGCTCGCTCGCGTGGCAACAGGGGCATCCGATAAGCTGCAATTGAGCGCACAAGCCGGCACGAAACTCTGGTTGACGGAAGGAGACCCCGCGAGTTGGGCTGCCGCCCAGTGTGCCGCCGGTGGGTACCAAACGGCAGAGCAGCTCGCGCTTTGCATTCGGTACGGCGTCGACTCGAGCGATTGGTACCAAGACCCCAACAGCTCGCTCTACAGCTTCACGCGTGCCGACGAAAATCGGAAGAGCACGATCTCTCCCGACCTGGTGGCAAATACCAACGCGAACTACGCCTGGCTCAACGGCAGGGCCGACGTGCGTGCCATGGTGCAGACGGGGTTTGGTGACGAGTCCTCCAACCGGGGGCGACGCGTCGGTGGGACGCTCTCAGGGCAACAAGCCCTCGTACCGGGACTCTTCTGGCTGGGCGGTCGCGTCTCCGTTTACGACTGGCACGATCCGTTGCGACCGGACCGCGACGCGACTTCGTTCGGTTACGTGGTCGCCCCCGAAATACAGCCGCTGCAATTCGGGAAGCTTCGCATCGAATGGGAGCACGAGATGAATCGCCTCGTGGGTCAGCGCTTTCGAATCCTTGGGATGCTCACGATGAAGGTTGCGCCATGAAAATTCGGCCGCCAAAGACCCAAGGGTTTGGCTCCGGCTGGCTCGCCGTGAGCTGCCTTCTGGCCCTCGTTCTCGCGGTGATCTCGACGGGACACGCGGCAGCGCAGTCCCCCTCGCCGCCTGCCCCTTCCGCGCAAGCGTCCGCTGCTCCGAGCGCAACCGCAACGCCCGAGGAGGACGACCGCTCGCACGGGCTTTCGGCATTGCCCGGCGGCGTGATGGTGCCTCTCGAGTGGATGCCCCCGGGGACCGGCGCGAGTCCGCTGCCCAGCGACCGAATCTTTCCACCGCAGCAGCTAACGATTCGCTTCAACCACAAGAAGCACGTCAAAGAACTCGAACAGAGCTGCAAGAGCTGCCACCCCGCGGCGTACGACTCCAAACGCTCGAGCGACTCGCTGTTGCCGAACCCGGCCAAGGTTTGTGACACGTGCCACGAGGCCGATCACTCGAACCTCGCCAAGGTGACAACGAGCGGCGAGCCGACTGGGCAGTGCACGTTCTGTCACCTTGGGGAAAAGGCCGGCGAGAACGGCAAAGTTGCGAAGCTCGTGCTCCCGGAGCCGAACCTTCGAATGAACCATGCCGCGCACGCAAAGCGAAACATCAACTGCGCGCAGTGCCACGGCGAGGTCGACCAACTCGAGCTCGCCACGCGCGAGCAACTCCCGCGAATGGCCGGGTGTTTTCAGTGCCACGCGAAGAGCGGAGCATCCCAAGGCGAAGCGCGGGGCGCGTGCACGAGCTGCCACCTCACGGAACCGAGCGGCAGAATGGTGACGACGTTCTCGACAGGGGAATTGAAGCCGCCCTCATGGCTTCACGGGGCCGCCCACACGCCCGACTGGATCGAGCGCCACAAAGGCGTCGCAGGCGCGAACAGTGAGCTTTGCGGCAGCTGCCAC
>Ga0114972_10001967_pt1 | contig 15366 bp, 7 predicted proteins | sample M_140807_EF_Meta_FD_87354 | JGI IMG/M metagenome (GOLD analysis project Ga0114972, IMG submission 87354) | Freshwater microbial communities from Lake Montjoie, Canada to study carbon cycling - M_140807_EF_MetaG | ecosystem: Environmental > Aquatic > Freshwater > Lake | place: Lake Montjoie... | reverse complement strand
CGTCAGCGCCCGCCCCGAGGATAAAAAGGACGGGCTGGTGGTCGGCCAACTGGGGGTTGACGGCGGGGATGCGAATGCCGTCCTGCAGTTTGCCCAAGACTTGTCTGCTCCACCCACGACCGTTGCTGGCCGTAATGGGGAGAAAACGGTCGGGGCCGTGGACAGTTTAATCGTTTCCTATCGGGGAAAACTTCTCCTTGAGGCCTACTACCGCCGGGGCCGCGCGAACTATCCGCACTACCAGATGTCGATCACGAAATCCTACACCGCGTTGGCGTTGGGGCGCGCGATCCAGCTTGGCCATCTTAAGATAGAGGACCTCGACAAACCCGTGATCAGTTTCCTCAAGGAGCTCGATACTGCCAAACTCGCCCCCGGTGCCGATGGTATCACGCTCGCCCAAGCGATGGGCATGCTCTCGGGCATTAGGGTCGATCAGGCGAAGCTCAAGGAACTGCGAAGGAAACCCGCCCAACTTCAGGGGCAAGGCGAAATCCAAGCTTATTTGGAGAACAGTGCGCCGATTCCGCCCCCTCCGCGGGAGTTCAAGTATCAGGAAACCGACCCAGCCATGGCCATGCAGGTGCTGAACGCTGTGGTTCCCGGCGGGGCCGAGAATTTCATCCGGGACGAACTTCTCAAGCCCCTAGGCATCACCAATTACAACTGGGAGAAATCCGTCAGTGGCCTTCCTAAGTCGGCGGCCGGGGCAGGCATGCTGTCGCGCGACATGTTGAAGATCGGTCAGCTCATCATGAACAAGGGCAAGTGGCAGGGGCAGCAGCTCATTCCCGAGGACTACATCGTGCGGGCGACCACCCCCAGTGCGGTCAACAAGCGCTACGGCCTGTTTTGGTGGATCGACGACTTCGACGTCGGCGGCAAGACCTATCACAGCTTCCAAGGCCGCGGTGCTGGCGGCCAGTTCATCTTCATGGTTCCCGAGTTGGACCTCATCGCCGTGGTCACCTCCCATGACCAGGGCATGGGCAATATGCTGGAAACCCTGCCGCAAAAACTGATCCCGGCTTTTCTCGCCGCCAGCCAAGCCAACGCGAAATGAGAAGAACTCTCCTGGCCCTCCTGCTCACCGTGTCCACCCTGGCGGCTGGGGTCCAACACTCGAAATCCGCAAAGGCTATGCCGAGCCCATCGTCATCGTCAGCGATGTGGGCGAGATCCAAACCCGCAGTTTTGTGACGGACAACATCACGCAGCCTTGGAATGCGCTGAAACCAACGGCCGAAGCCTCTGCAGCGGAGGGCGAGGATCTTGCGCGCACTGGGAGTTATGTCTTCTCCGACAAGACGGAGCTTTCGCTCAGCGTGAATGCACGAGTTGAAGGCTCGGATGTCATCGTGAAGGGATGATGGCAGGCGAACAATCCAGTTAAAGGATTCGCTTTCACCAGCCTCTGGGTTCCGGAGGAGTTCGCCCGCGACGTCATGGTCGAGGAGAGGGCGTGCAGGTGTTTCCAGGAATTGAGAAGCCCGTGGATTTCAAAGAATCACGGACCTTCACTTTCCGCCAAATGTCGACGGGGAAATTTCTCTTCAAAGTGACCAGTGACTTTCTCGTCGCCAAGCTTCAGTTTTTCGCCGACCGCCCCGAGTGGGGATTGGAACTTCGCTTCTTCAGCTTTACTGACCCAATGACCACCGTGCTGGGCGACGCAATGCAGACGAATTGGAAGATTTCGTTTGCGGAGTAACGGTTGACTGATCAGCTTGCGCGGGGCGTCAAAGTGGGGCGGAGGAGGCCCGGATTCTAGCCCTTGGCCAAGCTGGTGGACTCCCGCACATTCAGCGATGTGGCCAGAAAGATTCTCTCTCGATGGTTTGCCTCGGAACTCATCATCGAACTGGTCAGGAGTGCTAAAGCGCGATCGGCCAACTTCTGCAGGGGTTGGCGAACGGTGGTCAGCTTAGGAGAACAGGCGGTGGCCCATGGCCCATCGTCGAAGCCGATGATGGAAAGGTCCCGGGGGCAGGTGATGCCCTGCTCTTTGGCCTGATCCATCGCGCCAAAGGCAATGCTATCGCTGGCACAAATCAAGGCGGTCGGCCGCGGTTCTTGGGCCATAAAATACTCACACCCGACCCGGCCGGATTCGTGGTCATAGGACCCGTTGAAGAACATGCTCTCTTTCAATTCGATCCCGGCCCTGGCCAAGCCCTCGCGATATCCTCGTTCCCGCTCGGCGAAATCGCGGGAATCACTCGGGCCAAGAATAACGCCGATGCGCGTGTGGCGGAATTCGACCATGTAATTGACCGCAGAGATCGCACCACTAAAGTTGTCCACGCCGAGGACATGGCATCCCGTATTTTCTGCCGGATAGTCGGGCGGTAGTGATGAACTCAGCAGAACCGCAGGACTATGGTAGCCGGAGAGTTCATCGACCTGGGCCGCCGTCAGGGGCCGCCCAGCGTAGATGATGGCGGAACTCCCGATTCGGATGCGACGAAATTCATCCAGGGCATTTTTCCCCTCCATGTTGACGGTGCTGATGCCTACCTCCCATTTGGTTCCCTCAACCGCGTGGATCACTCCCCCCAGAATACGGCCGTAAAATTCGCTGAAGAAAACCCCTTCCTGTCTGGGAATCAACACGCAGACGGTGGGATTCAACCCCTTTTGCAGCATGCGTGCGCCAGGATTGGGCCGGTAGCGCAGTTTGTCGGCCAACTCGATGATCTCCCGCCGCCGCCCCTCTTTTACCGTATGGCATGTGTCTGGATGCAATGCCCGGGAGATGGTGGCTGTTGAAACGCCAAGCCTTTCGGCCATCATCCGAATGCCCGTAAGTTTCTTCATTTTCGGCCCGCTAATCTGGCGTGACACTATGTGATGTTTCGTCCGGAATGTTCAAGTCAATTGCGCCCCTCAAAACGCAAGCCCTTCTTGTGGGTTTGTGCATCCTGACAGTAAATATTTACATTGACGGGCATGGTGTTTCTCCTCAACGATGCCCACTCGGCAGCAAGGGGCTAAGCCGCTCCAGTCGCTTCAAGTCCACCTCCCAGATCGGGCTGAGAAGACCATGCGAAACTTTAGAACCCCAACCAAGACTAACCGCAGGAGTTTTTTGCGCAGTGTTAAAGAAGAGCGCTGGTGTGTGGCCGAGGAAAGGGGCCTAGGTGCTTTGCTGCCCCCTCAGCGCGGGCGGCGAGAAAGGTCCCCATGATGAGAGAGCTGCGGCATCTGCTCTTGGTTTCACTTGTTATCTTCAGGTGCCTATCGGTGGCCGAGGCGAAGTCCAAGAACGTCGTCTTCTTCATCGTGGACGATCTGCGTCCCCAGTTGGGCTGCTACGGCGATTCCAGCGCAATAACCCCGGCCATCGACGCCCTTGCGGAGGATTCCAGCCTGTTTACCCGAGCCTACGACCAATATCCCATCTGCAACCCGTCCCGCTCGAGTTTCATGTCCGGTATGCGTCCGGACAGCATCAAGGTTTACGGCAACAGTCGGCAGGAGCTTTCCCCAGTGGTCCTAAGGGATGCCTTGGTGCTGAACCGCTATTTCGCGGACAGCGGGTATGAGGTGGCGGGCTTCGGCAAGGTTTACCACGATGGTCCGGGGCCTGCTGGCGGATGGACCCTCCCGTTTGTGGAATCCCCATGGCTCGATTATGTGCGGTTGGAGAACAAGGTCCTCGCCGCCCAGTTCTTCTCGCCGGAACGTCCGAACGAGCAGCGGGTGCCCGCTAGTTGGGAGGCGGAGGATGTTCCCGATGAGGCTTATTGCGACGGAATGGTGGCACAGGAGGCAGTGCGGTCCTTGGCAGATCTGGCCAGGCAGAAGAAGCCGTTTCTCCTCGCGGTTGGGTTTCGCCATCCCCACTTGCCATGGTGCGCTCCAAAAAGATACTGGGACCTTTACGATAGGGATTCGCTTCCGCTCGCCACGAACGGGCAATTTCCCGAGGGAGCCCCGGAGGTTTCCGTCAACCGGTTCGGAGAACTCTGGTCCTATGCCGACGTGCCGGAGGGTCAGCCGCTGACGGAGGAGCTGCAGAGGCAGGCAGTGCACGGCTATTACGCCTGCGTGAGCTATGTCGATGCCCAGGTGGGACGGATCATCGCCGCCTTGAAGGATCTGGGACTTTACGAGGATACGGTGATCGCCTTGGTCGGCGACAATGGCTACCAGCTGGGTGACAATGGAGTTTGGTGCAAGGAGGTGAATTGGGAGGCGACCAATCGGGTGGTCTGTATGGTCCGCGCTCCCGGCCACGGTCGGGGTGGTCAGGTCGTGGATGATATCGTCGAATTGGTGGATGTTTACCCGACCTTGTGCGCTGCTGCGGACCTTCCGATACCCCGGCATTGCGAGGGAAAAAGCCTGCTGCCGATAATGGATGAGCTCACTGCGCCCGCGGCGAACCTGGCCTTTTCTCAATTCTCACGTCGTGGTGTCAACGGGCGTTCCATCCGGACGGATCGCTACCGGTTTACCCTTTGGGAGACTAAGGACGGGGCCCTCGTAGCTCGGGAACTCTACGATTTGAAAGATGATCCACTAGGGAACGTCAACCGGGCGGACCAACCAGATGCCCAAACCCAAGTCCTCGAACTCACAGCTCTACTGCGTGAAAAATGGCCGAACAATCACGATCAGCGCGAGGCTTTCTCCCATGAGTGAAACAACCCAGCACCAAACAGCGGCGGCTGACCGGATTCCTTGGCCGCAGCTGGTCGCGTTTGGTTTCGGAGGCGTGATCCCGATCGCGCTCTTTAACATTGCCGGGCAGCTCATGGGTTTGATCGGCAACATTGGGCTGGGTTTAAGTGCCTTTTGGCTGGGGCTGGCCATGATCGTTCCCCGTCTCTGCGATGCCGTGGTGGACCCAATTATCGGGCATGTCTCGGACAATGTGCGCACACGGTGGGGACGGCGTCGGCCATTTCTTTTGATTGGCGGGATTGCTGTGGCGCTGAGCTTCGTGATGATGTGGTGGGTGCCCAAGGGCGGGGCGGTGGAGGCCTGGTTTGGAACCCCGGAGGCCTTTAGCTGGTTCCAGATCAGCTATATTCTTTTTGCGCTCATTATTTTTTTTGCTTCCTGCACCCTCTTTGAAATTCCGCACGGTGCGCTGGGGATGGAAATGTCGCCGGACTACCACGAGCGCACCCGATTGTTTAGTGCCAAGAGTTTCCTTGGGAATTTGTTTGCGATGGGCACGCCGTGGTTGTTTGCCCTGGCCAATCTCGAGTTTTTCAAAGGCGTGGGGGGCAATGAGGTCGATGGCATGCGCTGGGTCTCGATGCTGATCGCAGCAATCTTGATCCCGATGTCGTTCTGGTGGTTTTTAGCCTGCCGCGAGCCGGGCTTCGAGTTGGCCAAGTCGCAGCAGCGAAAACCGTTCTGGTCGGAGATGCGAACCGCCGTGCGCAACAAGACGTTTCTGCGGTTGGTGGCGATCATCTTCACCTTGGCCACCGGGTTCAACTTCGTCAGCCTGTTGGGCTACTATATCATCATCTTCTACATTTACGGGGGAGACAAAGCCGCCGCGGGGCCATTACTCGGAATTACCGGAACCGTTTGGGCGATCACCGGATTGGTCTCGGTGCTTTTCCTCAACGGACTGAGCCGGCGCCTCGGCAAGAACCGCACGCTGGGTTTGGCCATTGGTCTGATGTTCTGCGCCCAAGTGTCGAAGATTGTTTGCTACAACCCCCAGTTTCCGTATCTGGTCCTTATCCCCACCATCCTGCTCTCAGCGGGAATGCTGCTGTTTTTCACCCTCGGATCATCCATGCTTGGTGACGTGTGCGATGAAGACGAACTGCACACGCAGACCCGTTCGGAGGGGATTTATTGCTCGGTTTACTGGTGGTTCATCAAGATGGGAATAGCCATTGCCAGCTTCGTCACCGGCGCTTTGATCCTCTTCACCCAGTTTGACCAGAAACAGTCCACCGGAATCGACGATCTCGGCGGCAGGATGAGAGTGGCGATTCAGGCGATCGAGAGCTCCAGCGGCAACGAGTTCGAAGCGCTCGGGGAGGCACGTCGCTTTGCGGGCGATCTGGCGACCCACTTCTCCGCCGAGGCCGGGCAAAACCCCGCCAGCAAGGACCATTACAGCCGGTTGGCCGCGGAAACCGACGCCCTGCGGGTTCGGTTGGACGAGCTAATGAGTCCCTCGCATGACCGCAGCGAAGTTGCCGCCAGGCTGAAAGGACTGCAGGAAACCATTCCGGTCCTTTCCGCCCAGCCAGCTCTGACTTTGTTCCGGCTACGTGCCGTGGAGATTGGTCTTCCACTGTTGCTCTGCCTCCTGACGCTTTGGTTGCTGAAGTTTTATCCGCTCACGGAGGAAAGGTCTTATGAGATCAAGGCGATCTTGAAGGCAAGACATCTGGCGAAACAACAGGACATCAGCCCATGACAACGACCATCGCCCTTGCGGGGGCAAACACCACAACGCGTCGCACCCTGGCCGACCACGACGCTCTGCCAATCCTGACAGTCGGAGATCCCGCCGGCCTGCATTTTCGCTTTCATCCCAATGGTCGCCTTCATTCCGTGCGCTGCGGTTCCGATGTCCTGGTTAATCTGGTCTTTGGTTGCCCACTTGCGGGGGGACTGCATCGACTCTACGTCGAGGTGGAACAAGCGGGGCGGCGTGAGGTGGTTCCGCTGATTGGGGCCGGATCGTCCGCGGCTTTTTCGGCGCGTGAAATGCAGGCCTCATGGACGTTGGAAAAAGCCGCCTTCGCCGTGACCGCAAGGCTGACCCTCGATTCGAAACGCTCGACTTGGTTGTTGGAGATTTCGCTCACAAATCGCGGTGCAGATGGGCTGAGCTGGCAGGCGTTCCACGGTCTCGACATCGGTCTCACCAGCCCAGCGGCCGCGCGGATCAATGAAGCTTACACAAGCCAATACATCGACCACATGGCACTCGATGACCCGAAGTGTGGGAAGGTGATTGCCAGTCGGCAGAATCTGGACGTTAACGGAAGGCATCCGCTTCTTCTCCAAGCCTGCCTCGGGGGGTGCGACGAGTTCGCCACCGAGGCCAGAGACGTCTTTGGTGCGGGCATTGCACGCTCGGATGCTCTGCCGCCCGTTCTGCAAGATGGCGCATCCCCCCTGCCGGGAACCCGACAGGGCGAATTCTCCTATGTGGCGCTGAGGTCGCATGCGTTCTCTGCCCCCCCAGGTCAGAAATCGCATTGCAGCTTCATGGGCATTTACTCGGACCATCATCCCGAACCTTCTTCCGTGAAATGCCTGGCGTGGCTGGACGAGAGAGTTTCAGCTTCTCGTCCTCATGGAGCAGCCCATGAGCACAACGTATTGGCGGATCCCGTCCTCTCCATTTTTGATCAGCCGCGTGTTGTTCATGGCGACGCGATGGAGGAAAAACAATTGCAGGCCATGTTCCCGGGGAAGTGGGATGTAGTGGAGCGCTCTCCGGCTGGAGATTTGTGGTCCTTCTTCACCGCTGACGAGGCCCGCCATGTTGTCACGCGCGCAAAGGAGGCCGCCATGGGTCGGCCTCACGCCACGATCCTTCGATCCGGTAAGGGCATCTATCCGCAGCCGTATCAAATGACGACGACGTGCTTTGCCGCGGGGGTCTTCAACTCTCTTCTCAGCGCTGGGCATACCTCCTTTCACCGTCTTCTCAGCTTTCCGCGGGAGCCGCTGGGTCTCATCGCCTCCGCTGGTCAGCGCATTTGGATTCGCGACGAGTCCGGCTGGTGCCTGCTCGGTGTGCCTTCGTTCTTTGACATGGGTCTGGCCGAAGTCCGTTGGTGCTACCGCCTTTCCCATCGCACCGTCGAGGCGCGCGTCGCGGTGGATGCGGAAAACAGTGAGTGCAGTCTTGAGGTCCGCATCATCTCCGGACCGCCCGCCGAATTTCTCATCAGCCACGGCCTGATTGGCGGGGTTAACGAATACGATGAGCCGGCCGAACTTGAGATCGACGAGCGGGAGGCGGTCGCTTGGGTCCGGCCTTCCGAGGGAAATCTTTGGAGGCAGCATGACGGGGCGGCGGCGTTCCGGATCGCGGTTGATGATCCGTCCATCGTGGCCGAAATCGCCGGCGCCGAATGCCTCGATGGAGGCTCTTCCGACCATGCCATGCTGGTGATTCGGACCAATGCGGTTGCCCGTTTTGGAATTAAGATCACCGCGGAATTCGGCGCGCCGCCTGATGATGAAACGAGCAACGATGACTGGTCGAACCTGGCCACCGGGATTCGCTTCAGCGATTCGTCCGAGGCCATCTCCCGTCTCAACTGCTGCCTCCCGTGGTTTGTGCACAACGCGATGATTCACTTCTCGGTTCCCCACGGAATCGAGCAATACAACGGCGGTGCTTGGGGCACCCGCGACGTGACCCAGGGGTCGGTGGAGTTGTTGCTCGCGCTTGGATGCAGCAGCACATGTCGTCAGGTTGTGCTCGATGTTTACTCGCACCAATACGAGGGCGGGCATCAATGGCCGCAGTGGTTCATGCTTAATCCGTTCGGCCACATTCAGCAGTCGCACAGCCATGGTGACATCCCGCTCTGGCCGCTCAAGGCTCTCTGCGACTATGTGGAAGCGACCGCGGATTTCAGCATCTTGGACGAACCCGTCGCGTGGACGCTCTACGGGGAGGGATCGCGCACCGAGCGATGCTCCCCCCTCATCGAGCACGTCGAGGACAGCCTCGCCTGGCTCCGCCGCAATTGCAGAGCCGGCACCTCTCTGGTTCGCTACATGGACGGCGATTGGGATGATTCGCTGCAACCGGCCAAACCGGAATACCGCGAACGGCTCGTCAGCTCATGGACCGTCGCCCTTTCCTATCAGGTTCTGCGCCGCCTCGAAGAGGTGAGCCGCCGCAGCGGGCGGACCTTCGCCGGTCTCGGCGGTTTTGCCGATGAAGTTCACCGCGACTTCCACCGCTTCCTCATCATTGACGGAGTGGTGTGCGGGTTTTTCCTCTTTGATTCGGATTCCGCGCTAAACGGACAACCGCTCCTCCACCCGTCCGACCAGCAGACGGGCATCCACTACCGCCTGCTGCCCATGACGCGCTCGATGATCGGAGGATTATTTACTCCCGGGGAAGCTGCCAGCCATGGCGCAGTAATCTCCGAGCATTTGCTTGCGGCAGACGGGGCGCGACTCATGGATCGACCCGCCGCCTACAAAGGCGGCGTCTCCGAGATCTTCCAGCGTGCGGAGTCCAGTTCCTGTTTCTCGCGCGAAATCGGCATCATGTATGTTCACGCTCATCTGCGTTACATTGAGGCCCTCGCCTGCCTAGGCAAGGCGGAGGAGATGCTGGCGGCATTAAACATGGTCAATCCCGCCGGACTTTCCGCATCGGTCCCGCACGCCTTGCCGCGGCAGGCAAACGCCTATTTTTCCAGCTCGGACGCCGCCGTCGCCACCCGCTACGAAGCCTCCGCCCGCTACGACGAAATCACATCCGGGGAAATCGCCGTCGAAGGCGGTTGGCGGATTTACTCGAGCGGTCCCGGCATCTACCTGTCCCTGATGATCACCCGCATGCTCGGCCTGCGCACCTGCTACGACCATCTCGTGATTGATCCCGTCCTGCCAGTGTCGCTCGATGGACTGAAGGCCAAAGTGCCATGGGAAGGCTTCACACTCGATCTACACTTCTCCATCAAACACGCGACGCACTCACCGAAAGAGGTCCTGCTCAACGGCAGCCCGCTTCAGCCTGCCGGCTACTCGGAAAACCCCTATCGGAGCGGCGGCTTCCAAGTGAACGTCAACACGTTCCGTTCACTTTTAGCGGCCGGGTCCAACGTTCTAGAAGTAAGACTCTAACGAATACACCGCAATGCGGATCCCAAAATTTCCGTCCAAAACGGCGCGAGTGCCGCTAGGAACCAGTCCTAAATCCACCACAAGCATATGAAACAACATACTCCGATGGTTGGGGTATTGATGATGGCCGCAGGAGGCATGATGGCCCATGGTGCGCCCAATTTTGTATTTGTAACAATAGACGACCTCAGCCGCGCCAGCATGGGGATCCATGGCTGCACGGTTCCTGGCATTACCCCGCAGATGGACCAATTGGGCTATTCCGCAATGCGCTTCGAGCATTGCCATGTTCAATCGGCCAACTGCACGCCTTCACGCGCCATCATCAGCACGGGAATGTACCAGCAGAATAACCGGGTCTTTGGACTGGGAAAGGAAGGCGCGGGCAATCACCGCATCGCGCCCGCCATCCCTGACATCTTCCGCGCCGCGGGCTACCACACCGGTTTGATGGGCAAGAACTCCCATATGTCCCCGTTCGATCCCTATTCGGGGTTCGATGTGGAGTACGACACCTATGGCTCTACCCGCGATCCGCTGAACGTCTACGGCAAACTGACAACCGCATTTGCTGATGCCGCCGGACGTGGAAAGCCGCTCTATTTCAACCTGAACATCTTTGATCCGCATGTCGGATGGTACGGATGGGATCACAAAGAGGGACTGGTCGTGCCGGAAACCGGAAACCACCCGAGCACTCTCTACGCGAAGGACGATGTGCCCTATCCCGCGTGGTTCCCGCCTCTGAACGAAGCCGAGCGCATGGGCGCGTCGATTGATGGCACCCAGACCAACAGCATGATGGTCGAAGTGGCTGCGTACTACAACACGGTCAAACGCGCCGACGACTCCATCGGGGCAATGATGCGAGCCATTCAAGATGCCGGCCAAATAGACAACACAATCATTGTCTTGGTTTCCGATCACGGCGTGCAGTTACCCGGTGCAAAAACCCAGCTTTACGACCATAGCACCCGCTCTCCTTTGTTCGTGAAGTGGCCGGGTGTCACCTCGCCCAATACAGTCAATACGACTCACATGATTGCTGCGTTCGATCTTCTCCCCACCTTCTGCGAGATGATCGGGCAACCAATCCCCACCGGACTCGATGGCCGCTCCTTCGCCCCCCTTCTCAAGGGGGAAGCCGTTTCGAAATGGCGTGACTATGTCTACAAGCAGCAGAATGACAGGAACAATATGCGCGCCATACAGACGGCGGATCTCCTCTACATCTTCAATCCGTGGGCGGATGGCATCGAGAAAGTTTCCACCGTTGCGACCGAAATGCATAGCTGGCGGCGGATCCGGGCGGCAACCAACCCTGTGGCCACAGCTTATGCGGATTTCTTTGAATACCGCACTCTCGAGGAGCTTTACGATGTCGCCAACGATCCTCACTGTCGGACTAACCTGTTCGACAATCCAGCCTACGCCGCCCAACTCGCGGGCATGCAGGCACGGATGGAAAGGGAAATGATCGAAAGTGGCGACCGTTTGGTGCTGAGCGCATTCACGAACAGAGCCAGTCGCCCGGCCATCAATCAGTATCTTGCCCTCCATGACGCCGAGAGGGCGGCCCAGGCCAACGACCCGAATTACACCCGCAACGTTGCATTCGATCCCCATGATGACTGGATGGTGATCGACCACACCATCTTTGAACCGGCCGGTGAATGGGGCATCTGGACGCCCGAAGGCGCGGGCGTTTCCCTGAACACCTCTAAAGGGCATGTTGAAGCCGGCCCCAATTGCATTCAACTCGGCTCGAACGGCGTTTGTCGTGTCATCACATCGCGGGCCATCGACACCTCCGTGTTCACCCAACTCAAGCTGGACATCCGGATCGCGGCCGAAAACCTGGTCGCTGGAAACACCCTCGCCTTCCAATACAACGACGGAACCGGCTGGCAAGATTTTCAAACACTGAACCACACTCAGATTGCAGGCGACCACAACCTCGTCTTCGAACTGCCGGGCGGCGGATTACCCGACACCATGCGCTTTGGCATCAAGGGCAACTTCGGAACCAACACCGCCGGGCGCATCTATCTCGACCATGCCCGCCTGACCGGTTGGCAAGACTGGGCCGACGCACCGGCCAACGCTCCGTTCGATGCCTCCCAAAAAGGTATCCTGCGCCTTTCCTTTGACTTCAAGTCTGAACATTTCTCGGATTCCGACAAACTGCTGCTTGAGTATTTCGATGGGGCGAGTTGGGTTTCGCTGAAAGAATACGACTTCGGCTATGTCCTGCTGAGCAACAAAACCTATTGGGACGTCATCGAGATTGAGGCTTCCGCCTACACCTTCCCCACCAATCTTGCATTCCGCTTCCGCAGCGAATCCACCGGTTCGGGCCAAAGTTTCACGGTCAGCAACCTCGACATCAAGACCCGGGTGGTTCCGTACATCCCGCCTGCGGCCAACCCCGACAGCTTCAGTGAAACGGCTCCAAAAGCCATCGTCGTTCCCGCCCCCGGCATTCTGGCCAACGATGTTTCCGGCAGCGCCGGCCCGTTCCATGCGCGGCTCGTCAACAACGTCAGCCACGGCATTCTTGAATTCTACCCCGACGGCTCGTTTGTCTACGCCGCCACCAACGGATACACCGGTCCAGATTCATTTACCTATGTGGCCGCCAATGGCTCGGATCTTTCCGCCCCCACCACGGTATCTCTCGCCATCAACGACCCCACCGCGGTTCCGAATACCATCTTCTTTGACGACTTCGAAACCGGGGAATTTGCGACCGGTGGATGGGTCACCAGCGGAGCCAACGCAACAAACACTATGGCCGCCGCAAGATACAATGGCAGTTATGGCGCGAATATGAGAAACGGCGGCCACATCATTAAAACGGTCAGCACGGAAGGCTATACCAATATTCAGGTCAGCTATTGGCGGCGAGCCGAAGCGCTGGTTGCTCCCGAAGCCGTGAAGGTCGCCTGGAGCACCAACGGGACGACGTGGTCTGACATTGAAACCACGCAGGACATCAATTGGTTTCGTTCCCAAATTGGCCTGCCCATGGCGGCAGAGGGGCAACCGAACCTTTCGGTTCGCTTCAAGGTTGATTCGAACCTGAATGTGGAACGGGCCTATTACGATGACGTCCTGATCACCGGCAATCGTCCTGCAGCAGTTGTCACCAGCTTCACGAACTGGGCCACAGTGCATGGCGTGGCCGCAGACGCCTCGCGTCTGCTGGATTACGCGTTCAATATCAACCCGTATCTGACCACCCGCTACACCCTTCCGGAAGGTCCTGGCAACAGCGGCCTGCCGCTCTGGAAGTTCTCGCCAACAGAACCTAGGCTGGTGGTGGAGTTTGTGCGCCGCAAACAGGCGACCGATCTGACCTACAAGGCGCAGTTTGCTGACAGCCTGACCAACTGGGTGGATGCAACATCGGCAGAAACCATTGTTCCGATCGACGCCGAGTTCGAGCGCGTCTCGGTGCCCGATAATGCAACCAACGCCACCAGGCGCTTCGGACGCGTGATCGTGGTTCAGGAATAAGCAGATTCTTGGAAAGGCCCGCTGCGCGAACCACGTCATCAGCCGTAATCCTCACCAAGGATACTGCCGCTGGACACCAAGCCGTTCTGCCCTGGAGATCTGGCCGGCGCCAGTTGGCTGAACATTCAAACCGGTAAGCGCCCGCGCCGACCTTGTAGATCAAACTACCATTTTCCTGGCGCAGGAACTTCACTCCATCGGCCTTGGCTGCTGGCTGGCCGGACTCGGTTACCAGGGAGAGGAGCCATCAGCAGGATGCCAAGAAATGGAGTTAGGCATCGCATGGCTTTGATTGGGTTATGCTCCCGAAGGAACCCGTAAGTTCAGGAAGAGGGTGATTGGGGCAAGCAGGCAGGAAGGGAGTGGGGTTGCATCAGCTTGATGCAGATAATGGTTGGCCAAGCTGATGCGTTCATCATTGCATCGCTCTTTTTTCTTCGCGCTTGGCTTTCCTTCTTTCCGCTTTGTCGCCATCCGCAGCAGCGCCTTTATCGCCGACTTCGGTGGTGTCGGGTTTCTCACCCGCTTCGCTTGCAGTGCCTCCTGATTTGTCGAGCTTCGGGTAGTTCTTGACGGCTTCGGCAAGCTTGGCGGGATTATCGCGCACATCGAAAGCCGCCAGGCAGTGGTCCTTGGTTTCCACCATCCATTTGCGCAGACGCTCCTGGTATTCCTTCACCAGATCCTGATATTTCGGGTCATTGATGAGGTTCACTGTGCACCCCGGGTCTTTTTCGAGGTCGTAGAACTCTTGCGGCACGCGATACCGAAACATGTTGACCCGGTCTTGGATGGCGGGGTCGGTCTTGCCGGCTTCCTCCATCGCCTTGAAGGTCCCGCCTTCGTTGTTGTTCTTGTATTTGAATTTCCCGTCCGAGAAGGCATTGAAGATGTAAGCGTATTGCTTCCCGATCACGCTGCGCATCGGCTTGGGCGGGCCGCCGATGGTGTAATCGATCTGGGTATACACGTATTCGCGACCGTCTTGCTTGCCGGCCTTGATCAGCGGGACAAGGCTGCGTCCATCGAGTCCTTCGGGAATCGGCAAGCCCGCCGCATCCATGAAAGTCGCAAAAAAGTCGACCTCGGAAACGAAGTGCGTTGTGTCCACGTCGGGTTTGCTGACACCCGGCCAGCGAATGAGCATCGGCGTCTTGTTGCTGGCCACATAGGTGTTCGCCTTGGCGAATGGAAAGGGGGAGCCATTGTCGGTGATGAAGACGACCAACGTGCGGCTGGCCAGCCCGGAGTCGTCAAGCGCCTTAAGAACGCCTCCTACGGTATCGTCGAGGCGACGGACGGAATTGTAGTAAGTCGCGTATTCCTCGCGGGCTGCCGGCAGGTCAGGGATATAGCTGGGGATAGCGATCTCGTCTGCCTTGAAGAGGCGCGACGGGACTTCCTCTCCATTTTTGCCGCGCCCGTTGGGATCGTAAAACGGGCGATGCGGGTCGTGGGAGTTCACCATGAAGTAGAAGGGTTTGTTCTCTGCCTTGCTGCGGGCGAAGAATTCTTTGGCAAAATCGCGATACTTCGTCGGACTGCGACCTGCACCGAGTTCCTGGAAGTCGTGGACGTAGTCCCATTTGAAGTTCGGATCAGGAGTGGAGTGGCTCACCTTGCCAAGAACGCCTGTGAGATAACCCGCCTTCTGGAATGTGCCAAACACGGTTGGGATTGGCTTGGTCAGCTTGTTGAAACCAAACAGGCCGCTGTTGTGCCCATAGAGTCCCGTGGCAATGATGCTGCGGCTCGGACAGCAGATGGCGTTGTTGACGAAGCCGTTTTGGAAACTGAGGCTCTCCGAGGCGAGCTTGGTGAGGTTCGGCGTGACGCCGGCCACCTTTCCATCCAGGAAATCCATGGCCTCATAACCAAGGTCGTCTGCTGTGATCAGGAGGATGTTGAGAGGTTGCTCCGCAGCGTGGAGCATGGCCGGCGCAGCCAGCGACAGCATGACGGAGGTAAGTGCGGAAGCTAAAGTTAGTTTCATAGTTGGTTCTTGGTGAGATGATTGGCAGGGATTGGGTT
>Ga0114972_10001965_pt1 | contig 15383 bp, 9 predicted proteins | sample M_140807_EF_Meta_FD_87354 | JGI IMG/M metagenome (GOLD analysis project Ga0114972, IMG submission 87354) | Freshwater microbial communities from Lake Montjoie, Canada to study carbon cycling - M_140807_EF_MetaG | ecosystem: Environmental > Aquatic > Freshwater > Lake | place: Lake Montjoie... | reverse complement strand
GGAGACTTCAAATCGGAAGGGGTCGGCCCTGAACGCTTTCGACGGTTTCGAACCAGCGTGCGGATCGCCGTCGGTGAAACGGGGTTGGATTTTCTTCAAGTCTCCGATGGCCGGATGATGTGGACTCAAGTTGGTAACGAATCGCCGCTGCGACGTGTGATTCTCGACCAAATTTTCCAGAGTGTGCCTAATGCATCTCAATTCGCGGACAGTCGTCCCGACGTGAATTTGATCATGGCGATCGGCGGACAAGCTGAGATGCTGCGGGCTCTTTACCATCGCTACAATTGGTACAAGGCCGCTGGAGGTAAGCTCGGCGGAAACGATGTTTGGCAACTGGTTGGCAGACTACGAACCGAACCTGCGAAGTTCGTTGGCAACACGCTGCTCGATGAGCAGAACAGTATTCTAAATGATCCGGCGTCCAAGATCCCGACCGAAGCTCGATTGACGTTGAGTCGATCCGCGAAACTTCCTTACTTCCCGTACATCGTCGAGTACTTCGATCGGGCGCGAAACCGAGATGGGGAGCCGAGCGGATTTGAACTCATAACACGCATCGAATACTCCGAACCAAATACGAACGTTACGTTCACTCAACAAGACTTCCTTTACCGGGTCAGCGATAACACCGACGAAATCAAAGATGAGACTCAGCTGTATGTTCCCAGAGCACCCTTGCCGGGCTTGGGGCTCTTCCCTACCAATTGATGGATCACTCATCGATCGCTCGACAGAACTCGCAGCCTGATCCAACGGGAAACATCAACGCATCGCCGACAGGCTACTCGCTCGGAACCCGCACCGGGAAGATGGGGTTCTCATCCATCTCTGAACGAAGGATCTTTACTCCTTGATCGACAAGCTCTGGGAATCGCTCCGCTACGTTTTCGCGCTCACCTCGATCTGATTCCAAATCATACAACTCCCAACCGGACGGATTTTTGCCCGCCAAGCCTCGTCGCACCAATTTGTGCTTGCCAAACCTGACGGCTACCTGCCCACCGTATTCCGGAAACACCCACACCATCGGCGGTCGATTCTCGATGGACGATGTACCGCACAGCTCGGGTAAAAGACTGATACCATCGAGTCCTTCGGGAGTTTGTTTCCCGATCAATTCCGCAAGGGTCGGAAACCAGTCTGCGAAGTAGCTCGGTAGCTCGGAAACGGAGCCCGCTGGGATCTTTCCTGGTAAACGGGCGATCATTGGTACTCGAATCCCTCCTTCATAAACACTTCCTTTGTACCCTTTCAAATCGGCGGTGCTTTCAAAGAACACAGGATCGGCACCTCCTACGTGGAACCTGGCCTCTTTCGATCCAGCATGGGTCGCTCCGTTATCGCTGGTGAACACCACCAACGTCCTTTCTTCGATCCGGTGTTGCTTGAGCAATTCCAAGATACGGCCCACGGACGTGTCGAGTTCCTGGATCATCGCGGCATAGGCGGCTCGCGGGCGTGGGTGGGGCAGGTATCCATTCCCTCCTCGGTACGGCACATCATCCCACGACTCAGGAAACGAACTGAGTTCGGAAACCGGAGGATGCATTGCGACGTGAGGCTGGATAAAGGGCAAGTACAAAAAGAACGCTTGGTTTGCATTCTCGTTGAGGAACGCTTCTGCCTCCGAAAGAATCCGATAGGGCGCATAGGACTCGCCGACCCAGCGCTCCGCCGCGATCGCACCTTCCTCAGGCTTCGCATGCCCTGGAATCGGCTTCGGATTGATCTCAACAGACTCTCGATTGCGCCAAAGAAATCGGGGGTAATAACTATGCGCGATGGCTTGACAATTGTATCCAAAGAATTGCTCGAAACCTTGTTCCGTCGGATCCCCAGTACTGCCAACAGGTCCGAGCCCCCATTTTCCAAACGCACCCGTTTTGTACCCTGCGCGTTGAAACATCTCGGCCAACGTAAACGCTTGGGACGAGATCGGATGCTGCCCCTCCGAAAACTCGGGAAAGTTAACTTTGGCTTGCAGGTTCCCTCGAATCTCCGCATGCCCTAAATGCTTGCCGGTCATCAACACGCATCGCGACGGGGCGCAAACCGGAGCTCCGCTGTAATGGTCGGTAAACCGAATCCCCTCGTGGGCTAATCGATCCAAATGAGGAGTCGAGATTTTCTTTTGCCCATACGATCCTAGCTCCGCCCATCCGAGATCATCAGCCAGGATGAAAACAACATTGTAGGGTTGAGCTTGGTTGGGCTGCGAAGTGAATGGTTGCGAAGCAAAAAGCGTAGTCTCTAGAGCTGGCGCACCCAACGACGCGGCTAAGAATCCCCAAATAATCGCGATGGGTTTTGTCCGTGCCGCCGCCACACGTTTGCGGCGCAGCTTGACAGCGAATGGAAGCCAGAACATCCATATACCAGTGATCCACATCGCGAGGACGACGAAAGCGATGGGTAAGAAAACCCCAATCTTGGTCCAGTTTCCGGCAAAGTACGACCCATCATGCAGTGACTCGATCCAATCCGATCGTCGAATCGCCTGCTGGAGGACTTGGCCATTTTCAAGATCCACTTGAACCTCCCAGCCTGAATCGAGGATCGCTTTCGCGATCCCTTTCGAGGGCCTGATATCCAACCGCTGAACGTCACGCCAATCTTGGATCCCCAGTTCAGGCCGACTCTTCAGCGCCCCGAGAACCTCTTGGAAACCAACCCAGTTCAAACTTTTCCCGCCGCGCATCTCGGCTGGTTGAACCCACGGCAGTTGCTTCTTGAGTTGTAAGAGAATCCCCGTGAGCAGGACGAGTGCAAACGGAACAGCGATCAAGGCTGTGGCCCAGTAATGAGTACGGCGAGTTAGCAGATTGAGTTTCATCCCAAACAGTCTAACCACGCCACCGATCACGGACTACCGTCAGCTCGATTTTCTAGCGCCTTGCCTCGTTCCCCAAGCCGATCAAGAATCGCGTTAAAACCTGCTTGCGAGGTACCCAGTTGCCGGAGCCGATCAAGTGCTTGCAAGGCTTCCGCGATGGCTTGCCTCGCTTTCTCGGGTCGTTTCATCGACAAGTACACCTCGGAAATCTGAAATAGCGTTTGAACGAGCGATACGGAATAAATCGGGACGCTGGGATACCGTTCAACGAGAGATCGTTGGATGGTAGCCGCTTCTTGCAATCGCACCACCGCTTTCTCATTGCGATCATTCATCGGCCAGCCGAATCGTGCTAAACGGGACAAGAGCGAGGCTTTCAACGCTTGATACTCTGGTACCGCAGGATGTTCCTCCAAGATCGCATTGCAAATATCCAATCCACGAGTGCTCCGTTCCTCATCCACCGGCCTGAACGCAACCATACTTCCCAAGGTATCCGCCAACTCGTACTTGAACGCAGTCGATTCCGGATGCTGCTCGAGCAATACTTCCAGCAATGCCACCGCCTTTTGAAAGGACTGGTCAGCAGCTGCGATGTCGTTCAATCCGATGGCTATATGGATATGGTTCTTGTGCACGCGCGATAGCGTCGCTCTAAACGCAGAATTATCTGGCCGCTCTTGGATCAATCCTTCCAGGATTGCTGCGGCCTCCTCGTTCCATCCCTTTTCCCGATTCAACCGCGCCGTCAGAACAGGCTGGATTGGCTCACCGCCCGCGACTCCTTGCGGGCCGCGAACGGCGCCGATTCCTGGTAGCACACGCCGGCGCCGTGTCTCAGCCAGTCGGGCTCCACCACTGCTCATGCTATTGAGCAATTTGGCAATCGCGAACCGCCCCTCCACGGAATCACGCGCATCAGGAAACGAGTCGATGAACTTTCTCGTCTCTTGATAGAAATTGAGCGCCCTAGGAAATTGGCCTCGTTTCATAAGCACCGAAATCAACTCTTGTCGAGCAGCAATCTCTTCGAGCAAGACATCGGTCGAAACGGAATCCCCTCGTCGAAGTGCGGCAAACTCTTTGAGCGATTTTTCTAGGGTCTGCGTAGCATCTTCGAGTTTTCCGATCCGATGCTGAATCTCACCCACGCGCCGACGAGAAATCGCCGACTCGATGCGGAGGTCGGTCGCATTCTCTTCGGCGAACCGTCCAAAGAAATCTTGAAGCAACTGGAGCAACTCCACGTCCGCTTGGGTGAGTGTTGCGTCTTCGAAGGCCGCAACATCCTCGTCTTCGACACCAGAATTAGCGCCGATTAAACTCCCACGCGATGCGATGTTGGTCGTGATAGAATCGAAGGCCTCCAAGGCCAACTGCATATTGCTTTCAGCTCGTTCTTGTTCTGCGCTGACTCGTGTGAGTGCGTCCTTCAGCTGGACCAAGCTCGTCTCAGCTCGAGTTTTTTCAGCCTCGATACGCTCCAGGGAGAACTGTTGTTGCCGGTTCCAAACCCCCAAAACCCCTGCCAGTGAAAGCAACAAACCAAAAGTCGCTACCGTCAACGCGGCGATTGCGGGGTTGCGGCGTCCCCATCGGACCATCAGTTCCAACGGGTTCGCTCGACGCGCCGCGATGGGTCTGTCCTCCAGGAATCTTAGCAAGTCGCTCTCCAGCTCGCGGGCTCGCTGGTACCGCGAATTGGGATCGTACGCGCAGGATTTCAAAACGATGGTTTGCAAGTCGCGCGGAATCCGTTTGGTGAGGGCCCTTGGAAACGCGATCACCGAATGGCGTTCTGGATCCAATAGTCTCGCACGCGGCGATTCAATGCCGCCTTGCAACGTCAACAATTCATAAAGGGTTAATCCCAAACTATAAATATCGATTCTCGAGTCACCCCCACCTCGCAGCTGCTCCGGAGCCATGTATCGCAACGTTCCTAACACTTCTCCAGTTTCCGTTGCGCCCTCGGTATCGCTTCTCTTGGCGAGGCCAAAGTCGGTGACCCACACGGTCCCTTCATGGTCGAGCAGTAGATTCGCAGGCTTGATATCGCGATGCAGCACACCGCAATGATGCGCGTAGTCCAATGCATTCGCTACATTCGCAATAAGCCTAGCGACATTTCGATAGTAATGCGCAGGTAACAGTTCTGCCGCCCGTGATTTGTCGGTGATCGCCTCGTGCTCGCCTACCGTTTGAACCGCCACCTCGATGCGAGAGGTTACCTCACCGATGTCAACCTGGGCTGTATCACCGAACCGGTCGGCAACAGTCGCAGGAGCCTCGCTGCTGGCGCTAGGGACCACTGCCAACCTTCGCGTGTTCGAAGTTGTATCCTGCATCAAAATTCCAGCAGCATCCTGCGGGCGAAATCGACCCCGGCTCTGTTTCCATAGCCCAATCCCATGGATCCCTGGTGATCCACTCCCTCCCGTTGAAACGGAATCAACTCGCCCCCCGTTGTTGGAATTCACAGAGCGTTTTTGCGGAGAGCGATTGGTCATGCCTACTACGGATTCAATCACCTCGTGGAGCGAAATGCCTTCAATCAACTGCATCGCGTAATACTGAAGACCGTGATCCTCTCCGATCCCAAAAACGGGAACAATGTTGGTATGGTGCAAACCAGCCGCAGACTCCGCTTCGCGCCGAAAGCGCATTTTGTTTTGAGGCTTCTCGGAGGCGATCGCATTCATTACCTTCAATGCAACATGACGCTGCAGCGAGCGCTGGATCGCTTCGTACACGACCCCCATTCCCCCAGATCCGATCCGTCGAATCACCTCAAAGTCACCGAACGATTCCGGAAGCTCGACTGAGCTTAGCTCCGATCCAAGCGCCCCCGCACTTCGATCAGCACCTAAATTCACTCTCTCATTTCCAACGTTACTCGATCGGTCGGATCCACCCACGCTGGAATCACGAGTGCCAGCTGAAACACGTTCCACAAGCATGAGGGATGGAAAGATCGATCGGATCAATGCCGAATGCTCGGGGTACTGCTGAACGTAATCGTCGATCGATGGAGATTCACCTCGGCGCAACCGCTCGGAAAATTCTTCCGACAATAGCTCCACCGGATGGCGTTCCTCCTGCCCATGCGTCTCATTCATTTCGGACCTCACTTCGCCCCAATCCGATTGAGTATCTCCGACAATCGAGCCGCGGCTCGGACGTAGCGATTGCTGGCTGCGGTGGGGCTGATCCCTAGAACGGCTGCGGTTTCGCTGTTGCTCAAATGTTCGAAATGCCTCAACGCCAAAATCTCCCGATCGGTTTCATGCATCGCATCGAGTGAAAGCTTTAATTGCTCCTCTTCCTCAACCCGCATAGCAATTTGGCTCGGGGTCGGAACGTTGGCTATCAACACACGAGCCAAGGAGAGACTGGTGCTCTGAAAATCATTCGCTTCGGGCATGCGAGACTCCAGGAACACACTCCGCTTCTCTCTGGAGTGAGCGCGCTGCATGTCCACTAAGGTTTGTAAAACCCGCTGCCGTATCCAAACAAATAACGGCACCGTCGATTGCGACTGAAACTCAGAAAACCTTCGGGATGCTTCAAAATACGATTCCTGGATCACATCCCCGGGTTCGATCCGCGTTTGAAATGCCGGATCCATCCGGAACGCAATCATGCGTTCCAATTTGGCCCGGTACTCTTCAAATGCTCGGCCGAGCACACAATCTCGATCGGGGTGTCCTGGTTGCTCGGAAGGCTCGCTACTCTCCATCCTGCGGTAATCCTCGTGAAGTAATCCTCGTGAAGTAATCCTCAACTTCCCACAAAAAGTTGCGTCGTCCGGCAAGACTTTTTGCGGGATTCGTCACCTTCGGGGCTGGTTTTCATCGCATCCACGTCCTAATGCAGCAAAATGACTGCGTATCTGTTGCTTGGGTGGGAAAATGCCTGCACCGACAAAATGCCTGCACCGACCAAAGACAAAAACCAGAAAAAAACAAGGATGCGTTAAAATCCCCTGTGGATACTCTACCAACCGTAGCGGTACTCATTCTAACGAACCTCACCGCACTGGTACTCGGGAACGTTAAAAAACAAGCCGCTTAAAACCTTTTGAACCGCTTTCTGGAATCCTCCACCCTAACAGGCCCTCAATGATGAAGCTTCGAATCGGACTACTTTTGACCACTCTGATGACTCCAAGCCTCTGTCTTGCACAAGACACGGAGAGAAATGACACCGAACGAAAAGACACCGAAACGAGAGACCCATCTCCTAATCAACAACGCCCCGGCCTGCTTCAACGACCCGGTCAACGCCCGGGCCAAGGTCCCCGCGGCGAGCAACCCAATCCGGAAATGATGGCCCGAGGCATGGCGATGATGCTCCGCAATCTGCCGATCATGAAGGCGCTGGATCTCGATGAGGATGGACAGCTATCCGCGAGCGAAGTTGAAAATGCATCGAAGTCGCTGATGAAGTTGGACAAGAACGGTGATGGAGTCATCAGCGTCGAGGAGATGCGCCCGGAACCAGGTCCATTCATGGGCCAATTGGAGGGTGCCGGACAGCGACCAGGTGGCGCCGATGGCCGCAATGCACCCAATCCTGCCATGATGATGAGGATGTTCGAGAACCGCGACGAAAATAAAGACGGCAAACTTTCAGGCGAGGAAATCCCTCCTCAAATGAGAGAACGTCTATCGATGATCGACGAGAACGGCGATGGAGCGATCGACAAAGCGGAAATGGAAAAATCGATGCGACGGATTGAAGGGATGCGTCCCGGAAATCGGCCAGGACGTGAAGGTAGCGGCGGCCAAGGTGTCGTGCCCCGTCGCCCACCTGTCGATGATAAACCTTAGTCGGATCCTGGAACTCCGCAGAGGTCTTACTTTCCCCAGGTCCTACGCAACGCAATGGTGCATGCTGCGATGAATCGTCAATTCTTAATCGTCCGTTTGGTTCCTTCTCGACTCATTCTTGTTCGGCCAACACTTGCATCCACTGAAATCATCATTTCGGCGTTGATGCTCGTTGGGTTGGCTTCCTCGCACTCTGTAGTTTTCGCTCAAGAGGTAGCTTTCGCTCGAGAGAACGGAATCGCGGTGGAGCCGAGCCAGCACACGCCGGAGCAGCTGCAATTCTTTGAGGCCAAGATTCGACCGGTCCTCGTCGAGCATTGCTACCGCTGCCATTCGGCAGATGGCCAAGGCATCCGAGGAGGGCTGGGAGTTGATAACCGCGACGCGCTCTTGGCGGGTGGCGAATCAGGGCCAGCCATCGTTCCAGGCAATCTCGAGGAAAGCCTTCTGTGGAATGCGATCAATTATCGAGATTACCGAATGCCTCCGAAAGGAAAGCTTCCGGACTCGGTGATCGCCGATTTCAAGACGTGGATCGAAATGGGGGCTCCCGATCCACGATCCAATGATGGAGTCGTGATCCATTCCAAAGTAACCCCAGAGGACATCGAAGAAGGAAAAAAATTCTGGGCGTTCACCCGACCCAGTATCGTTCCGCCAACCACGAGCCCATACGATTCTTGGGCGAAATCAGAAATCGATCGCTACGTCAAAGCAGTTTGGGCAAAGCACGAGATCGATCCTGCGGACGATTGCGAACCAGAAACCCTAGCCCGACGATTGACGTTCGATTTGGTCGGGTTGCCACCGACACGCGAAGACCGCGAAGAGTTTCTAGCTCGATGGAAATCGGATAGCGATGCTGCGGTTTCGGAATTGGTGGATAAGCTCCTCAATTCGCCTCAGTTCGGCGAACGCTGGGGACGGCACTGGCTCGATGTGGCGAGGTACGCCGAAACCAGTGGCAAGGAGACCGACATTACATTTCCGAACGCATGGCGTTACCGCGATTATGTGATTCGGTCCTTCAACGAAGATAAACCGTACGATCGGTTCATCACGGAACAAATCGCCGGCGACTTACTCCCTGCAAAAAACGATCAGCAGTGGACTGAAAACTTGATCGCCACGGGATTCCTGGCCATCGGCCCAAAATCCCTCTCCGAGCAAAACCCGCGTCAGTTCCAAGCGGACTTGATCGATGAACAGATCGATACAACATCCCGCGTCGTGCTAGGACTTTCGGTCGGATGCGCTCGCTGCCACGATCACAAATTCGATCCTATCCCGCAATCGGATTACTATGCCCTCGCGGGCATCTTTGACAGCACGGAAACCCTCTACGGTGGAACCCGAAGTATCCGGAATCGCCATCCCTCGGATTGGATTCGGTTGCCCGTTCAAGACACCCAGTCGATCGATCGGCCGATCCCTCCGGACGAATTGACTTCCATGAAGAAAGAACTTCAAGAGAAGCAGGCGGAATTGGCCGAGGCACGCCGCGCTCAGCGATCGGGAACGCCTACTCCCAGTAACAGCAATCGGAATAACAGCAATGGGACACGACCCGTAAACCCGCAAATCCAAGTTGGCGTGCTCGATCAGATGGTTGCGCAATTGAACGCACGCATCAATAGCGTCGATGAAAAGGGAAAACCGATATCGTTTTGCATGGGGGTTCAAGACGGCGATCAACCTCGAAATGCCAGAGTGCTCATCCGCGGCGAAATCGACCAACCCGCCCAAGAAGTACCTCGAGGATTTGTCCAAGTCCTCGGCGGAAAAACACCGAAACTATCAGCGCGATCATCGGGCCGGAAGGAACTCGCGCAATGGATGGTTTCCGAAGAGAATCCGTTGGCGGCTCGTGTCATGGTCAATCGCATCTGGAAGCACTTGATCGGTAAACCCTTGGTTCGCGACCCAGACAACTTCGGAGCTTCTGGCACCTCGCCAACCCATCCCGAGCTTTTGGACTTCATGGCCATCGAGTTCATGAAAAACAGTTGGTCTGTCAAGCAGATGATTCGCAGCATTGCGACCTCTCGAGTCTATCGACTCTCTTCATCGTATGATCCGACGCGTTTTGAATTGGACCCAGAGAACCATTGGATTGCCCGCGCAAACTCGAAGCGATTGGATGCCGAGGCGATTCGAGACGCGATGCTCGCGGTGAGTGGGCAACTCGATCTGAAACCTCCGAAAGCATCACTGATCGCAACCTTTGGTTCTACCGTCATGGGCCCCAATGGACCTCAGAACATCCCTCTGCTACTGGCCAATGCGACCAACCCGAACGATCCGAACGCCTCAACCCGAGCAAATGCTATGCGCAACATGATGGGCCAAGGCGGCTTTAGGAACCCCAACGCCAATGTCTTTGAAACACCCAATTACAAGAGGTCGGTTTATCTACCGGTCGCGAGAAATGCTCTTCCCAGAGCCCTTGATGCATTCGACTTCGCCGAACCAAGCTTACTGGTTGGGGAACGGGAAGTATCCAACACCGCCGAACAAGCCCTCTACATGCTCAACAACCCATTCGTCGTGGAACTCAGCGATGCGCTGGCCCGAAAGGCCATGAAGCAATCCAAAGAGCCGAGGCAACAAATGGTCCATGCATTCCAACTCGTCTATGGCCGCCCACCCTCCGGCGACGAAATGAAAGCCGCGAACCGTTTCTACCGTCAATCGAACGAGAGACGTACCTCGGGCGCGAAAGACGAAGCGTCTTTCCGTTGGCTCAGTCAATTCTGCCAAGCGTTATTCGGCACTGCGGAGTTCCGCATCGTCAATTGACGATGAATAATTGACGATGAATCCTCAGTCGATTGTGCTACTGTGCTCCCTTCGCTTCCAATCTAAATCAACCTTTAGGATAGTCCATCATGATGCCAGCAATCACCCGAAGACAGATCCTTCAATGCGCCTCGGCAGGATTCGGATATTTGGCATTCGCCGGCATGAGCACCCTCGCCTCTCGGAGAAGCCACGCCGATGATTCGTTGGCTTCAGGTCCAGGCAACTCGAACACGAGCAGCAATCCTCTCGCCCCGAAACAACCTCATTTCAACGCGTCGGCAAAAAGGGTTTTGTTCCTGTGCATGCAAGGTGGCCCGTCGCATATCGATACGTTTGATTACAAGCCGCAACTGGCGAACGATGAGGGGAAAAAAGGGCGGAATAACGCGGCGAAGCTGATGCCATCTCCATGGAAGTTTTCGCAACGCGGCAAAAGTGGCTGGTGGATCTCGGAGCTTTTCCCATAACTGGGCAAGCACGCCGATGAGCTGTGCTTGATTCGCTCCATGCACTGCGACCAACCCATCCACCCGCGCGCGATGACCCAAATGCACACCGGAAATGCACAGTTCGTTCGCCCGTCGCTTGGCGCATGGACACTCTACGGTCTAGGAACCGAAAACGAAAGCTTGCCAGGTTTCATCGCGCTCAATCCCCAAGTCGCCTCCTCCCAAAATTACGGCAGCGCTTTTCTACCCGCGATTTACCAAGGAACCAAAGTGGGTCGCCCGCAAGCACGACGCGGCGGGATGGCGCGAGGGGATTCGCCCACCAATGCGATTCCCGACCTCGCAAATTCTCGCCAATCCCGCCAATCGCAACGCGCCCAAATCGACTTCATTCAAAGCTTGAACCAACAGAAGCTGGCCAGGGATGTTGTCGACCCCAACGTCGAAGGAATCATCGAGTCGTACGAACTCGCTTTTCGCATGCAAGATTCTCTGCCCCAACTCATGGATCTTTCCGGGGAATCCGAAAAGACCTTGGCTCTCTACGGTGTTGGGAAAAATCCGACCGATGGTTTCGGAAAACAGTGCTTGATGGCCAGACGGTTCCTCGAGGCTGGGGTGCGGTTCGTCGAATTAAGCCATGGCAACTGGGATCATCACCAACGGCTTCGAACCTCACTGCCAGAGAACTGCGAGGAAATCGACCAACCGATCGCAGGTTTGCTCACCGACCTGAAACAACGCGGAATGCTCGACGATACGCTAGTGATATGGGGTGGTGAGTTCGGGCGCACCCCCGACGCACAAAACGGGGATGGACGCGACCACAACCACAAAGGCTATACGACATGGATGGCTGGCGGAGGCGTCCGAGGGGGATTCTCCTACGGAGCCACCGATGAGCATGGTCGTGAAGCTGTCGAAAACAAGTGCCACATCCATGATTGGCATGCAACGATCCTAAATCTGCTAGGTTTAGATCACGAAAAACTAACCTATCAGTACGCGGGCCGCGATTTCCGATTAACCGATGTCTATGGTTCCGTGTTGGAAAAAATCAAACGCTAATGCAGTTGCGTCGACCTCGGCCATAATCCGCAAATTCTTCACGTGAAAATAACACCATAAAAGCTTTGCAATGAAAATTGTTCAGGAAGCGTTAAGATATCATTAATTCAGAGTTTCAGCGGTATACCTCCGAAGCACCCTTGCTAGTATTCGATCGTTGCGTGAGCGATGAAGCGACTCACGCTAGCGGATTTATTCGAATTTATGGGAGGTTTTTATGTCGCGACGTTCGGTTAGGAATCAGCCACTTCGGGCTGCGTTTACGTTGGTGGAACTGCTGGTAGTTATCGCCATCATCGGTATCTTGGTCGGTTTGCTGCTTCCTGCAGTCCAAGCCGCACGTGAAGCAGCTCGCCGAATGAGCTGCTCTAATAACATGAAGCAGATCGGACTCGGGGTTCTGAACCACGAATCGGCCTACAAGAAGCTTCCTCACAGCGGACAATGCGGATCGACCGGTAGCACCACCACCGTCTACATGATCCAGTCCGTAGCAACTCAAATGCTGCCTTACATCGAACAAGTCAACTTGTACAACATGTTCGATCACAACACCGTTTCCGCGACCCACTACGGTGCAACGGCCTCCGGAATCAATTTCGTGACTCCTAGCGGTTGCATTCTCCACCGAAATGCTAAGGGGAAGAGCTACGACGACCCAACCCATCCCTCGGGCCAGATCGCTGCCCAAACGTCGATTCCAACGTTCACTTGCCCATCGACCCCTCTCGATCAAGGCACCCGGGACCCCGTTGATCGCCTCGGCGGCATCGACTACATGTTCATTGACTTGTCCGATGTCGATACACGCGCTGGATCTGCTACCTTCGGTGCTCGTACGCCTTCGACCGACCCACAGTATGCCGATATGAAGGTCTCTGGGATGCTCGATTGCGAGGGCAGCAGGCTGGCGGCGACTACTGACGGTACTGCGTACACGATGCTCTCGATCGAAGATGCTGGTCGCGCCCACCCAAGCGTTGCCAAGTTCGGTGCGCTTTCCGCTCGCAAGACTCCAGTTAGCAGCCCAGCCTTCAACGTTGCATGGTCGGGTGGAACAACGCTCGGTCGACACATGTATGCATGGGCCGATCCAGATGCAGGCACCAATGGTTATTCCGGTCCGAGCAACGCGATCTCCCCAGGAACACGCACTGCAAAGATCAACAACTACAGCCAAGTCCTCGGCGGGCCCCCAGAGTGCCTCTGGTCGGTCAATAACTGCGGACCTAACGACGAGCCTTTCGCATGGCACGGTTCCGGTTCCAACGCCACCTTCGGCGATGGATCGGTCCGCTTCCTATCCGCGAATACCGATGGTATCATCGTCAAGTGGATGATCGGCCGTAATGATGCACAAACCTATCCTGTAGATGAGTAGGACCTCAGCGTAATGAACAGACTTTGTTTGCTTTTGATTTGTGTTTTGTTCGCAGGATGCGGTTACAAGGCTCCGTTGCTGGATCAACCCGTCGCGGTGTCTGGAAAACTAACCTTGGCCGGTAGCCCGTTGGGCGGAGTTACATTGATGCTCCAACCTTTGCAGGCCGGCCACCCAGGAGTACTCCCTGTCGGTGACGACGGGAGCTTCACGGGAAACTTGGTTCCAGGAAAGTACGCTTACTACGTGACCAAGGGGGAATCAGCACCTCTTCCAGCAAACATCGATGCGAAGTTTCTTGAGGCGGCTATGGATCGAACGGTTACCGTTCAACCAGGCCAGCCGCTGGATATTTCGCTCTAAGTAACCTTCGCAAAAACGAAAATTCTCGAAACGGGAAGTGGTTCAAAGACCACTTCCCGTTTTTCGTTGGCCGAAGGATCTTTTTGAGCCCTCAAGCCCGCCTACGATCCTCCCAGGAAACCTTAATCCTCACATTCGGCAAAATCGTGCGATCGCGCATCATGCGAACAGAACGGTAGAATTCTCCCCATCAACGAGTTGGTTGGGGCGAAATCCGAAAGCTAGTTTTCATCTGTCCCCCTCGTTTTCTCGGAGAATGTCTATCGGATCCACTTGTAACGATTGTTCGCACCATGATGTCTCACCGATTGCTTCGAAGTTTGTTATTATCCACCGCTTCTCTCGTGTCAGCCTTGCTGCTGGCCCTATGCTCTCTCACTCTCTGGGAGAAACATTGCGAAATCCGCGACCAAAGGAATCTGGACCGACTCAATGGATTGGTTGCTCAGTACCGAACCCAGACGGGCCGCTGCCCTGATATCAACATGATCGAACTCTTTCGGAGCGGAATGTCGGACCAACGGCTCCATAAAACCCCCTACGGCGGTTACTACCAAATCGATGTTTCTCAGATGGTGGTTTACAACCCGCAAAAACCGCGACCGCGCGACGGAATCGCGATCGGGCGCCGGTAGCTTGGAGGGTCGCTCGGGATCGGTTACCCTGACGGCTTGGAAAACTATTTCCCAGCCTCCCTCATCCCGAGATCCGCCCTCCCCCGCATGCCAAAAAAAGCTCGTACTTCCTCGCAACAACCCTCGTTGCCTCTCTTTGAACAAAGTCTCGGTGAACCGAACCAGACGAATCTCGAGCCCAACGAAACCTCGAACATTGTTGAGCTCCAGGCGACCGTAGAAACGTCAACCGACGCGGCCTCGCCACTGGCAACCGAGGAGATTGCGGCCGAGCAAGCTGAGAATCCCGTGCCGAGCGACTTGGTGATTCTGGTCGACTCGCATTCGCTCATCTACCAAGTATTCCACGCACTCCCGCCGATGACCAGTCCGCATGGGCTCGAGGTCGGCGCCGTTCAAGGGTTCCTTCGCGACATCGCGAATCTCCTCCAGCAATGGAACCCTAATTTCTTGGTCTGCGCCTTCGATGAATCGGACATCACCTTTCGCAACGAATTGTACGACCAATACAAAGCCCATCGCGATGAAATGCCCGAAGCGCTTCGCGCCCAGATCGGATTGATCCACGACAGCTTAGACATCCTCGGGATCCCAAAGATTTCTGTCTCCGGCTTTGAAGCCGACGATATTTTGGCCGCGCTGGCCGATCAAGCAGAATCGTATGGGGCCCGTGTACTCTTGGTCACTAGCGACAAGGACTGCAGGCAGTTGATCACGCCGTTGACCTCGATGCTGAACCTACGAAAAAACGAACTCTTCGGAGCCAAGGAACTCAAGGAAATCTGGGACATACGTCCCGACCAAGTGGTCGATTTTCAAGCGTTGGTAGGGGACTCGGTGGACAACGTGCCCGGCGTCCCATCGATCGGTCCCAAGGCGGCGCAGCAACTGCTCGAGCAATTCGGTTCGCTGGATGCAATCTACGAAAACATCGACCAAGCCAAAGGGGACAAAAAGCGTGAAAAGCTTCTCGAACATCGCACCGATGCCTATCTCAGCAGAGACTTGGTTCGACTC
>Ga0114972_10001963_pt1 | contig 15389 bp, 3 predicted proteins | sample M_140807_EF_Meta_FD_87354 | JGI IMG/M metagenome (GOLD analysis project Ga0114972, IMG submission 87354) | Freshwater microbial communities from Lake Montjoie, Canada to study carbon cycling - M_140807_EF_MetaG | ecosystem: Environmental > Aquatic > Freshwater > Lake | place: Lake Montjoie... | reverse complement strand
AGCTACAAGGGCGCCCAGAGCTACACCCTGCCTGATGGTGTAGACATCAAGGCCAGTGGCTCCGTTTTGATCTGGTGCAAGGTGGCCAACGCCACCATGGCCTGGGCACCGCTGAAATAAAAGCCCCTGTTAAATGGGCCTCAGAATACTTGGGGCCCGAATCAGCACAACGTGAAGTACCTCGCACTCAAAAACGTCTATGTGAGAGCAATCTTCCTTGCAAACATAGCATGAAAATATTGCCGAACATAGACAAAGTAAACCGCAGAAGCAACAAAGGGGATGATGACAGGTATTCGCTTTATCGTGGGTCTCGCCAGCGATACTGTACTCAGCCAATGACTCAACCCTCCAGAAAAGGGCTTCTCAGCCAAAGTGATTACGTGGAAGCGAAATCCAAGAAAACTCCCGAAAATAAGATCGGGCAAAGGGAGCTTAGTTTATGGAGCAAAGCACAAAGGCAGTAAAATTCAGCTGCAACTTACACATATATCCAAAGGCACTAGCCCTCAGGTAATGCAACAAAGATCAGTTACTATCAAAAAAATTCGCAACCCTGCCCACCCGACCCGCCCCCACCACCATTACCTGCCAATAGCTAAATATATCCAACAGTCTCCACTAAAAACCGGGGAACTAGATCCACACCAAACCTGATGACGCAGACATCCATGCCAGTAGCTGTGTACTCAATTAGCACAAGGCGGTCAACAAAACCCTTAAAGCTATGACCAAAAAGGCTGAACAATAAAAACAAAAAGTGGAGGATAAGAAATATTACAAAATTAAATCTGGCAAAAAACTATGCAAATCAATACTTCTGTACCAATGCGACTCGGTCATCGCGCCCCAAGCAGGCTCATGGGTGCGTGGGGTTGGCACCAATACCATTGTGGCATACACTATATAAGTCGTAGATCCGCCTCAGATCAAAAGCATGGCTATCCCTACTAGCCCCTCCACCACTCGGGTGCTATCTAATGGCTCCGCGAGCGCAGCAGGCAATTGGAGCGAGACCAGCATCTCGCCAGTCTTCCCCAAGACCCAAGGCGAAACCATCTACGACCTAGCCTTTCTGGTCGAGAACGGCTGGACTAAAGCTGCAGACGGAGTCAAATTCCGAAAAACAGGAGCCTACGGCGAAGCCACCTTCTCAATCGTCACAGGCTCCATAACCTACATTCTCGACAACAGCTCCACCGCCACCAGGGCCCTTAGCGCTGGACAACAGGTAAGCGACAGCTTTGGCCAAATCGCGTTAACCGATGGCACAGCTAGCACCCTCAGCGAAACCATCAGCTTTGCCATCACGGGCAGCAACGATGCCCCCACGGTCAGCATCTCCACACCAAACGAACCAATAGTGGAGGCCGGTGGCACAAAAAACTCATTGCCAGGAACATATTACATCTTAAGTCTGCTCAACACCGCTGATATCGACGGCACCGCAAAAATTGATACATCCTATCTGGAGGAAAACGGCTGGCTAAAATTAGAATTAGAATGGAATATTTATGCAAAGTTCAGCACTTACGGCATTCTCACACTAACACCAGACACAGGATATTTGGAGTACAATCTCCAAAACAGTTGGAATGCAACCGAATACCTTACAGCTGGACAACAGGTTAGCGACAACTTCGGCCAAATAGCGGTAACCGATGGAACAGCTACCACCCTCAGCGAAACCATCAGCTTTGTCATCACAGGCACAAATGATGCCCCTACGGTGAGCACCTCCACCCAAAGCAAAACTCTAGTGGAAGCCGGTGGCCTAAATAATTCAAAAATTGGGTCCAATACCAGCACAATTCAACTAAGCATAGACGATGTTGATGGTGTAGACAAAATACCAGAATTGCTCCTTCCTGAAATATCAACAAAAAGTCTAACATCAAGCGCCTCGACTAAGTCAATTTTATCTAACTTTTTAACTGATATCACAAATTTTGACGCAGCCTATCTAGAATCGAATGGCTGGGCTAAAACCATAGAAGATAATGAATACACAAAATTGGGTATTTACGGCAATGCCACATTTTCCACCATTTCAGGCGCCGTAATCTACGTCCTTAACAACAGTTCCAGCGCCACCCAATCCCTTAGAGATGGGCAAAAGGTAACCGACAACTTTGGCAAAATAGCAGTAACTGATGGCACAGATGTAGCCCTTAGCGAAACAATTAGTTTTGTTATCACAGGAAGCAATGATGCTCCCACAGTGAACACCTCATCCCCCAGCGCACGGCTAGTCGAAGCCGGTGGCGTAAACAACTCTAGTCTTGGAACAAATATCTCCTCAGTACAGCTTGATATAGCTGATCTTGATGGAGTTGCCAGTTTTGACAAAAACTATCTCACAGAGAAAGGCTGGGCTAAAACAACAGACGAAACACAGTACACCAAAGCAGGAACCTACGGTACGGCTTATTTCTCAACGATAACGGGCAAAATAACATATACACTAAACAACAAGCTTAACTCGACGCAAGCTCTAAACGCAGGACAACAGGTAAAAGACAGCTTCGGGCAGATAGCAGTAACCGACGGAGAATTTACCACTCTTAGCGAAAATATCAGCTTTGAAATCACTGGTGCCAAAGATGAAACTGGTATACCAATTATCATTGAAGATACTGGAGCATCCCAATCAGATCGCATAACCAAAAAAGGCACTTTAACTATTTCAGGACTAAAACCTAACACTGGGTATCAATATTCGACAAATTCCGGTGAAACCTGGACAAGTGTAACTTCACCAAATAGAAATTCCTCTGCACTCAGATTCGACGGATCCAATGATTACGTTTCAATTCCCAATAACACTATGTTGCCAGCAGGCAGCAGCGCCTACACCCTTGAAGCCTGGATTCAACCCGAGGCAATGGGCGACAGAGGCATTATTGGCTGGGGTCCTTGGGGTCAAGGTAGCAGTGTAAATGCACTGCGATTAATGGGTAATGGACAGATAAGACACTACTGGTGGGGCAACGATTTAGACGTAAATGTCGGAAATTTAGCAGATGGCAAATGGCACCATGTTGCAGCCACCTACGATGGACGGACAAGAAAAGTATATGTCGATGGTGTTCTCAAGGGCTCAGATACACCAAGCAGACATTCAGTGCCCGTCAATGCAATAAACGTTCGCATCGGATCAACTAACAATGGAGAATATTTCCAGGGATCAATTGATGATGCAGCCGTTTGGTCTAAAGCACTCACCCAGCAAGATATTACCGATAGATTAACCACAGCACCTAAATCAGACGAAAAAGATTTAGTGTTATTGTATAATTTTGAGGAGGGTACTGGTACCACCGTTGCCGCGAAAGGAAGTGCTGGCTATGGATTAGCTGGAACTTTAACAAACGGACCAACGTGGACAACCCGTAACGTCCAAGATGACCAAAAACTAGGGACAGTAGACCTTAAGATTGATCTTAAGGATGGTACGTATTCAGAGAACCAATTTCTTGTAAGGGATCAAGAATCGAAAACTATTATAGCTGCGTCAGCTGAATTCACAGTAGATTCACAAGCTTCAACTGTTAAATTAAATACACCTGGAGGTGCCGATTCAACCATATCCGGTCAAACTGGGGACAATATTATAACTGGATACGCAGAACCAGGACAGAAGCTTTCATTGCTAAGTAAACTTGGATCTGTAAAAGCAGGAAATCTAAAAGTTACCGCAGACAATGGATGCGAAGTTTATCTTAATGGTGAACTTATTGGCCAAACAGATGACTGGGGCCGACCCTATGATTTCACTGGCCTCAATGTACTTGCCGGCACGAACGTACTCGCAATCGTTGCTCGAGATTGGGGCGGTATTGCTGGAATGACTGGACGATTTGAAGTCCCCTCAGGTACATTTGGCACTTCAAATATTAACAATTGGAAAGTACTGAATGTTGATCCAGATTCCTTAACTGACAACTCTGCAGCTTCACAGGACAGAAAACAATGGAAATTACCTGCAAACTGGGCCTCAACCAGCTTTGATGACAGTGGCTGGTCAGCTCCCATCGATGTAAGAGCTCAAACAGGACAATATCCATGGGGCAATAGGACGGGTGATCCCACATGGATTTGGTCAGCTGACCCATACAACCATGATGTAGTTCTATTCCGCTACACCTTCACAGGAACTAGTACTGATGAAGGCCTAGAAACAGTTGCTGACAACATACAAGTTAATTCAGATGGCTCATTTAGTTATGCCCTAACTAGTGAGCAAATTAAAAGACTTGGTCAAGGCACCGGAAAAACTCTTGTGGCAGTTCAAGAGGATTTAGCCGGTAACATCGGTAAATCATCAATGGTAAATTTTGCAATTGATACGGAAATCAAACCAGTACAGATTACTTCCATTGGAGGAGGTGACGGAAAAGTAACTACAGAATTAGTAGAAACCGGACAAGGAGCTTTAAAGCTGCAACTTGACCAATATACAGGCTTCTGGAGCAGTAAACTCAGTGAGCTTCAGCAGTATGTCAAAAATTACAACCCTTCCACATCAAAAAATCGATACACAGTTATAACTGATGTTATTGATTACACTGATGATCAAGGTGGATTCGCTGGTGAGCTTCCCTTCGACCGTCGCTGGCCCGCAGCTGAATCAATAAATTACTGGGGAACTGGTGGCATAAATAATCAATTTTTTGTTAAAATATCTGGTGACTTCTACGCAAACAGCGCTAGCAAGTACAGATTCCGCACATTTAATGATGACGGAGTATTTCTACTAATCGATGGAAAGCTCGTAATCAACGATCCAACATTGCATCCAGAATATGTATTTACAGGAGACATTGATCTAGCAGCAGGGAATCACAATCTGGAGCTCTTCTTCTTCGAGAACGGTGGAGAAGCCTCGCTTGAATTTTCTGTGAGTCGCTTTGATTCTGCCAAAAACACATGGGGTGCCTACCAATTAGTAGGCATGGATCCTACATTAAAATCAAAGTCTGTAATTCAGGCTGACAACCTTGTCGAGGGAACTGGTGAAGCCAACACAGTAATCAACATAACATTAAATGATAAACTACTAGGAAAAACCACTAGCGATTCCTCCGGAAACTTTAAATATGAATTATCAAAACAAAATATAGACGATATCGCTGCATCTGGTTCGAGCAACGGAATTGGCTTAATTGCCACTCAAACCGACTTAGCTGGAAACATCAGCAGCTCAAAACCCAGTCAAATTGCTGTTTTAGATATAACTCCAGTTATTAAAATATCCGCAGTTGGCAATAGTAATAAACAAATCACCAGCAAGTCATCACAAACCATTACTGGATTAGGTTCTAAAAATCTATTGACAAATATCTATTATGGCGACAAAAAAATTGGTGAAACAACAGCTGACCAAGATGGTAACTTTAATTACAGTCTTACCGGTCAAAATCTAATTAATATTGGTCAGGGAACTGATAAAAAACTGACGGTAGAACAAATAACATCATCAGGAGTAAAGGGGCGTATTGAAACCTTCGGCTTCTCCGTAGACACAATTGCACCTGAAGTTAATATCGATTCAGCAGGAATTGGCAATTGGAAAATTTCCTCAATCAATAACCTCATATTTGGACGGGGCGAGGCTAATGGCACGGTTGCTCTATACTTGGGCCAAACCTTGCTTGGCCAAGAAAAAGTTGATAGTAAGGGTGAGTTCAGACATTTACTTTCAGCAAAAGCCCTTGAGATAATAGCAGCCGACCCAAAAGCAAAAATCTTTGCGCAACAAAGTGATTCAGCTGGAAATGTCGGAGTCTCCCAAGCTGTTGATATATCTGCAAAACTAAAGGCACCAGAAATAACTAACCTTTTAATTGGTGGAACAGATGCAGTTATTTCCTCTAAAGCCAACGATTCAATTATTAGCGGCAAAGGAGAATCCGGGCTAACTACATCAATTTACTTCAACAATATACAACTAGGTTCAGCTATTGCAGCAGATAAAGATGGACTGTTTAGTTACACTCTTACAGCAGACAATCTAAAAACGATTGGCCAAGGCTCTTCCTTCAAGCTGAACCTACAACAACGTGATGAATACGGAAACTTAGGATCAGCAATGACAGCTTCTTTTGGCATCGATACGATTGCACCTCAGCTACTGATTCCCCTGGCAGGCGAAATGTCAGCCCTTGGCGGAAAAGATAGCATTGTTTCCACGCAGACTGGAGACGCTAGAATCAGCGGAAAAGGTGAATCAGGATCAAGCCTAGTAATTAGCTATGCTAACAATGTACTATCAAGTTTCAACATTGCTTCTGATGGTCTATTTACATACACTCTTACCGACAAAGATATTATCACTATAGGCCAAGGATCAGGAAAATCAATTAAGTTACTCCAATCTGATGCCGCTGGCAATCAAACTGAGTCAGTATTAAAGTTTGGAGTTGATACCACACCCCCACCCAGTCCAAAAATTATTTCAATCGCCACAGATGGTGTTGTATCTTCTTTACCAACCGACAACATAGTTCAAGGCAGCACAGAACCAAACTCAGAAGTATTGCTTTATGTTAACGGAATTTCATTTACCAAGGTAACAGCAGACAACAAAGGAAATTTCTCGTATAAGTTAACATCCCAAGATCTTCTTTCTATAGGTGAAGGAAAATCAGTAATCTCAGCAGAGATTGCCGATGCAGCCGGTAATCTAGCCAAATCTCAAGCAATTTCGTTCAAGGTTGACACCATAGCCCCAACTGTACCTGAACTGCTATCAGTTGGAGGTTCTGATAACATCATTTCTACAAAAGGTAGTAAATCTATCACTCAAACAGTAGACAATCTGGCAACTGGCAATGCAGAACCCGAATCTCTTGTAAGTGTTTACTTCGGCAAAACTCTACTAGGTCAAACAAAAACTGACCTTTATGGAACTTTTAAGTATGCCGTATCAGCTTCTAACATCGCCACCCTCGGCCAAGGAACTGATAAAAATATAAGCGTCATAGCCACAGATTCAGCAGGTAACTCTTCTGTTCCATCAAAAATAGCTAAATTTAGTGTTGATACACTCGCGCCAATATCCCCTAAAATCTCCCAAATTGGTGGTTCTGATTCAATTTTATCCTCTGTTCAAGGCGATAATAAATTATTAGGTACTGCAGAAGCCCTGTCAAATTTAGTACTAATAGGTAAAAATAACTCCACCGATTTATTCTCCATATCACTTGTTTCCGACAGTATAGGACGCTGGAGTTACGATCTCAGCAATCAACAGCTTTCATCGCTAGCATCTTCATCTTCACCTAAGCTGCAAGCAATAGCCACCGACTATGCAGGCAATGAAAGTGATTCAGTTGCCTTTGATATAAACATAGACATATCTGCACCAGTTCTTAAAATAAATCCAATCGGCGGTAGTGACTTAACAATAAGTTCTACGACTGAAGATTCATTGATTTCTGGCAGTGCCGAAGCCAATCTTTGGGTTCAAATAGCCATTCAAGGCCGTAAACTAGCAGAAGTTAAAGCTGATCAAAAAGGCTTATTTAGCTATCAATTAACCACTGAAAATCTTCGCAGCATCGGAGAAGGCAAAGGTAAGCTGCTTCAAATAAGCCAAGTTGACTTAGCAGGTAATAGTAGCATAATTAATTCATCTGAATTCTCTGTAGATGTAACAGCTCCATCCAAAGCAACAATTAGTTCAATTGGTGGGACTGACAAATTAGTTACTTCTCTAACTGAAGATAGACAAGTTAACGGCACAGCAGAAGCTGGCTCAACAATAGATTTATTCTCTGTTACTGGCACTACACGTTCACTTTTGGGCAGCCAAACTATTGGTTCAAATGGACAGTTCACCTACACTCTTACTCCAGACAATCTGAAGGCAATAGGCAAAGGAGTTGGTCGATCTATTGAAATTGCAAGCAAAGATACAGCCGGTAATGCTTCTATATCTCAACCTTTTTCATATCAAGTACAAGCCCGCTGGGCCACAGGTACAAATACTACTGATACTATCAGGTTCGAATCAGGTGTAGATGCAATTACTGGCCTTGCTGGTGCTGATACTTTCATCATTCCTGATTTAGGCACAGTGCTAATTGATAATGGAATATCTCCTTCATTTGATCGTTTAACCGATTTTCAAATTGGAGTTGATCGTCTAGATGCACCACAACCTGTAGCCATTGGTCAAGTTAAAGATTTAGGTAAAATTCAGGCTTTGAATACTACCTCAATTGTTAATTTATTGACCCCAATCAAGTTCCCTTCTTATGCAGCAGCCATTTTCCGATATGATGATCTTGCCTTTGGTTCACGCACTTTCCTTGCAATCAACGACGTCAAGGCTGGATTTGAAACTAATAAAGACGGTATAGTAGAAATCACAGGTTACAGCGGATCTCTTTCTAACCTTTATTTAATCTAAAAGCATTCACTTTTATAAATGGGTATTAATTCACTTTTGCTGGCGTTGGTTTTAAACCATCCATCGCCAGCACTTTTTCTTGCTCAATCGGAAACAATAGATGGTTTTGTCGCCTCATGCACTGGGAATATGGATGGCACAGGTATATGTGTTAACAATGAAAACAATAAGAGCTACTCTTGCCTAATAATTCCCGGGCAAGTAATAGAGTGCAAATCAATGACCAATCGCTCTTTCCAGTGTGTTTGGATAAGTAGCACCCAAGCAAATTATGCTGATTTCTGGTGTGATTCTCAAGTGGATAAACTACTAAAAAATGAACTAAGCTCACAAGTATTTGAGAATTCAAATTCTTTGCCACACAACTCACCAGCTGCCACAAATTTATTTGTTAATCCTAATATTAGTAACGAAAGCCTTAACACAGATGATATCTCAGACACTATATTTGTTCCCAACAAAATAGAGTCGCCTTAGGGAGTGGAGAGGCTTACGAACAAACCAATTGCGGTTCAGTCGTCGTAAAGGCGAAAGTTGATGTCTTGGGGGTTGAAGTCGCAGAGCACCTCTAAAGGAGATGGAGCTTTGACTTTCTCTTTGTGGCGCTGCTGGAACTCCTCGATTTCTCTGATGTTCTTTTCAATCTTTCTGGCGATCGCTTGCTCTCCTTTGGCCTGGGCTTCAGCAAGGACGAGGCGATAGGTCTGGAGTTGGTCTGCGATCATAGCCATTAGTCAAAGCCCAAAAGGCCCTAATTGAACTGGTAAATGTACCCCTGAAAGATCACTGGCCGGCACACTCGATGGTCTATCGCTGGGCAAAGTCTGCCTTAAATTAAATACTTCTGCCCATCCAGCGGTGCGACATCATGTCGACGTCGGTTGATCCGGCGGGGAACTGCGGACCAGCAGGATGAATTCTCTGACTGACGCTCCCTACCTCGTTGCCCTGCCAGATGGAATTTGCAGGCAAGCGTGCACCATTGCTGACCCGAAAATCCCAATCAGGTGAAGCCTTACACTAAAACTGCAGCGCCTAGGTAGCGCATCGATGAGAGCCATCAGCAACGGGCTACTGGGGAGGGCAGCCTGCTGGGCTTGGCGATCAGGGCGTGGCGAATCCTGCAGCTGCTGGCGTCAATCTTGGTTGTGGGGTCCGCCATGGCGAGCCTCCTTGCTTCAGATGCTCCCAGTGTCGGTCGTATGGGCGTAGCTGTTATAACCCCAACGGGGGGTTTCACAGCTACCTGGTGAGGATCATCGAGGGACCATCAGAGTTATGCCTACTCGCAAGACAGGATCGGATAGAAGTAGTTAGGATCTCTATACTAGTTAATCAAAGAGACTTGACTAAAACTATGTACATCTCTCTAACTTAAGGTCACCACGAAAAATTCAACTACGAGCGCGAACCAGCCCACGAGACTCATGTGCTGTTCAGGCCCCGCCCCTTGCGCTTATTTGGTTTACGGCAATTTTTCGTGGTGCCCTTAAGTGCCTAGATTGCAAGACTTATATTTGATGACAAGAGCCCAAACTTGTTGTCAAATATGGCAAGCAGTCCACCTAAGCCAAAGCCTGAAGCGTCTCTATTTTGATTGAAAAACAAGTTGCCAGTACTGCTGTCATATACAAATAAAGAATTTGTTGCAAGGGCTTTTGATGTTGATGTACTGCTTGTGCTTATCGTTAAGCTAATGGCTGACTCAGTGATGCCAAATGCAGCTCTGGAGATTAAAATTTTGTCATCATTGCTAAAGTCAGTTATACGATCGGACGTGGATGTTGTAAAGTTTTCGGTAATCAAGAATGCAAATATATCTGCACCTCCCCCTCCGGTGAGTACGTCTGCTCCAGCGCCACCGATTAGGGTGTTGTTCTCGGTGTTTCCTATTAAGATATCTGCTCCACTTCCACCTATGGCATTTTCAATGGAAATCAACGTGTCGTTACCTTCACCAGTCAAAGTAGCATCACCTATGGACGTGCCCTTTTTAAGATTGATGGTAAGACTACCTTTGGAAGCAGAATAATTAGCTGTATCTGTGCCATCACCACCGTTTAGTGTGTCATTACCGGCGCCACCACTGAGAATATCATTGCCATTGCCGCCTTTTAGATTATTGCTTGCATCGTTACCAATCAAGGTATCAGCGCCATTGCCACCTATGGCATTTTCAATAGAGATTAGGGTGTCATTGCCTTCACCTAAGGAAGTTCCAGCACTGAGGTTAATAATAAGATCGGCATTTGCATTAGAATAATCCGCTGTATCGCTGCCATTAGCGCCAGCTAAAATATCATTACCAGCTCCACCACTGAGGGAGTTATTCTCACTATTTCCGATCAGCACATCAGAGTAAGATCCTCCTATGATATTTTCAATGGAGACTAGAGTGTCGTCGCCATCGCCTGTAGCGACACCCGTGCTGAGATTAACTAGGACACCAGCAGACGCTGTGGAGTAATCAGCGGTATCTGTGCCATTGCCACCATCCAAGATATCATTACCTAAACCACCATTAAGGATATTGTTTTCAATATTTCCAATTAATCTATCATCACCATTGCCACCTATGGCGTTTTCAATGGAGATAAGGATGTCAGTGCCGTCACCTATGGCAGTACCTGCGTTCAAATTAATGATGACAGAACCTGTTGCTGTTGAGTAATCAACAGTATCTCTACCAGGACCGCCATCAAGGATATTATTATCAATATTTCCCATTAATTTATCATCACCCTTGCCAGCAATAGCGTTTTCAATAGAGACAAGAGTGTCATTGCCATCGCCTTTTGCATAACCATCCTTGAGGTTAATTATGATACTAGTTGTTAAACTTGAATAATCAGCGGTATCTGTGCCACCGCCACCGTCTAGGGTGTCATTGCCATTACTTCCCATGAGATTGTTGTTGCCAGTGTTGCCAATCAAAATATCATTTCCATTACCACCGATTATATTTTCAATGGATATCAGGGTATCATCGCCATAACCAGTGGCAACACCAGTGCTCAGATTGACTGTGATTGCATCTGTTGCGGTTGAGAAATCAGCGGTATCTATGCCATCACCACCATTCAGGATATCATTACCCAAGCCACCACTAAGGATATTATTTTCAATATTTCCAATTAAGGTATCATCACCATTGCCACCTGTGGCATTTTCAATGGAGACAAGGGTGTCAGCGCCGTGACCCGTGGCAGTACCTGAGTTCAAGTTTATGGTAAGGGAACCTGTTGCGATTGAGTAATCGGCAGTATCTCTGCCATTACCACCATTAAGGATATTGTTTTCAATATTTCCAATTAATCTATCATCACCATTGCCACCTATGGCGTTTTCAATAGAGATAAGGGTGTCAGTGCCGTCACCTATAGCAGTACCTGCGTTCAAGTTTATGTTTAGAGAAAATGATGCGCTGGAATAATCAGCAGTATCAGAACCATTACCGCCATTAATGATATCATTACCGGCTCCACCAATAATGGTATCATTTCCTTCCCAACCATTGAGGGTGTTGTTGCCAGAGTTTCCGATCAAGATGTCGGCGCCAATACCCCCCGTGGCGTTTTCAATGGAAATTAGTCTGTCAGTACCATCACCTATAGCAATGCCAGTACTGAGGTTGATGGAGACAGAAGTAATTGTAGTAGAGAAATCAACGGTATCTATACCGTAACCTCCATCGATATAATCATTACCATCGCCCCCATTAAAAGTGTTATTTTCGCTATTTCCTATCAGATTGTCAGACCCACTACCACCAATTATTTTTTCAATCGATATTAGGGTGTCAGTGCCATTACCTTTCGCTCGACCAGTGCTTAGATTGATATTCAGTGCTTCTGTTGAATTGGAGAAATCAACGGTATCTATACCATCTCCACCATTAAGGATATCATCACCAGCTCCACCAAGAAGGATGTCATTGCCAGCACCACCGCTGAGTATATTATTGCTACTATTACCAATCAGAGTATCTGAGCCAATGCCGCCTGTAACATTTTCAATGGAAATGAGACTGTCAATGCCATCACCTACAGAAGTACCTGTATTTATATTGATAGTGAGAGAACTTGATACACTTGAGTAGTCAGCTAGATCTATACCATCACCGCCATCCAAAATATCATTGCCGGCACCACCATTCAGGACATCATCTCCCTTGCCACCTTTTAGAGTGTTGCTAGCGCTGTTACCGATTATAGTATCAGCGCTATTACCGCCAATGGCATTCTCAATTGATATTAAGTAATCAATGCCGAAACCTTTTACTCTACAGTTAAGTAAATCTATCGTGACACTAACAGGTGCAGCTGAATAGTCAGCTGTATCGGCGCCATCGCCCCCATCGAGAGTATCATTGCCATCACCACCATCCAACTTGTCATCTCCCCCTCGTCCATAAATAGTGTTATTTCCGTAGTTGCCAATCAGAGTATCATTGCCACTTCCCCCTGAGATGTCTTCAATAGATATCAGGATGTCAGTGCCATCACCTGAGGCAGTGCCTGTACTTAAATTAACAATTACATCAGCACTTGTCAATGAATAATCGGCAGTGTCTATGCCGTAGCTGCCGTTGAGGGTGTCGTTGCCAGCACCACCATTAATTATGTCATTACCTGCGCCACCATTGATAATGTTGTCACTTATGTTGCCATTTAATATGTCGTTACCAAAGCTTCCAATGGCGTTCTCAATGGAAATCAGTGTATCATTTCCATCTCCCAAGCAACTTCCAGCGCTGAGATTAAGGATAATACTGTTAGTGGAAAATGAGTAATCAGCTGTATCTGTGCCGTCACCACCATCCAGGATATCATTACCAGCTCCACCAGTAAGGCTGTCGCTACCATTTCCACCCAAAAGATTGTCATCCCCTGCAGCACCGTTAATTACATCATCCCCTAATCCGCCGTCAATCCTATTGTTATCCGCACTACCTATCAACACGTCAGCGCTATTGCCTCCAATTACATTTTCAATGGAGATCAATATGTCAAAATCATTTCCGCTGGTACGACCAGAACTGAGGTTAACTATTACCGAGTTAATCGCTGTTGAGTAATCAACTGTATCGTTTCCATCGGCTCCATTTAGTATATCATCACCAGCACCACCTTGAATTATGTCATCTCCCCTTCCTCCATTAAGGATGTTGTTACCGCTGTTGCCAATCAATCTATCATCACTATTTCCCCCTAGGACATTTTCAATCGATATGAGAATATCAGTACCGTCACCTCTGGCAGCTCCGGTGCTTAGATTGACTAGAATCCCAGCAGATGCAGTGGAATAATCAGCTGTATCAGTGCCATCACCCCCATTTAGGATATCATCACCACCACCACCATTAAGATTATCATTGCCAGCGCCCCCATTGAGAACATTATTATTAATATTTCCCATTAAGGTATCAATGCTATTTCCGCCAGTGGCATTTTCAATAGAGAATAGGGTATCAGTACCTGCACCCGTGGCGGTACCAGCATTTAGATTGATGCTTATAGAGGCTGCTGCGTATGAGTAATCAGCGGTATCAATGCCATCTCCACCATTGAGGATATCATCACCAGCATCGCCACAGAGGGTATCATTGCCAGCCCCCCCGTTGAGAATATTATTGCCGATATTTCCAATTAAGGTATCATTACTATTGCCGCCTATGGCATTTTCTATGGAGATTAGGGTGTCAGTGCCATCCCCTGTAGCAGTACCAGTTTTTAGATTAATCGTGAGAGAGGCTGCTGCGTATGAGTAATCAGCAGTATCAATGCCATCTCCGCCATTCAGAATATCATCACCATTATCACCACTAAGGGTATCATTGCCAGCCCCCCCGTTGAGAATATTATTGCCGATATTTCCAATTAATATATCAGCTCCTTTGCTACCTATGGCATTTTCAATGGAAATTAGGGTGTCAGTGCCATCACCTGTGGAAATACTCCTGCCTAAATTGATAGATATAGCATCAGCAGCCGAGGAGTAGTCGACGGTATCGATTCCATCACCCCCATTGAGGGTGTCATCACCAGCACCCCCACTGAGTTTGTCATCTCCAGCACCTCCATCAAGGATGTTGTTGATATTATTTCCAATCAAGATATCACTACTATTTCCACCTGTGGCATTTTCAATATAGATTAAAGTATCGGTGCCATCACCTGTGGAAGTTCCTGTGTACAGATTGATGGTGAGAGCAATTGTGGCATTAGCGTAATCAGCAGTATCTGTGCCGTCACCACCATCAAGAACGTCATTGCCAGCGCCACCGTTAATTATGTCGTCGCCAGCACCACCATTGAGGGTGTTGTTGCTGCTGTTGCCGATCAATATATCTGCACCGCTACCGCCAGTAATATTTTCAATTGAGATTAATTTGTCGTTGCCATCACCTTTGCTAATGCCTGTATTTAGATTTACAATTAGATCAGTTGTTGCGGTGGAGTAATCGGCGGTATCAATGTCATCGCCACCATCAAGAATATCATCACCAAATCCACCATTTAGGACATCTCTACCAGTACCCCCATCAAGTTTGTCATTACCTGCATCACCCCTTAGACTATCGTCACCTAAGCCACCAGCAAGACTGTTGTTCTCGATGTTGCCAATTAAGGTATCAGAACCTTTGCCGCCTATGATATTTTCAATGGAGACTAGTGTGTCTTTTCCCTCGCCTGTCGCATTGCCATTGCTGAGGCTTGCATTTATGCTTGCAATTGAAGATGAATAATTGGCGGTATCGATGCCATCGCCACCATTCAAGTAATCATCACCAGCCCCACCTATTAGATTGTCATTGCCAGCACCACCATCAATGGTGTTGTTTTCGTTATTACCTGTTAAAGAGTCAGAGCCACTGCCTGAAGTAATATTTTCTATTGAGATTAGGGTATCAGCGCCATCTCCCATTGCACTGCCAATGTTAAGATTAACTATTAAATTGCCACCCATTGTT
>Ga0114972_10001961_pt1 | contig 15391 bp, 13 predicted proteins | sample M_140807_EF_Meta_FD_87354 | JGI IMG/M metagenome (GOLD analysis project Ga0114972, IMG submission 87354) | Freshwater microbial communities from Lake Montjoie, Canada to study carbon cycling - M_140807_EF_MetaG | ecosystem: Environmental > Aquatic > Freshwater > Lake | place: Lake Montjoie... | reverse complement strand
TGTTCTCTAGGTCGTTTCCTGCCACGGCATACTTTTGCTCGGCCGTGAGGGACGACCACGGCAACGCGTTGTATCCGTAAATCGCTGCGCGGACTCGCATGATGAACGCCGACGGGTTGGCTTCAACATCCGAGGTGAACCCACTGTCAATCTCCACCTCGACCGCGTCATCTTCCGGAACTCTTAGCACCGTTTTGACCTTTCGGACAAGGAAGTTCTGTTTGGTAATGTCGGCAATCGTTTCTTCGGCGATGAAGAGCAGGGAATCGCCGACCTTGATATCCAGGCCAACTCCGGCAAAACGCAAGATTGTTCGACGGAAATCTTTGAACTCATTTTTACGGACGGGAATAGCGTTCCAAGCCCGGTATGCCGTTACCGGTTCGATGGTCTCGTAAGTCTGAGGGAGTTCATTGGCGCCGGGTTGACTCTGTATCTTTGTGCCAATCGGAATTTCAACCGTGTGCGGTGCGCCCTTGGCGTCGTCGGTGAGAAACGCAATATCGGCTGCTGCCGCCACCGGTGGCGCCGGTCGGTATCCCACCTGCGAGGCTAATCGCTGCACGGAGAGGTTGTCATTGGCGGTCGAAAGGTAATTCCCGTCGGCGATGCGTGCTTGGTAAAACGCCAGCACGTCTAGCGAGGTGGCCCAGGCGTCGATGAGAGCCTTGGTAGGGTCGGCGGGATCGGGCGACACGAGCGCGTTTAGCTCGGCCCGATTTCGCAGGGAGCGGGTCATAACACTCACAAAATCGTCACGCCGCCCAATGCGATAGCCCACCGATTCTAGGCCAGTGCCCGTGGCGGTTCGGATCAACTTTTCAACTTGGCTCATCTTCCACCGTCCAGTACAAATTCGATGCGTCCATTTTCGGGCAGGTCGCTGTCCGAAGCGCAGACTGCGATTTCGTTTTCGCCCAGCGGGATAACGCCCGCTTCCAGTTCGCCGTTTGGCGCCTCGCTCCAGCGTTTAAAGGTGTCGATGCGAGCGTGATCGACCCCAGGAATCGCCATCGCCGCGGCCAAGATCTGGCTCGCATACACATCGTCACCAAACGTGAACCGGTCCGGATTGAAGAAAGCCAACTGGCCGTCGGCGCGAATTCCGGCGGAGAAGGCATCCGTAAGGCGCTGCAACACTTCGGCGCGGTAATGATCGCCGCTCACGCAGACTCGTAACGTAATTTGTAGCGGGATCGATACTGGATCGACGAGTTCTAGGTCGGTTCCTGCCATCCGATACCGGTCCAAGTAGTTGAGCAGTCGCTGCCGGAAAAGCGGATCATCACCAACCGTTCGTCCGGAAGTGCGATCAATGGCAAGATAGACCGTGAGCCAGCTGCCCGTCCAGCGGAAGACGGCGTAGGCGTGTTGCACACCGGCGAATTGTTCGGCCCGGCGGGCGTAGTCGGCGGGCGTAACGCACCGTTCTTGGATCTGGTACGCCTCCGGCGCAAATCGTCGGGCCCGTGCCAACGTTTCGGGCTCGCGACCGCCGGTGCCCGGCAGCGGATTCCAAACCGCGTCGATTCCGGCGATGTCGGTGACGATGCGACTTAGGCTTCCCGCGCCGATATTGCCCGCGCGGCCACTTCCGAATCGGATTTGGGAGGCGAACGCCACATTCACCCGGGGAGCGTTGCCATTTTGATCGTTTCCGAACCGTAACCGAGTTTCTCCTTCTTCGGTTTCAGTGACGAAATTCCGGTCAAACGGACCGCTCGCTAGCAGATCGCGAACGGCGGTCCACGTTCCATCGCCGTTCGTCAGCTCAATGTTGGGCATCGCCGTTCCCGTGGCTTGCATAGTGGCGGATGCCGAAGTTTGCGCGGCGGCGACGGCGGAGAATTCCACACTTTGGGTGACAGCCGGACCGAAGATGGTCGGGTTGTATCGCTCGCCAGGCAACGGGGCGGGCGGGATGAGCTCGGCTTTCGCTGTCTTAAGGCCGTGCTCCGCCACGGCGACATTGGCGTTAGCGACGCTGAGGTCGGTCAAGGTGTCTTCGTCGAGCCGCGAACTGATGACGAGGTCGAACGGCAGCGCGTCCTCCTCATCCCACACGACATCCAGCACGTCAACCTTCTCCACCGGGTCGTAGAGCGGGGTGACCTGAGAGAGCCGCACCACATGGCGATGGTCGGGATCGGCGTCGGCCGCGCTTCCCGTGACCGGGTCGCGCTCTTCGTAAAACAACACGAGATCGCCAGGCTGCAGATTCAATCCAGGTGACTTTAAGAAGGTAACGCCGGTGCTGCCTTTGGCGAGTTTGCAGTCAAGATCGCTCCACGTGTGGATGCGGAACCGATTCCGTGAGGATCGCAGCGTAATCGAATGCAGGGTTTCAAAGCCGAATGTGCCGATGGGAGCGCGGGCGTATTCTTGGGTACTTACCCGGATCCCTTCGCCATCGGTCGCATCCAGCACCGGGGTTCCGGCCGGCAGTGTGTAGCCGTCGGCGGGCGAACCGGCAGCCACGGTCAAAGCTACGAACGTGCGGGCGGCCTGGCCTTCGTCCAAGTCGTAATCTAGCAGTCGTACGTGCCGGCGGACCGAAGTTCGTCGTCTCGCGGTGGCCAAAAATGCTTCGGTGCCCACCGAATCTTGGTAATAACTAAGTTCATCTGCTACCGATGCGAGCATTTCCACCAAGGTGACACCGAGGTCGGCGGCGCTTCGTTCGGTCCAGTTCGGCATAGTCACGCTGAGGCGGTCCAGCATCAGCCGTCGGAACGAACTGTAGTCTTTGGCCAGGTAGTCAATCTCGTCGCGATCGGCGGCGAGAATTTCATTCGGTGGGGTGACGCGGCAATCAAAATCGCTGGGACAGCCGACTTTGAACGAGAACGAGAGGTCGCAAAGCACCGGGTCAAAACTTGCCGGAAGCGAGACGCCCTCACGGATGCGAAGGATGTAGGCAGAGAAATCTCCGCGGCGATCTACCGTAACTTCCACCACGTTCGGCGATGGATGAGCGATGCTGACCACCTGAATGTTCGTGACGCGCGTTCCGCCGTCAACAATGAAGTTGGCCGCCGTTAGGGCGGAAGCATCGCGCAGGAACGTGACGGTCAGCTTGGTCTGGCCCGGATGATCAACTTCTAGATAGTTGAGCCCGTTGAGCGTGCCTTTTTCAAACGTCGCCTGCCGACGCTGAGCCGATCCACAGTAGCAACGATTACTAATCATAGTGACCTCGAGAATTGGGCGGCTCGCGGCGATTGGTCTCCGCGACGAAGTGAATAGGTGACGGTTACGTCGAGCCGACTGTCGGTGGCAATAATGTCCACGTCGATCACATCGATGCGACTGCCGAGCCATTGCTGGAGCGAGCCCTGCACCGCCATTTGGGTGGCGGCAGCCAAGATGTCGCCATTCGGTTCAAATAGGAGTTGACGCAGCCCACAGCCAAAGGTGGGCCGCATGACGCGCTCACCCGGGGCGGTGAAAAGCAATTGCTCAATCATTTGCTCCACATGCGCTGCCTCGTCGCTGGTGGCGGTGGCCCCGTTCCGGGCAACGCCGTACGGATACTTAAGATTGACCGTTTTCATTGTGCCTGCACCCTCACTTGCGTCATTAGAATCGACGCCGGCCCCGCTCCTGGACCTTGAGAAATCCCAACGGACGACATCAACAATGGCGGCTTTCCTTCAATTAGAACCCTCGTTGAACCGGTTGTCCATGCCACTTTAAGGCACGGACCGGGAGACGGCCCAACCATAAACGCACATCCTGCCACCATCGTCGCGTCGGTTAGCAATAGCGGCGGCGCTCCGCCGACCATAACTCGAACGCTGGTCGGTATCGTCGTGGCTTGCCCGGCGTGCGGGCAGATAACGGTGGCGGATTGATTAAGGATGAATGGCATTAGATAACCTGCAATGCTCCGCTGTTGATGTTGACTTGGGGACCCTGAAGCTCTATTTTCGCCCCCATACCGTTGTCGATCGTGATGCCAAGTGCGGTGATTTCGATCTTGGCCCCAGTGATAGTTTTCAGCAATATTCCGCCCGCGCCGGGTACGTCGTTCAGCACAATCTGATTGCTAAGTGTAGTAATCGCTACTATTGGCACTCCTGGCACTTTGCCGTCAACGCTCGGCATCTCCGAGGATCCGGCGAACCAGCCGCCAGTCCAAATTGGGTAACTCGGGTCGCCCTGCTCAAACTCCACCCAAACTCCTGCTCCAGGCGGCGGCACGATGTAGAATCCTGAACTCTGACCAGTATAGGGAAAGCACGGTTCGGCAAAGGTAGCCGGCGTTATTTGGGTAACGTCCGGAACCTGCACCTGAATTCGACCGCGTCCCTCTGGATCGATGTTGTTGATCACCAAGCCGCGATACTTCCCGAAGAACCTTACGCCGTCGCTCATGGCACCACCACCGGAGTAATCGAAACGAGACCGTTTCGAGCCAACGTAAATTGCTGCTTGTACTCGCCGGGCTTAATTGTATGAGTGACTGATTTCACGTAGTACAGGCCATCGTAGGCCAAACCGGCCCCGCGAACGCCGACCAGGCCACGAGCCTTTAACACGCTTCCATACCGCAAGACATCTAGACTGCCGGTTCCGGTGATCGCGTCTGCCCCTTCTTTCATCTTTCCAAGGGTGCGGGCGAGGGCTTGCGTCGGCGTCAGGCGGGCCGTCTCGCCCGTGAACGCAACCTTCATCGTCTTGGCCGGTCGGATTGCCAAGGGTGGTGCCAGTAGGCCGAGATCTGGCACGGGGATCGGAATCGGGACGCGGGTTGTCGGCTCTTGAATCAACGCGATCTGCTGAGTTCGTTGCAGGCCGTTATAGCTGAACGAAAGCGATTCCACGTTGGAGTATCCGTCGAAATTCACATTGAGCGCGTTCTGCGGAACGCCCACCCGAATCTCCGGTCCCCAGTACGCGATGTTTACGCCCGGCACCGGTCCGGGATCAACATAGAACACGTATCCAGTCTCCGTTCCCAGCGCCTTGATGTAGTCGTAATCAGTGCCGCGCTGGGCAAAAATGCGTTCCGTCGGACTCGTCGGCTCCTCAAAAGGACTTGGCAGCACCAGCGGAATGACGCCATACATGGCGTACTTGGCCAGGATCACATTCACGCGGTTGCTGGGGCTGAGGGCCGGGAACTGCATGATGCCGGTCATGTCCACCAGCGACATTTGGAGGGTGATATCTTCACCGGTCAGCGTGAGCGCGCTGAGTCCGGGTTGGCCCGACGGAGCCACGTCTTGCCGCGTGACGATGCCATCCATCAGCACGTTTGGAATCCCGTTGACGGTTGCCATCAGGATGACGCGGAGACCCGGATCGAGCAATCCGCTGGGAAGCAGCCCGGTGCTGATGAGGCTGCGCTTGCTGTAGTGAAATTGAAGCTGAAATGCGCTTCGATCGCTGGCATTGACCGTCACCTGAGCACTTACGAGCGCGTCCAGAATTTCTCCTGGCACCGGTACCGGCACGGTTGGACCCATCAGCAGAGTGAGGTGCAGACCCTTAAGCAAAAGTGTCCTCCGCGTTGGTGGCAATACCCTCGGGCAGAGTGATGCGAACGGTACCGCCAACGTTTTCGGTTAGCTCAGTTGGGTCTAGGACGGCGTTGGCGTCGGCAATCTTCCACCACTGTTCGGGGTCGCCGATGGCTCGAAAGCCCATCAAATCGGGCCGATCTCCGGCGAGGACGTCGAGTTCGCCAATGGTCGAGAGCGACTCTGGATCGGGAATTTCCCGACGCGCCAGATACGCCACTTCATCGCCATTATCCAGCTTCAGCTTCTTCACTTCGGCGTTGTAGTAGCGACTGTTAGCGGCAAAATTCGTCTGTGGCATTTACGGGAGGCCCTCCGTGCGGAACGCACTCGCGACGCCCTTACTGAGTTGAGCGAGCGACTCTTTTCGACGATGGTAACTGAGATAGATGCTGGCTCCGCGAGAATCAAACGGCAGATCGTTCGTGCTCAGCACCCGGAAAGTGAGCGAAACCTTCGCCCGAATCGGGTTCAAATTCGGGTCAAACGCTTCCTCGGTGATCGAGAATTCGGTGAGTCGCACGGGCACCACTTTGTTCCGGCCCCATACGAACACGGCCAGATCAGAACTAGTAGGGAAGATCTCGATGGTGCCAATCATGCTGAGGACGTTGTTGCTCTGCAGGCTGCTTTCGGTTGGATAAACCATCGTTTCCAGCGCGGCAAGGTCTGCCGACAGGCCGTTTTGCATGATCACTGGGTTCTGGTCCGGAGCGGCCAATCCGTCCGCCGCGTCTAGTTCAGCTTCCAACTTAATCGTCTCAATTGGCGCACCGCGAAGTCTCAGCGTCTCCAAATGGTCGCCAGAGTCCGGTCCTGCTCCTTGAGGCTGCAGGGTTCGTGTCAGGCTGTCCGGGTTGTATTGCAGATTGATGATCCGCTTACGCGCCCCCGTGTCTGGGTCAAGCAGAATGAGCCCTCCCTTTGACAATCTCGGTGCGATTCCGCTCATAGTGCGCCAACCCTCCGTAGTAATCCATCCATAAGTGAACTCACATTAATGTCCGGTCGAATAAATCGAATATCGTCTAGCGACGGAGCGCGGAACGGTTCATCACTGGCGTAATGGAATGGAGCTTCCACGCCGAACTGCATCGCCGATCCCATGCGGTAACTTGCCAATTGGTAACCCTTATGGTATTGGTAGCTGAGGCTGCCAACTCCGGCTTCGGCTTCGATATTGGCTTCCAGCCCAAAGTCTAACACTGGTTGCGCCATGATGCGCGCCACGTTATCCACCGAGTAACGGCCATTTCGATACGCGAGGGTTAGATCGTTGCTCGCGTTTACTTCAAGACCGACGCGTGCGCTGGCGGTGAGACCGCCGCTCACACTGGCGATTCCTGCACTTACAGCCAATGCGCCGCGGACGCTTGCCGTGAACCCAGCGCTGGCGGGAATCACTAAGCGGCCGCCACCTTCCAAATCCAGATTTGGATTTTCGTCGAACGGGTTGAAAGCTGCGGAAAGATGCAAATTTTCAATGCGACCGGGGCCGATACCGTAATCCACTCCCAGCGAGCCCGTGATTCGGAACACCAATCCAACCGAGACCGGTCCCACACTAACACCCGCAATTGGAATGTCCAGACTGGTCCGGAAGAGATTTCGATTGGCACCAAAGCGCCGGAAAAGTTCAATGGGTTGGGTGAACCGGATGTCACCGGTCAGCCGTACTTGCTGGGCTTCGTTGATTGAGATACCCACCTGGCCCCGCAAGCTAGGTGTGATCTGATATGTAATGGTGCCATCACCGGTAATCACGCCACTGGGAAGTAAGTGAGCATTGATCGAGCCGCTCATTCGCCCCTGATTCATGCTCAAGGTGCCGTCTCCGGAAATCCGGCCCTCATCGTACCGAACCCGAATGGTGCCGCGCAAAGAACGGTAGGTGAAACCGGTCTGGCCCTCGGCGGTGAGTCGCTCCCGGGCGTATCGGAAATTCAGCCGGACTGGATCGACCCGCGGAAGATTGATCGTCGCGGCTCCGCTAAACACCCACTCGTTGTTTTCGAGACGCGCGCTGAGTTGAACCGGATTGCCGCGAACGTCGAGCGTAATGTCTCCACTGGCATGAATTCCAGCGTTGCTGATGTTCAGGACAACGGTGCAATTCGTGACGCCAGGTATTCCCAACTGGCTGCTCTGAATCTGGATCGTTCCGTTCCACGTGCCATTTCGGTAGCTCACCCGGCCTTGGGCATTATCGACGCGGGGGATGTTGGCGGTCAGCGTGCCGTCTGCCTGCAGACCTCGGCTATCGGCCGAAACAACGAACGCCGCGGTCGCGTACGGTCGCGACGCTGGCCCAAAACGCAGATCCAAGTTACCGGTGGCCGCCAGACTGGGCATCAACGTAGCGCTCAGTTGGGCGCGTGTCACCTGAGCCGGACCAAGAGGACGTAACCGGCTGACGTCGGCGCGCAGCGTAGCGTCAAGGCGACCGTCAGCGTACGCGAGGCCGAGCGTGGTGCCGGAGAGAAGCGGAATGCTTGGCCGCAAAGTGCCGGTTCCCGAAATTGCCCCTTCCGGCGTCACGGCGAGATTCAATCGGCCATCGCTGAGGTAGGGATAGTGAAACAGCATCTGCGGGTTCGTCACCCGGTCAGAACGTAGTATTCGTTTGGGCACCGAGCCGTCCATCCCGCCGTCGCTGGCGAGGAAGTTCATCGTTGCCGGTCGCGTTACGTCAATCGTTGCTCGGGACTCACCTTCGGAAGATCGACCGCTAATGCGACCAATATCGATTGCCGCAGTTACGGCCGCATCCGGATTACCCGGCGTGTATCGATTCAGCAGGTAGGACGGCAAAAGCTGTCGGACCGCACGATTTGCCGCAACTTCGCCAGTTGTAAAGTCTGTGAATCCGCTGGTTTTGATAAATGCACTAGTTGCCAACGCCCCGCTTTGGAGACGAATTTGGGTGAATCCGGGTGGAAGCGACACATTAGTGGCTTCGGCGGCAGCCGGGTCTACGGGACCGGTCAGCGCCTTTTCCACGCCGATGCAACTGGTCGCGGGCGTGGCAATCGGCGGGTCGTAAAGCGGATCTGGTCCAGCAACGGCCCGCCGGAACTCCATTGCGATGGTGGTGGGTTCGCTGGCAGGCGGACCAATGTAGGCGCTCCGGATTTCTCCACCTTTAGCAATCAGCCAACTCTTGAGAGTTGAGCCGCTACTACTGTTCTCCGAGGCGTCGTGGAGTTGCAGATTTTGGGGAATGTTGTTGCCCCCGATCTGCAGCTCAATGATGTGGTCCACCGCGCAGGTTCCGCAGCCCGGAATGGCGGGAAAATTAGCGGCCGGGTTACCCGTAATGGTTTTCCAACGGGTGCTTAGGTTTGCTTGTGTCCAACCGACCCGACGCAGCCATGCTTCCCGGAGGTTTGATGTGCTGTCCCGTCCCTGCAAAACGGTGTGGGCGGTTAAGTTCACTGCGCAGCGCAACTGCCGGTTATTGGCCATCGCGACGTACATTGGCAGGGCAAGCGGGCCCTTTTTCCCCGGCACGGGCAGCTCGCTCACGATGAAAACTTCGTTTGTGCCATCGGTGATAATGCCTTCCACTCCGGGCAGGATGCTCCAGTTATAAGTGCTTGGTTTCGCCGGTGCGGCCGGATTGACGACCGGAGCACTGGCAACCGCCGGGGCTGGGGTGGGTGTGGGTGGTGATGGCGTGGATGCGGTGGGCGGCACGATTCCTGGGCCGGTGGTGACGGTGGCGGTACCCGTAGCCGCGGTGGGAGCCGACGGGGCGACCGTCGATCCGGGTGGGTTAGGACTGCGACGGACGGTGGTGATGCCGCGGGGGGCAATCGCCGGTGCCGAGTATCCAGCGGTAACGGCGTCGGCGACGCGGTCGGCTTCGGTCTCCATGGGGTCCACCGAGCTTCCGAGGCCCAGTCCCTCCGCGGGCATTCGCTGGATTCCGCCTTGCTGAACCGTATGGGTGAGCTCGTGCGCCAACAGGTGCTGACCGTGAGGTGATGACGGATCGTAGGCTCCCGAGCCGAAAACGATATGGTTGCCGACGGTATATGCCTTAGCATCAATTGCCCTCGCTGATTCCGCCGCCCGGGGATCCGTGTGGACTCGGACATTGCCAAAGTCTTGACCGAATCGTGACTCCATTCCCGACCGCACTCCGGAGTCGAGCGGCATGCCTGCATCACCGATCACGCTGGAAACAAGGGATGGAGCGGCGACGACGCTCGGCCCTGCACCGTTGCCCTTTTTCTGGACGGCCTCCTTCTTCTTCTGGCAATCGGGGCAAGATCCGCATAGACATTTACGCTGAATCACCGGTTTGGCGACCTTGGAAATCGCGGGAGTGGCGGTGGCTTTGGCGGCAATTTTATCGCTCATCGGTCGCCTCCCGAATGGCCCGGGCGATCTGCCGACCAATTAGATCTTCCTTCTTTTCGTTGGTCGGTCGTGGTTCGCTGGCGTTCGCTAGGGCAGCTCGAATCGAGTTTTCCAACTGGCTGCGGTCGATCGCCCCCGCACCTTCGACCACGATGCGGTCAATGTGGTAGGTTTGCGTCACTCCAACACCTCCGCCAGTTCGCTCGACGAACGCTCCATCTTGGTGAGTTCCCGACTCGCCGCCCGCATAATGCGATCGGTAGTGATGGATCCACATTCCTCCGCCGCCAAGAATGCCGCCGCCAGCGCGATGTTGCGAATCGACCCCCCGCTCAGGACCACCCTTGCCAGCCGATGCGCATCGACCTCATCCACCGGAGCAGCAGCAGGAAAGGCGATTTGCCAGAGTCGGCGACGGTCGTCGGTATCCGGGAATGGGAAGGGAATGACGAAGCGGAATCGGCGAAGGAAAGCCGAATCGATGGAGCCCTTCAGGTTAGTGGTCAGAATCACAAGCCCATCGTAGGCTTCGATGCGCTGCAACAGGTACCCCACTTCAATATTCGCGTAACGGTCGTGGGCGTCACGAATCTCGCTTCTCTTGCCGAACAGCGCATCCGCTTCGTCGAACAGTAGTAAAGAGCCCGCGCGCTCGGCGGCGGTGAAAATCTTGTCCAGATTCTTTTCGGTCTCACCGATGTATTTGCTGACAATCTGCGACAGATCGACGTGATATAGGTCGACTTGAAGCTCGTTGGCGATCACCTCGGCCGCCAGGGTTTTTCCGGTTCCGCTGGGTCCGTGAAACAGAGCGGCGATGCCCAGCCCTCGCCGTGAACGCGACCCCATGCCCCATTCCTCGTACACGCGGTGGCGGTGGCGAGTCTGGGCAGTAACTTCCTTCAGCACAGCTTCCGTCGCGGCGGGCAGAATTAAGTCGTCCCAGGTCGCGCGGCTGTCAATTCTCGTCGCGAGCCCTTCTAGGTCACGCCGAGCAATCTCACGAGCCGCTTGCCATGGATTCTGGCTGGCGGCGGCTAGGTGAATTTCCGCCTCTTCCAAGCGAAACTGTCGGGCAAGCTGACTTAGTTTGCCGTTCATTTGGGCCGCGCGCGAACCCAATGCATCTCGCCAGACCGCTTCGCGATCAATGGTCGGCTCATCTATCGCGGGCCGTTCGGGCGTGGCGGCAATCACTGCCACACACGGGTACTCGGCACCGGCGATCAGAGCCTGGATCGCCAACGAATCTCCTTCAATCACCAATCCAGCAGCATGCAGCAGCGAGTCCCGCGTCCATCGCGCGTTGAAATCGCGTACGTCGGAAACCTGCCCTGCATCCACCGCGTAAGCGGTCAGATTTCGGTTGGTTAGCCACCGGGTAGCGTGCTTTGCGGTTGCCGATGATCGGGAGAGTGGTCCTCGCCAAGCATCATTTCCGGTCGGTACGCCTTGGCGTCGGACCGGCAATTCAGCATCGGGGGATGCGATGCCGAGCAGGTATTGCAACACCGACTCCGGCATCCACATCGATCGAGTTAGGAACGGACCATCCGGACTCAGTTCGAGCAGTCGAAATTGGCGAAGTGGAGATTCTGGAATCCATGCCGAAACTTCCGCGTTCGGTATGGCGGCCATGGCCAGGCCGATGCTGACTTCGGGCAGTCGCGCGGATAGTAGCTCCCGGGCAGCGACCAAAATGAGGCATTCACGCTCGAAATCAGTAAGCCGGAACGTTGACTGAATGCGAAAGACCGGGCAATCGAGCGACGCCAATTCAGCTTCTCGAGCGGCAAACCCGGCGAAATCGGCGGTCCCCTCCAACTGCGCCAAGATGCGCTCACATGCTGCAAGCAAATGATCCTGATAACGGTTGGATTGCGGGCGGATCATGGGATCACCAACGTGGGACCATTGAAGGGTTGCTGCAAAGGATCGGGATTCGCCATGTCGCGGGTCAGGGCAGAATCGGCTCCATCCACGCGTAAACGATAAATGTAGGTACCGGCGGCGAGGCCACGAGCATCGAATTGCAACGGATCGGCGATGGCTCCGCGAGTTCGCAGTGGTAGAGCGTAACCCGTGGGATCACCCGCACTAACCCGATTTAGCATCAAGGTCGCGTTTTGGTCCAATCCAACTTGCGGCGAGCTGGTCACCTGAATGGAGTGGTCCTTTCGTGCCGACGCATCGGGGACAAACGTGATGGTGTCGATCGTCGGGCGCACCAGGAGCGGCACCGAATTTGATTGGAAACCGGAATGTCCGGCTCCGAGCGGATTGAAATCTAGGACCGATACCGAGGTGACGCCGGCTTTGGTCGATGCCGGAAGGGCAACTTCCGCCGTAGTTGCGGTGGCTCCGGGTTGGAGAACGCCCGCCGTGGCCCCGATCCGAATTTCTCGCCCGGCTCCGATAAGTCCGCGACCCAAAACACTCACCGTGGCACCAGGGGCGAAGACAATCGAAGATGGATTTACGTCGTCTACTTGAATATCGGCGAAGGGCGGCACAAAGATTTGCGGATGCACCACGGGGAAGGCTTCGCGTGCCGGCTCGTTCGCTTCCAACCACACGGCGGTGACGGAGATCGCTGCACTAAGGATGTAGTTGGTCTGGAAAAAGACACTCCAAATCTTGCTGAGATCTTCCAAAGACAGCTTCATCGGCGTGATCTTTAGGCTGTCGAACTGGTTTGCCAAATCCGATTTTCGAAGGAAAAAGTTTGGATCAGCGGCGATCGCGTTTTGTAAAATAGTGCGAATGGTCGATGTCGCCAGTAGCGGTTGGCTGTGCAGATGCCGCAACACGCTGCCCATCACCCTCTGCGGTTCCAAGCTCGCTTCCGAGCCGTGGAAGGTCATCAAGTACATCAAGTCGTAGGCGACGGTGGGTTTGCGGGTGCCTCCGCCGCGAGAATCTCGCGTGGGCAGGTCGTAATTCGCCAGGGCGGAGTTTGGAATCGCCTGGTAGAGATACAAATTGACGCCTGGCGACGCCAACTGACCATCATCACCGTCAGGGCGAACGGTGGTAGTAGTAGCGCCGGCAACGTCGAATCCCAAAACGCGTTGTATGTGGCGTTGGAGAACGTACGTGGTGGCGGCAATGGCGAGATGGTTGCTCAATTGCGCCTCCGCTGGGCCAAATATTCGTCCAGGCTAATGACGCCCCGGGGCTTTTCGGTTGGCCGTTCTTTCTCGGTTTTTTCGGCCGGTACTTTCACATCAATGCGCCCGATGTGGACATGAATCTCGCGGCCAATGGTCGGCGCTAGAGCAGAAACTCCATTGTTACCCGCCGGGCGGGGTTGGGCAACAGTAGGTTTCGTAACCGGCGAGCCGGAGAAGGAGGTCGTTCGCTCGATACGTTCCGTGTGGCGATCTGTTCGGTGCCGGATTTCGCCGGGCCGCTCGGCCGTAATCTCGTGCCGAACCGATCGCGTGATCGGCGTTGTCTGATTAAATTCGTTCCGAATCTGCTGGACCAAAGTGCGAAACTCGTCGCGTCGCTGCTCCACGGAAACATGGGTTTCGGGAGATGTGACGGTGTCTCGACGGGATTCGTTGGTGGTCGCAAAATGGGTGGCTTCCGTTTTCGTTTCCCGCGTAAAAGCGGCTGTGGGCGGTGCGACTGACTCGTTCTCAGGAACCGTACCAGCAAAACTACGGCCGCTTCCTTCGGTTGGTGAAGGCGGACTAAAGATCGCTGCCGGTCGCTCAGCCAGATATTCCGGTTCTACCGGATCGGTCAGATCGGCTGGCACAAATTCCTGCAAGCGGACGTGTGCCCGCGAAAAATCGCCAGTGGCGTATTGCGCTAATCGGTCAAAGTAGCTCACGCGCCCACCATCTCCAAATACATTCGGCGACGGGCCGGGGACAGCCCAAGCGTTGTTTTTTCGTCCCAACCGTATGCCCGGGCTAACGCATCCACTTCCGATAGCAATCGTCGAGCCGCGACCTCAAGCTCACGCGAGTACTCGCGGGCTGGTTCAAAAAAGGCGGACCAAGCATGCCCGCAAGCCTCGCAATTCAGCGAGAACTCAATCACGGCTAGCGGATCAATCTCATCCAGGTGCGACTCCCAAGCGGCCAGCACGTCGGTGGTCAACAAAGCTGGTTCGCCGTGGAGCGTTGCCCGCACGAGGGTGCGTTCGATGAGGGCACCGCGAGGGTCCCTCGCCGACCGGGCTAACATCAAATCCGCCACCGTCGGCAATCGAAACTCGATTCGCCAATCGTGCCAGAGAAACTCGCCATTTGCTTGCGGAACAGGATCGAACAGTCCGAAAGGAGCGGTGAATTCCACCCATTCACGGCAAGAAGGGCAGTCGGCCAGCAAGCCCATGGCGGAGCCAAAATGCGTTTTCCTCCGCGCCAAAATGGCCGCATTTGACGCACCGACGGAATCGCCCGTCCCGGCGGAAGCCGAGGCGAGCAATTCCCAAGGGTGACGACCAGCGGTCGTCTCCCATTCGGTGAGCAAAACGTCAGACATGACTCAACCTTCAGGCAAAGGTAGGTTCGCTGGGTTCCGCTACGTCGGCATCTCGCTCCCAGCCCTCATTTTCGATCTTGAGGTGCTGAATTGCGACCGCATTAGCGTTGGCATCCAGGTCTGGCAGAGCTTGGAATTCGCTCACCCAGCAGCGATACAATTTGTAGGCAATGGCCAATTGGCCCGCCTCGTTGTAAAGCTCGATGATGATGTCCTTGCGGAAATCCTTCAGGGAAACCTCGGCACCGAGGCCCGCTCCCAAATGCCAAACCTTGGTGGCCCACTTTTCAAATTCGGCGTCGTGAGTTACACCGCGCTCCAGCGTGATGGCTTCAAATTCCGTCCGTCCCGGGCCTTTTCGGCTTGAACTCGGATCGCCACCTTCTCGGTGCTTCACCACTTCGGTGGTGCGCTTCAGGGCCGAAACCTTGGAAACGCCCGCGACATATTTGCCATCCCACTTGACGCGGAATTTGTAGTTCTTGTAAGGGTCAAACCGACCCGTATTTACGGTGAATTGCGCCATTAGTTGTTATGCCTCCACTTGCCCGGCAATTTGCCGTAGGCTGATCACGACAAACTCGGCCGGTTTAAGCGGCGCGAATCCGACAACGATGTTCACGATGCCCAGGTTGATGTCGTTCTGGGTGGTTGTTTCTCGGTCGCACTTCACAAAATACGCATCCCGCGGGGTTTTGCCCTGGAAGGCACCCTTACGAAATAGGTCGTTCATGAACGCTCCTAAATTGAGTCGAATCTGCGACCAAAGCGGCTCGTCGTTCGGTTCAAAAACTGCCCACTGAGTGCCGCGATAGAGCGATTCCTCAATGAAGAGGGCAAGTCGCCGCACGGGGATGTATTTGTACTCGCTACCGAGCCGGTCATCACCAGCCAAGGTACGCGCACCGTATACAATCCGACCAACTGGTGCCTTCACACGAAGGGCGTTGAGGCCGCGCGGATTCAACAGGCCATTCTCGTTGTCGGTCAGGCGATAGCTA
>Ga0114972_10001960_pt1 | contig 15401 bp, 8 predicted proteins | sample M_140807_EF_Meta_FD_87354 | JGI IMG/M metagenome (GOLD analysis project Ga0114972, IMG submission 87354) | Freshwater microbial communities from Lake Montjoie, Canada to study carbon cycling - M_140807_EF_MetaG | ecosystem: Environmental > Aquatic > Freshwater > Lake | place: Lake Montjoie... | reverse complement strand
GGGTCCTAAGCCTTGAGCATTTCATCGTGGCGCATGCCACTTGGTGGCTGATCCGCTTTGTGGCAATTTGCCAAAGCAATTTTGGCCCCGGCGTGTTGCTCAACATCATTGTCTTCCCATTCAATGGAAACAGCTCCATCGAATCCAACCCGGTTGAGCTCTACAAAAATATCCTCAAGGGAGTTCGCATCCCGCTGAGTTCCGGCTGTCACAAAGTTCCAACCGTTTCGCCAATCTCCCATTGGTTTGTGACCGCCAAGGCGGCCCGCCCGGGTGTGTTCGCGTGCGACCCAAACACCCTTGACATGGGCGCAATGAATTCGATCGCCAAATTCCCGAATGAACTGAACCACGGAAACATTTTGCCATTCCATGTGGGAACCATCCAGATTGAAGCCCGTTACCGAGCTGTAACCTGCCTTATCCATTGCCGCCAGGTAGTCGTGAGCGGATTCGATATCCCCCATGGCCCTTTCACTGGGGTGACATTCCAGGTCAAATGTGGTCCCGTAATGCTTGCAAGCGTCGAGAACCGGTCCAAATCGCTCAACCAGGAGCTCGAGGCTCACATCACGAACATCGGGGATTTTGTGGCCACCCAATTCTGTTGGCAGGGGCGGGAACAGGAACCAATGGCTCCAGCAATGCGCGGGGGAGCCGGTGAATCCGGAAAGGGCAATCTTCCGGTCCTCAAGTTTTCCAATGAAATGGCCCAATCGGACACAAGCAACAAGTGCCTCTAATGCTTGCTTTTGAACCAACGCCCCAACTTCATCGGGCACAAAATAGGGGTTGGTCCGCGGAGGATTGTTTCCCTTGGAACGCCAGGATTTGTATGCTTCCAGCGCTTCCCCGCCTATAAACTGAAGAGTTTTGGCACTCGGTTCATCACCCAGGGCCTGCCCTTGAAGGTGGGTAGCAAGGGTAAAGATTTCCAGGCCATGACTTTTTGCTAGGTTTACGCGTTCCTTGGCATATGCTTCAGCACCAGCATCGTCCTTGCAACGACCCAAATCCAGTTCCCAGGTTGCTTCTTCCCATCCATCAAAACCGGTGTCCGCAATAAATTTCACCCATTGATCCATGGGCACATTACCAAACTGCCCACGAACCAAACCGATTTGGTGGTAGGACGATTTTCCGAAACGATGTTTCGCGGTCTGTTTGTGGCCCATTGATGGCTCCCTGCAATTGGAAAAGGCTAAGGGGAAGAGGAGGTTAAATACTAATTAGTGGTTTAGGCCGATTCACCTGCACCGGCGAGGGTTAATTTGCAACATATGGTGCACATCCGGATTCGATCATTCCAAATCCGGAATTAAAGACTTTGGCCGCAGTTTCAAACGAAATAAGGCCCCTGGGAAGGGCCTTATTTGAGGTTTCAAATGGATGCAAGGGAATCAGAGATTCCAATCACAGTTATTTTTTCGATGGCAAAACATATGAGCTAGTGCCATGAAGGATCTCAGCAGCCTCCATCAGGGTTTCCGACAAGGTTGGATGCGCATGCATCGTCAAGGCAAGATCGCGACTCGTGGCGCCCATTTCAATTAGTGCCATAACCTCACCGATCATTTCACCAGCACCTACACCGACCATTCCGACCCCCAATAATCGGTCAGTCACAGGGTCAACTATAAGCTTTGTGATCCCCTCGGTGCGCGCCAAAGTCATTGCACGACCAGAACCTGTCCATGGGAAGGAAACCTTCTTGATTGTCCTGCCGGTCTTTTGAGCTTCCGTTTCGGTAAGGCCCGCCCAGGCAACTTCCGGGTCGGTGAATACAACCGCAGGCACGGTTGCCGGGTCGTAGGCAACGGCTTCGCCGAGGATAGCCTCGGCTGCCACTTTTCCTTCTACAGTGGCTTTGTGGGCCAAACCCGGATCCCCAGTAACATCACCAATTGCATAAATATTGGGAACCGCTGTACGCCTTTGGGAATCGACCTCAATAAACCCACGAGCGTTGAGGGATACGCCTGCTTTGTCCAAGCCCAAATTGCCCGTGTTTGGACGACGACCTACGGAAACCAGGACCCGGCCCACATCAAGGGTTTCTGAGGTGCCATCTGGATGCTCAATCGAAACAGATACACCGTTGCCTGTATCTTTTACAGATGTAACCTTGGTCTTGAGGAGGATTCGTTCAAAGATACCCTCCAACCTCTTTTGCAAAGGTCTCACCAGGTCCCTATCCGCACCAGGAAGCAAACCGTCAGTCATTTCAACCACGGTTACCTTGCTACCCAACGAAGCGTATACAAAGCCCATTTCCAGGCCAATGTATCCGCCCCCGATGATAACCAATTTCTCAGGAATCTCTTCGAGTTTGAGGGCTCCGGTGGAATCCATCACACGGGTTGAACCAATTTTGAATGCGTCGGGAACAAATGGACTGGACCCGGTTGCAACAATCGCGTTCTTGAATGTGACCTGTATCCCATTGTCTACCAGAATAGTATTGGAATCGAGGAACTTTCCAGTGCCCTCGATCGCCGTTATTTTTCTGGCGGATGAAAGTTTACCAAGGCTCTTGCTAAGGGTTTCCACAACACCCTTGGCATGAGCACGAACCTTATCCAAATCAATTTTGGGTTGCCCAAACTCGATGCCAAGGTGGTTATGAGCGTCCCTGGTTTCCTGGATCAATTTGGCGGTGTGCAACAAAGCCTTTGAGGGAATACATCCCACATGAAGGCATGTGCCACCCGGTAGGTTACGGATGTCAATCAAAGCCACCTGAAGGCCATGATCCGCAGCAAGAAACGCCGCCGCATATCCGCCCGGGCCTGCGCCCAGTACCGCCAAATCCACCTCAACGGTCTTCGCCATTTTGCACCAAAAAGAATTTGGAATGTTAGAGTAAAAACCCAAGCGACTATGCGTGAAGCATCATGTTCAAAGGCTCTTCAAGCATCGAAGAAATTCGCCTGAGGAAACGGGCCGCCTGGGCTCCGTCAACCACCCTGTGGTCATAGGAAAGGGACACAGGCAACATGAGCCTAGGCACAGGTTGACCACCCTTGGAAACAAATTCAACACGGCCACGCGAAAGACCAAGGATGGCAACCTCTGGCCAATTGACGATAGGCGTAAAACCAGTTCCGCCTATTCCACCAAGATTGGTAAGGGTAAAACTTCCACCGGTCAAATCGGCACCAGTAAGCTTTTTGGTTCGGGCACGCTCCGCAATTCCATTGACCTCAATGGCCAATTGAACCACAGACTTCTGGTCCACATCCCGTAATACAGGAACCAAAAGGCCTCCTTCAGTATCCACAGCCACACCAATGTTGACGAATTTTTTGATTACCAATTGGTTGTTGGCCAAATCCAGGCTGGAGTTGAACTGGGGAAATTCTTTGAGGGCGATGGAAAGTGCTTTAAGCACAAACGCGGTAACAGTGATTTTTGGCCCCTTGGGGTCCTGAGACTTGCGAAATGCCTCCAAGTCGGTCACATCCGCCAAATCGTTTTGGGTGACATGGGGAATTTGGCTCCACGACAAAGACATCTGCTTGGCGGTGGCACGGCGAACCGCATTGAGCGGTTGACGCTCAATTTGTCCGTACTCCTCGAAGCGGGGAAGGGGAGGAACGGCAACACCCGATCCGCCTCCAACTCCGTTTGTGACCAACTGCTTTACAAATGCTTTGAGGTCGTCTTCGTTCACCCGGTCGGATCCGGTTTGCCCAGCCACAAGAGAAAGGTCTATTCCCATCTCCCTTGCGAGACGGCGAACACCCGGACTTGCAACAACCGTTAGGGCAGTCCTATCCTCGGACTTAACAACGCTTACAGGAGTTGGTTTGGGGGTAGATGCGACAGGTTGTGCAGTTGAATGTTGAGGAGCCGCAGGTTTGGATTCAACTTTGGCTTCCACCTTTGGTGCGGGCGCAGCAGCCGGAGCAGGTGAAGAGCCTGCGGAAGCCCCAGCTTCAATGCTGATGTAAAGCTGTCCAATCTTGATTTGATCGCCAACTTTTACATGGATTTTTGAAACCCTACCAGCAACCGGCGAGGGTACCTCCAAAGCGGCTTTGTCTGCTTGGACTTCAAGAAGTGGTTGGTCCTTGGCAACAACTTCACCAACGGCAACCTTCAACGCATTAACCTCAACAATATCAACATTTTCCTTAAGTGCGGGTAGCGCAAAATCCGTGCTCATGAACGAAAACTCCTACTAAACCACAAATGAATTGGGAATGTCTCAGGTTATGCAGTTAACGGACAAATCTTATCAGGATTGATCCCTGACTTTTTGATGTAGTCCGCAACGACTTGTGGATTCATCTTACCGCGGCGCATCAGCTGGGAAAGTACGCCAAGAGTGATGAATTCCGCGTCCACCTCGAAATGGCGACGGAGCGAAGCCCTGGTTTCCGATCGACCAAAACCGTCAGTCCCAAGGGCATACAAACCACCCGGAACCCAGCGGGAAATCATTTCGGAAACCTGTCGCATATTGTCGGAGACCGCAAGGTAAATCGCATCATCATCCTCTTTGGAAAGTACCTCTTCAAGATAACTCTTTTTCGGAGTTTCCAGAGGATGCAAGAGGTTGAATCTCTCGGCCTCGAGGGCCTCAAGACGCAACCTCTTGTAACTGGTTGCGGACCATACATCAGCGGAAATACCAAACTCCGCGAGGATCTTTTGCGCTGTCAGCGCATAAACCAGGATTGGACCACTACCGAACAGGTGAACCTTTGGCAGTGTGGATGATTCCTTTGAAGGCGCCAGCTTGTAAAGCCCGCGAAGAATCCCCTCTTCACAGCCCTCCGGCATCGGGACCTGGGGGTAATTATCATTATAAAGACTTATATAATAGATAATATCCTCATTGCCGCCGCCGTACATCCTTTTGATTCCATCACGAAGGATGACCCCGAGTTCATGGGCGTAAGCAGGATCGTAGGCCTGAATAGATGGCACTGTGGAAGCCATTAACTGGCTATGGCCGTCTTCGTGTTGGAGCCCCTCTCCATTGAGCGTTGTCCGGCCCGAAGTCGCGCCCAACAGGAAGCCGCGTACCCGTGTGTCCGAAGCCGCCCATATCAGATCACCAACCCGTTGGAAACCAAACATCGAATAATAGATGTAAAAAGGAATCATCGGCACGCCATTGGAAGCATGGGAACTTCCCGCGGCAATAAACGACGACATAGAACCAGATTCATTGATGCCTTCCTCAAGGAGCTGGCCCGATTTGGATTCGCGATAGGCGATTGCCATCCTTGAATCGACAGGGTCATAAAGCTGCCCAAGAGGCGAGTAAATCTTGTATGTGGTAAAGAACGGGTCCATCCCAAATGTTCGGGCTTCATCCGGAACAATTGGAACTATGTTCTTTCCAAGATTTGGGGTTTTGAGGAAAAACCCAAGCATGTCCACAAAAATTCCGGTTGTAGAAGGAGTTTTGTCCCCGGAACCCTTTGCATAGCGGGCAATAAAATCATCACCTGGCAAGGCCAAATTTGAAGGTACCGGCCTTCGGGCTGGAATCGGACCACCAAGAGCCTTGCGACGCTCATGGAGGTAGGCCATCTCCGGATTGGAAATATCAGGCCTGAGGAAAGCCGCTTTTGTCGCGTCTTCATCACCAAGGGGAAGCGCAAAACGATTTCGGAATTCCAACAGGTGGTTGGATTTGAGTTTCTTCTGTTGATGGGAAATATTAAGCCCTTCAGCGGCCTCACCCATGCCGTAGCCCTTGACCGTTTTGGCTATGACCACGGTCGGAGCGCCCTTAAATTCCGACGCTGCTTTATAGGCGCTGTAAACCTTCAAAGGATCATGCCCACCCCGCTTGAGGTTGGCCAATTCCTCATCCGACATGTGTTCCACCATTTTGAGCAGCTCTGGGTATTTCCCAAAGAAATGCTCACGAATGTAGGCTCCACCTTCCACCGCGTATTTTTGGTACTCGCCATCAACCACTTCTTCCATCCGACGAACGAGAAGGCCATCACGGTCACGGGCCAGAAGTGGGTCCCAATTGCTACCCCAGACCACCTTGACCACATTCCAACCCGCGCCACGGAAGAGGGATTCAAGTTCCTGAATAATCTTTCCATTACCTCGCACAGGGCCATCAAGGCGCTGGAGGTTACAGTTAATTACGAAGGTCAGATTGTCGAGCTTTTCCCTGGCTGCAATGGTAAGGGCGCCAAGGGTCTCGGGCTCATCGCATTCACCATCGCCAAGGAATGCCCAAACGCGACGACCATCTGTTTTTGCCAATCCCCGATTTTCCAGGTAACGCAGGAAGCGGGCGTTGTAGATGCTCATGATCGGGCCAAGGCCCATTGAAACAGTTGGAAACTGCCAAAAATCAGGCATGAGCCAAGGATGGGGGTAACTTGAAAGGCCACCACCCGGCTCAAGTTCTCTACGAAAATTATTCAAATTGGTTTCATTAAGACGTCCTTCAAGATACGCCCGGGAATACATACCCGGTGAGGCGTGCCCCTGAAAGTAAACAAGGTCCATTCCCTCTGGGTGATCCGCACCACGGAAAAAATGGTTGTAAGCGACCTCATAAAGAGTTGCGGAGCTTGCAAAAGTTGAAATATGCCCACCAATAGTCCCATCCTTGGTATTGGCTTGGACAACCATCGCCATTGCATTCCATCTGACCAGGCTTTTCAGTTTTCTTTCGAGTTGGCGGTCACCTGGATATTCGGGCTGCGCCGAAGTGGGAATGGTGTTGATATAAGGCGTGGAGGCAGGGTTTGCCGGGTGGACTGCTTTTTGGAGGGCTCGACGATTTACTTCGTTTAAAAGAAATCCTGCTCGTTCTTTACCATCGACCTTTATTACCGCGTCGAGCGATTCAATCCATTCTTTAGTCTGTTGAGGATCCGAATCGGCTAAAAGGGAGGGGGTCAGGTTGAGGTGGGGGTCGATCGATGACAGAGTTGATCCATTTTCGCCAGCAACGGAGCCGTGTGGTACACCACCTGAGGCTACGCCATTGGATTTGGTTACAGTCTGAGTGGATACGGATGCTACCATAAATCAAAGCCCCTGTGGCCCAAACCTCGGTCCCCGGTCTTGGGTCGCCGCACAACTTTCCCCATATTACCCTAGGTAAGCCTTGGGATTAATACAGGTTTTCCCCTCACAGATTCGGACAAGGACCATCCTTGCCCGGGGCTGCTTGAAAATTCAAGCTCGAAGATTGATGGGGACCAGAACTGGAGAAATCGTGGGATTTGACGCACCGCGGGATCAATTGTCGGTAAAAGCAGAAAAAGCCATTTTGGTGGGTGTTGCCCTTCCGGACCGCCCATTTCTATCCAAAGACCCCCTGGAGGAACTTCGGGGGCTAACAGAGACTGCGGGTGCGCAAGTAGTTGGGGAACTTGCACAAAAACGACTGGATATCAATCCTGGTCTATACCTTGGCAAGGGGAAGGTGGAAGAGCTCCAACTCCTTTGCCAAGCTACAGATGCAGATGTTATCATCTTTGACAATGACCTGACCCCCGCCCAAATTCGTAACCTGGAACAGGCTACAAAATGCAAAGTCTTGGATAGAAGCGAGTTGATTTTAGATATCTTTGCAACCCGTGCGCGAACGGCCGAATCACGACTTCAGGTGGAATTGGCGCAACTCGAATACGCACTTCCAAGACTAAAACAAATGTGGTCTCACCTGAGTCGGTACGAAGGTGGAATTGGAATGCGAGGACCTGGTGAAACCCAGCTGGAAGAAGACCGGCGTTTGGTGGAAACCAGGATTCGCGACCTCAAATACAAACTTGGGGAGGTCCAGGCACGAAAGCGCCGGGAAGTCCAAACCCGCACATCGGAATTCACTATTTCCCTGGTCGGTTATACGAATGCTGGAAAAAGCTCGCTAATGAACCGCCTCACGGGAGCCGGGGTTCTGGCAAAGGACCAGCTTTTCTCGACCCTTGACACCCGAACCCGAAAATGGATCCTTCCGGATGGCAAGAAGGTCCTTCTAAGCGACACAGTGGGGTTCATACGCAACCTACCCCACCATCTGGTTGCGTCCTTTCGCGCCACTCTGGAGGAGACTAGCCAGGCTAGGCTGCTTCTTCATGTTGTTGACGCATCGGACCCATTGGCTTTGGATCACATCCAATCGGTCCAGAGAGTCCTGGAGGAGATCGGCTGCGATAACAAACCTACGCTGATGGTACTGAACAAAATTGACCGTTTGGCGGACCCTGCAGAAATTCAAATCCTAAGGTCCAAATTTGCACGCTCGGTTCCGGTAAGCGCCCATTCAGGAGAAGGAATTCACGACCTGCAGGAAGAAGTTATGGGCTTTGTTTCCCATGCCATGGTCCCCCTCAAGGTTCGGGTATCCTCGGCCAACGGTCGATTCCTGGCCTGGCTTGGGGCTCATGCCGAAATCCTTCTTCAAAGGATCGAGGATGATGAGATTTTCCTGCATGTCATGGTGCCGGACACCTTGGTTGGCCATGTGCTTAGAGAAACTGAAATAGAAATTTTGGAAATTCCCCAAGCATTCGCACCCAAGCCCAAACGGGAAGAGTGGGAAGTAGCCAAGGGATCAGATTCTCTAGGTATTTCAGAACTTTCTTAATAAATGAAAGTCTTCCGATTTCATAAAAATCAGAAGACTAAAAAAAAGGCGCGGAATTTTTTCCGCGCCTTTTTCGTTTTTTTATTCCATTAGGAATCAGGAATCCCGGTTGTCCGCTTTCTTTTTGATCGAGGCTGGTAATTGGATAAAGCCTTCCTCATCGACCTTTCCATTGGTCGCTGTGGAGCGAAGGTTCTTCAGGCCATTCATCATGTACTTTCGACGATTATCCTGATAGCTTCGGTTCCAGAGTTCATCACGGTCCACCATGGAACCAGCCCGTTCATAAGCTCGTTGGAAGTCCGCTTGGGGCGGTTCGTTCCTGGATAGGAGAACTGCCACATAGAAGGTAGTTCCAGGACGGTCACGAAGTACAGTCGCCTGACCTGGCTTTTCGAGGTTCAGAAGCTGGTCCAGGAATGCCTCTCGGGGAAATGGCACATCCGAAGGTTTGAACCGGAAAGCCTCGTAACCAGCAGGTTCAAACGGGTTGGTCGTTTTCTGGGGAACTACCCGTGAAACATTCTCAACCTCAAATGGAAGGCCATTTTTCCCTCCAATTTTTTGCGAACTCAGGAAGGTAACGGCCTCTGGAAGCAGATCCCTATAGGTCGTCGACCATTGTTTGCCACCGGGACCCTTCGGATCGTTTGCCTGGGCAGCGATTTTTTGGGCCAATTCGCGTGCCGCCGGAACTGCGACCTTTTCGGTTAGCCAATACTTTTCCACATCGGCTCGTGCTTGTTCAAAAGTCCTTTTCACAGAGCGCTGTTCATCAATCCGCCAGTAAAGGAAGGGTTCTTTGGCCGAGGTCCAGCTTTCGCGTGTAACGGGGCTTGTTTCATCAACATTGTTTGCCCATCCTTGTGGATCGTAGACGCCCTCGGTCTGGAAGAACTTTTCACCGAAAACTGGCGCGTTTTGGCTGTTTAGATTTTTGGATTCGTAAGCTGTGCGAAATGCCGCCAAAGCCGGGTCTTTCGAAATTTCGAAAAAGTCCTTTGCGCTGGTCATAGCCTTGTAGGTCAAACCCAATCGCTTGATTTCTTCGGCGATAAATGATTCCGCTCCCGCTTTGTCATTTTTGGTTTTGAATTCGGCAATGCCACTTCGCAGTGCTTTCCAGGTTGCCTCAAAGTCGTCTTGGGCGGCCAAGCTTGCTACCTCACCAACAAGCTCGTTGGCAATGTTGTTTTCCTCTCGGGATTTGGGAAGCGAGGGAAGGACGGATGCAATCGCGCCAATCGCAGGAACAAACCCACCAAGCGGTTGGAGCGGGCTAAGTCCAATCAATCGGCTTTGGGCAATCAGGGCGGTCCTGTCTTTGGTTTCGGGTTTGAGCGCAGCTGTTTTCCAAAGGATGTCAGCGCCTACCAGGGAATGAAGACCAGGATTGGTGGCAGCGGCACCGAGGACCCAAGCAGCTACAGGACCGGCGTTCCAGGCATGGATTCCATGAATCTGATCAATTGGTGCAGTGATCCAGGACTCAAGCAATCCCCCACGAAGGCGCGAATTCCTGAGCTTTTGGTCATGGGCCCCCACAAGGATATCCTTGCGATTGAACGCAAGAAAAGGATCCATCCATCCAAGGGCACCCAAATTTCCGGTAACAAAATCATTGGAATCTACCCATGTTGCCAAACTGGCTAACGAAGCTGCAGGACCACCAAAACCAGGAACAACAGGAGCAAGAATCCGGGTTACCTGAATCCTTGCAAGAGCGCTTTTATACCAAGCAAGGTCCGATGTCCCGGTAACATATGCCACCTGAACCCGTCTTGGTGTTTTAAATCCGGGTAATTCGGAACCTGCATTCTGTTCGCTGTCTTTACCAACTTCGTAGAGGGCTTTGAGTGTTGCTTCGTCAGGTTTTTGGCCAATGTTTGCTGCCAAAAGGTTATTGACATCAATCGGTAAAAGCAGGGCATTGACGGTTGTCCTTTGCTTTTTGTAAAAATCCATAAATTCCATTGGCGTGGGTGCCATGGGATTGGCAAAGTAACGACCAAAGTTCGAAAATCGGTTGAACAACTCTCCGTCACGAACGATCCTTGCCCCTGGAGGTTCACCCAGCAAAGCTTCCTTGGCGAGAACTACCCGATATTCCTGACGAAGGGTGTCCAAAATCTCATCTGGCCCCATGTCACGAACCGCGAATCGGGCATTAAAAAAATCTTCCATACCTGGAATCAGCGTGATGGGTTCGCCGGGCCTCCACCAATCTTCGGAGGCTGTTTCCCGGTTGAAAATTCGCGCCAGATCTTTTGGGCTAACTTCGATACCCAATTTGTCGGCTTCGTTTTTCCAAACGAGCCAATCAATCAGGTCCTCATTTCTGTTTGGATCTCCGCCAAAATACGATGGGCCGGTTCCAAAACCGCCACCCTGAATCCATTGCGCAAAGGATTGTAGACTGGTGCGCCTTTGGGCTTGTTCGGGACTCTCTTGGGGAGGTGTCTTTTCCTGGGCCCGGCGGCGATCTTCTGTTTCCTGTTTGCTGTATTGGATGCTTCCGGCACGGATCATGAATTCGCTAGCCCGCTCACGAAGCCTTCTCCAACGGTCCAGATCCCCTTCGGTAACACTTGTTCCACCCAATGTGGTTACCAATGCACCAGAACCACTTCCGGCCATTTTGCCAAGCATGGTCTGGAAAAGGTCACCGGGTCCAAACGAGAAAATGAACACAACCATGCAGAGGATGCAAGCCGCCGCAAGGAAGGATTTTTGGTATTTCCGGATCGGGTCAAACGGGTTGAATGCCATGGGAAAACCTTGTTACCATCCTGGTGAAAATTGCAAAGGACAAAAGGTCCACCCTTGACGGTGCCCGGTATTTCCCCTTAATTCCAAAGGGATCGGGATGCACACGCATCATGGGTAGGAGGGCTTGCGCCAAATCCATCCAGATAATTTAGCGTGAGCGCCACCCGGGGCAATCCGAACTTTCGTTTAGGTTGTGGTTTGTCAAGGTGGGTGGAACCTGCCAGGACGGAGCAAGCAAGTGGCGGCGAAGAAGAAAAACAGCTTGGTAATCGTGGAATCCCCCGCCAAAGCAAAGACCATCCAGAAATATTTGGGCCCTGGTTTTGAGGTCGCGGCCAGCAAAGGCCATGTTCGCGATTTACCAAAAAGCAAGCTGGGGATTGAAATTGATAACGGTTGGACACCATCCTACAAGCCACTGGATGACCGAAAGGCCCTCCTGGCATCCCTCAAAAAAGCGGCAAAAGCAGCGGATATTGTCTTTCTGGCGCCTGACCCCGACAGGGAAGGGGAGGCCATTGCATGGCACCTAAAGGAGGCTTTAGGCCTAAAGGACAATGCCGTTCGCCGGGTTACATTCAACGAAATCACCAAAAAAGCGGTGCAAGAGGCTTTTGCAAATCCTCGCGCGATCGATATGGACAAAGTTTCTGCCCAGGAAGCCCGACGGTTCTTGGACCGGATTGTGGGTTACAAAATCAGCCCCCTGCTTAGTCAGCGGCTGGCCCAACAACTCTCGGCAGGGCGGGTCCAATCTGTGGCGGTTCGCCTGATTGTGGATCGTGAAAGAGAAATCATAGCTTTTAAACCCGAGGAATATTGGAGCATTGACGCGCTCCTTAGCGCCACGGATTTGGCCAAAGGGAAGGGCGTTTCCCTCAATGTAAAGCTCGATAAGGGCTCCAAATCCCGTTTTAAAAAGAAAACCGGTGATGAGGCAGATCAGGAAATTACGGAAGGCGAAGGCGAGGAAGCTCCCTCGCAAAACCAGGAAATCCCGAAAGGCGCGTTTCGTGCCGATCTGGTCGAATGGAAGGGAGAAAAATTCTCCTGTACCAAGGAAAAAACGGCGCGTGCAATTGGCGAAGCTTTGGAAAAAGCCGCTTATAAAATTATCGACATCGAGGAAAAGGAACGCCAGGACCGGGCTCCCCCTCCATTTACAACAAGTACCCTTCAACAACAGGCTGCACTTCGACTTGGATATCAGGCCCGAAGGACCATGAGTGTGGCCCAACGGCTTTATGAAGGCGTTGAACTGGGAGGCGAGGGGTCAGTCGCCCTCATAACTTACATGCGTACAGACAGCACCCGGGTTTCCGAGGATGCCCTGGGCGCCGTGCGTAAAGTTATCGAGGAAACCCACGGCAAGACTTATCTTCCCGAAAAGCCTTTCCGTTACGCAGCTGGTAAAAGTGCCCAAGAGGCCCACGAAGCCATTCGTCCAACAGACCTTTCGTGGACTCCCCAACGCGTTTCAAAATTGCTTGCCCCCGAACAAGCAAAACTTTACACGCTGATTTACAACCGTTTTGTAGCCAGCCAAATGAAACCTGCCGTGTACCAGATGACCACGGCCACCATTGAAGCTGGTGAGGGAAAATTCCGGGCCACCGGTCGGGTTCTACAGTTTGACGGTTGGCGAAAACTATTCCCGACTGGAGCCAAAGGCGAGGAAGCCACACTTCCCGCGCTCAAGGTTGGAAACAATGTGGGACTTTTGGGATTGGATGCCGCACAGCATTTCACCCAACCACCCCCACGCTACAACGAGGCTAGCCTGGTTAGGACTCTGGAAAAGGAAGGCATAGGAAGGCCAAGTACTTATGCCGCAATTATCAGCAAGATCCAGGAGCGTGGCTATGTAGACCAAAAAGATCGGCGATTTTTCGCCACTGAAATTGGTATGAAGGTAACCGACCTTCTTGTCGAGCGATTTCCCCAAGTCATGGAGCTGAAATTCACCAGCCACATGGAGGAAGAACTCGACAGGATCGAGACCGATCACATTCCTCGAAACCAGGTCCTTGACGAGTTCTACGGTTCATTCCAGGAAGCCTTGGCCTCCGCCCAGGAAGCCTTTGCCACCTCGGAAGAAAAGTGCCCAAAATGCGGCAAGCCACTGACCCAAAAATTCAGCCGGCGGGGGCGCTTTTTTGGTTGCACCGGATATCCGGAGTGCAATTATATCAAGCGCCCTGGCCAAGCCGAGGGAGAAGAGCGCGAAAAGCCAAAAATCACCGAATTCCCTTGCCCGACCTGCGGAAAATTCCTGGTGGAACGCACCGGAAAGAACGGGCCGTTCTTTGGTTGCAGTGGTTACCCCGAATGCAAAACCGTGATGAATGTCGGAGACGATGGCAAGCCAGTTGCTGCCGTCAAACCGACAGGTCAGGCGTGTGAAAAATGTGGTAGCGAAATGGTCATTCGGGAAGGGCGTCGTGGTCCATTCCTGGCATGTAGTGGCTATCCAAAGTGCAAAAACGCCAAGGATGTAGACGCTTCAGGAAAACCCGTCGAGCAGGTAGACCTTGGGATTGCTTGCGAAAAATGTTCCGCTCCCATGGCCATTCGGCGTGGCCCAAGGGGACCATTCCTTGGCTGCACCGCTTACCCCAAATGCAAATCGACCAAGCAACTCAATGCGGAACTTAAAGAGCAACTCAAAGACAAACTCCCGCCTCCAGCTCCAAAAAAGGTTGCCCCACAGGTGGAAATCACGGAGACTTGCGTGGAGTGTGGTGGCCCCATGACTTTGCGAAATTTCCGTGGGCGCTACTTTCTGGGTTGCGCCGCATATCCCAAATGCAAATCGACAGCAAAGGTTTCCCCGGAACTTGCGGAGAAGATCAAGGCAGCCGAAGCGGCTCCGCCAACAGCTGGATAACGGATTGGTGTTGGATAAATTTTTCTTAAGGTGTTGGGAAACGAAATGTTTTCCAACACCTCTTTTTATTTAGTAAAATTCTAAATTATTTGATTGCAGAATATTTGTTTCCAAAAAAACTGTTACCTATCAAAAGGTATTTTTTTATTACTGGAATGCAACTGTGAAGGATTACCAAACCGGTAAGGGCTCCTGTTGTTTTGCACACCATGCCGCCTTTTCCTCGTTGGAATTCTGATAAATCTTGGAAATGGAATGAAAAGATTCCCAATGCATGGGGTCTTGTAGGTGTTGGAACTCTTTGGGGAGGCCATAATCCATGCCAATAACACCGCAAGCTCTCGCGCTTTTGATAGAAAGCCACGGGGCGGTGTTACAGATTTGGACCCGCTCAAGAACCCATTATTGGGAAGATGTAGTGCAAGAAGCCTTTTGCCGTTTGGCCGTGCAACATCCCGCCCCTGAGCATCCCCCCTCGTGGTTATTTACGGTTTGCAAAAATCTCGCTGAAAAATCCAATGTTTCTCATCATCGCCGCATAAAACGCGAAAATTTGAAGGCCATCCCCGAAGCCTTTGAATCCGACCCCGGGAAAGCTCTCGAACAAACAGAAACCCTTGCCGCGGTGGAGACGCTCAAACAGCCTCTCAAAGAGATCCTGATCGCCCGAATTTGGGGCGGGGTAAGCTTTGAGGAAATCGGCAAACTGATGGGTTTCTCCACTGCGACAGCCTTTAGGCGTTATGAAACTGCCCTGAAGCAACTTCGCGAAACAATGGTTTTGCAATCGGAGCGTAATCAATGAGTCTTAACCCACTTGATCATCCCGACCTGGCTGAGGTTGAAGCCGAATTACTTGGCAAAAGACCAAGACTAAACGCCAAGGCCCAACAATCCATCTTTTATCAGGCCGCTTTTCAGGCGGGAAAGGCTTCAGGCTACAAATCTACCCGTGTTTGGCAGACTTGCACCGCGGGCTTGAGCCTTATCCTTGCCTTGAACTTTTATCCCTGGAGGCAGGTTGGTTTCGAACAACAAATTACAAAAAAGATTGATCCGCTGGATCCAATACCATCCTTGGTCACTATCTCGATTCCACAAGAATCTCTCATAGGAATTCACGGAGAGCAGGGCCAGCTTTCATTCAACTGGGAATCCTGG
>Ga0114972_10001958_pt1 | contig 15411 bp, 9 predicted proteins | sample M_140807_EF_Meta_FD_87354 | JGI IMG/M metagenome (GOLD analysis project Ga0114972, IMG submission 87354) | Freshwater microbial communities from Lake Montjoie, Canada to study carbon cycling - M_140807_EF_MetaG | ecosystem: Environmental > Aquatic > Freshwater > Lake | place: Lake Montjoie... | reverse complement strand
TGGACAGAGTCGGTCGCCGAAGGTACCTACGAAAACCCTTTATCAATCCGAAAAACCAAAAGTGGAAGTTTGGTGCTCGACCCAATCCATTTTGGTAGGGTGGCCAGACTCGTAGGAGAATTCCTTAGACAACACCTTCCCAAAACTGAAGGTTGTCAACCCACTTTTTCTTTACAAAAAATAGGAAAAAGATTGGTTGGAAAGGCATCGGGTCCATTTCCCAGTTGGACACCTTCCCAGATATTGGGGTTGTTTACCCCATTTTTTTGCCCGAAGGGTTTCGGCAGAAGCAGCGGCCTCCACCTACCGGCCGCAAGGGCCCTGGCAGAGAAAAGTGGGTGGAGTTTATCCTTTGTTCAAGGATCCAAAGGCACCTCGGGGAGCATCCTCCTGGAAATTCCTGTTATGCCAGCAGAAAAAACAAAAGTCAGTAGCAAAAAGGGGTCTCAATCCACAAGCCCCCCCCTTCAAGAAAACATCCGTTATCGCCCGGTGGCATAGGGAATCCATGCCCAACCGAATTGCACGGGTTTTTAGGGGTTATACCCATGGGAAAATTGGATATATGGAAGTCTTTGGCGGGTAGTTTGGGAGATTTGATATTCCCTCCCAAATGCCACAGTTGCGGCCTTTTGTTACCTGATTCAATTAACCCTTTTTGCCATTCCTGTATTGAATCCATTCCTGGTCGTGGCCTTGTCCGGTGTCACCGTTGTGGCAATCCAAATCCGATTCAACCGGATACCGAAAGCGCGACTTTAGAACATATTTGCCCAATTTGCCTACAAAAGCCCCCCATTTGGGAATCGGTTATTTGCTTTGGTTCTTACGACGGGATTTTGCGGGAATGGCTCTTGTTGCAAAAGGGTAGGAGAGGGGAATGGTTTGCTGAAATATTGGGAAGGTTTTTTGCCGCAAACCTTCCAATCCGCTTCCCCCCCTGGGAAAGGGTTGACGCGGTAATTCCCGTCCCCCGTCATTGGACAAAAAAATGGTGGCTTGGCCATAACCCAGCCGAAGGCCTGGCAAGGGGCATTTGCGGGATTAAGGGGTGGCCGCTTGATCGTTTTTCGCTGTTTCGAAACCGGGCAACTCGCAAACAGTCAGACCTGACTCCCAATCAGCGCAAAAGGAATGTTAGAGGTGCTTTTGCCTGGAGGGGGCTAAAGTTTAAGGAAGGGAGGGCAATTCTTGTCGATGATATTTTGACCACTGGAGCGACAGTCAGGGAGTGCGCAAAAACCCTAAAATCGGCGGGTTTTACTCAGATTACCCTTTGCGTCATTGCCCAAGGAAAAACCCTTACAACTGTTCCCTTTGAAACGAGATAATCCCCCATCATGATGGTAATGCCAAAGGGTTGCAACTCATCAACCGAAGGTATTTGGGTAGGCACAAAGCGAAACGAAAAGCGGACCTTCTCGGGGATGGGTAATGCGAATCGGGAATTGTCTAGCTTCCATATGCGCGCTCATTTTTTTCATGGCCCCCGTACAGGCGGCAAGCTCTTGGGCTGATGGACTTTTTGATGAGCTGTCCAAGGATTTTGGCATCGTTTCAAGAGGGGTAACTCTGGTCCACCATTTCCGGATCAAAAATAGCACTGGTCAACCTGTTGGGATTTCCAGCGTTCGCGTTTCTTGTGGATGCGTTAGCGCATCTGCCTTAAAAACCTATTTGCAACCCGGTGAAGAAACAGCCGTTGTTGCACGAATGGATAGCACCCGTTTTCGCGGCGTAAAAACTGTAACAATTTATGTCCATTTCAATAAGCCTCAAAATGAGGAAGTCAGGCTCTGGATCAAGGCAAATGCACGAGACGACTTTAGCCTTAGTCCTGACATGTTGGACATTGGGGTTGTGAAACAAAGCCAGGAAGCCCAGGCAACAACCACCGTCAAATTCCATGGACAACCGGACCTGCATATCAATGAAGCACATCCCGAATCAAATTATCTGGTTTGCAAGATTCGCGAGATAGGACGCTCGGAGAATGAATCGACCTTTGAACTGACCGTTTCCATTCGAAAAGATACACCGCCCGGAATTTGGTTTAGCGATGTTTGGCTTAGAACGGATTCCACCCAAATTCCGCAAGTCCGAGTCCCGGTTTCCCTAACTATTGAGGCCCCCCTAAGTACAACCCCTGGACAAATTCAATTGGGAACCGTTCAAAAAGGGGCCGATATCCAAAGGCGCTTGGTTGTTCGGGGCCTGGCGCCTTTTCGGGTTTCCAAAGTTGAGGGTGTTGGTGGAATTGCAACCGTTTCAAGCCTTTCCACGGAAGCCAAAGCGGTTCATGTTCTGACAATCTCCATCAAACCTGACCCCAAAGGCAAAATTCCTTCCGCCGTTCGCATACACACGGATGCGAAAGATCAGCCAATTCTGGAAATCCCAGTAATGGGCGACTTGGCACCTTAATTTCCTCTAAACCTGTTTTCGGCTCAGAAGGCACGAAAGCCCTGTGGGCTTCCTCGTGCCCCCTTCTAAAATAAATTTTATCCTTCTCCCCACGCAAATTTGGGCCGTTATTTCCATGAAAACCACTTTTCGAAAACTCCTGGTCGCAAATCGAAGCGAAATTGCGATTCGTGTGTTTCGCACCGCTTCGGAAATGGGTATTCGAACCGTAGCCATTTATGCGCATGAAGATCGTTATGCATTGCACCGATTCAAGGCGGACGAAGCATACCAGATCGGCAAGGAGGGCGAGCCGCTTCGCTCTTACTTGAACATTGGTGCCATTGTGGAAATTGCGAAAGCAAATGGTGTTGACGCCATCCACCCTGGCTATGGCTTTCTTTCGGAAAATCCGCATTTTGCAAACGCCGTTAGAAATGCAGGGATCACATTTATTGGGCCAAAAACGGATATATTGGAGAACCTTGGAGATAAGGTTGCAGCGAGAAAAATTGCGGATTTAGCCAAGGTACCCATTCTCAAGGGAACCGATAAACCCGTCGCCAATGCCGCGGAAGCATTGGATCGTGCGGCCACGATTGGTTATCCGGTAATGATTAAAGCCTCAATGGGTGGCGGTGGCCGAGGCATGCGGGTCGCCAACAACCCGGACGAACTTCGCGAGGGTGTTGAACAAGCCAGCAGGGAGGCATTGACCGCGTTTGGTGTTGGAGATGTCTTCCTGGAAAAGTTGGTCCGCAAAGCTCGCCACATAGAGGTTCAATTGCTCGGCGACCGACATGGTGGCCTTGTGCACCTGTTCGAAAGGGATTGTTCTGTTCAAAGGCGCCATCAGAAAATAGTAGAAATTGCGCCTGCCCCAAATCTGAAAGAATCGACCCGAAATGGCCTCTTGGAAAGCGCACTGAAAATAGGCAGGGCCGTCGGCCTTGATAATGCTGGAACAGTCGAATTCCTTGTGGATGATGAAACTGGCGAGTATTACTTCATCGAGGTCAACCCAAGAATCCAGGTCGAACACACCGTCACCGAAGAGGTGACTGGTTATGACATTGTCCGGACCCAGATTCTCGTCGCTTCGGGAAGGAAACTGGGCTCTGAAGATATCGGTTTGGGTGACCAATCCGCCATCCGTGTTAATGGATTTGCGATTCAGTGTCGGGTTACATCCGAGGATCCAGCAAATGGTTTCCTTCCGGATTATGGGCGGGTAACCAACTACCGATCCGCGGGTGGAATGGGAATTCGACTTGATGCGGGAAGCGCGTATAGCGGGGCGGTAATTTCCCCTTATTACGATTCTTTACTTGTAAAGGTTACCGCCCGTGGCATCCGGTTTGAGGACACCGCAAGGAGAATGCTGAGAACGCTTCACGAATTTCGCGTCAGGGGAGTGAAAACCAATATTCCATTCCTGATAAATTTGATCAACCACCCATCCTTCCTAGCTGGTGAATGCACAACCCGATTCATCGACCAGACCCCGGGGCTCTTTGATTTGCCCCTTAGAAAAGACCGCGCAACCAAACTGCTCCGATATATTGGCAACGTCATTGTTAACGGACATCCTGAAGTTCCGAAGTCTTTGATTCGCCAGGGTAAGGCGCGCCCCGTGGAACCACCAGTGCCTGTCTTGGAAAACAATTCACCGGGAACCCGTGGTTGGCGTGGTCGCCTCCTGGAACTGGGAGCAGACCGTTTTGCAAGGGAGATTCGGGACCACAAGCCTTTGCTTTTCACCGATACGACGATGCGGGACGCCCATCAATCACTTTTGGCAACCCGTATGCGAACCTATGATATGGCCAGGATCGCGGAATTTTACGCCGCGAGGATGGACTGGCTTTTCTCCTTGGAGATGTGGGGAGGAGCAACCTTTGACACCTCCATGCGATTTCTGAAGGAATCCCCATGGGACCGTCTGGCTCGTTTGCGCAAGGCAATACCCAATATCCTGTTTCAGATGCTTTTGCGTTCTGCCAGTGCGGTCGGGTACACAAACTACCCGGATAATGTTGTTCATTCCTTTGTAAAAGAGGCACACCAGGCAGGCATCGACATTTTCCGGTGTTTTGATGCATGCAATGGGCTTCCCAACCTGACCCTTGCGATCGAGGCGGTTAGATCCACCGGCGGGATTTGCGAGGCGTCAATCTGTTATTCTGGAGACATTGAAGACCCGAGTAGAACCAAATATACCCTTTCCTATTATGTTGGCCTCGCAAGGGAATTGGAAAAACGGGGTGCACATTTCCTGGCCGTCAAGGACATGGCAGGCCTTTGCAAGCCGACAGCCGCGGCCCGTTTGGTCAAGGCACTCAGGCAGGAGGTTGGACTCCCCATACATTTCCACACCCACGATTGCGCGGGGGGTCAAATCGCCTCCTTGATCGCGGCATCAGAAGCGGGGGTCGATATCGTTGATGCAGCCGCAGCAAGCATGGCTGGAAATACTAGCCAACCGAGCCTCCATGCTTTGGTGGAAGCCCTAAGGTTTCATGAACGCGGCACAAATGCCTCCACGGATGATCTCCAAGCAATGGCTGATTACTGGGAAGGGGTTAGAAAGCTTTACCACCCTTTCGAATCAGGTCAAATTGCGCCCGCATCCGACATATATCAAAACGAGATGCCCGGCGGCCAGGCAACAAATCTCATGCAACAGGCCGCGGGCGTTGGTTTGGCTGGTCGCTGGCGGGAAGTCTGCAAAACTTACACCGAGGTCAACCAACTTTTTGGGGACATCATCAAGGTCACACCCACCTCAAAGGTAGTTGGTGACATGGCATTATTCCTTTTGAGCAATAATTTAAAATCATCCGATGTCATGGACCCGACAAGGGAACTAAGCTTTCCTGAATCAGTAGTCGAATTCTTTGAGGGAAGACTCGGAGAACCACCAGGCGGCTTTCCGCTTGAGTTACAAAAACGAATTCTTCGCGAACGCAAACCAATTCAGGGCAGACCCGGGGCATCGATGCCCCCGGCAGATTTTGAGGCGGCCCGCAAACGACTTTCCGGACCCTTGGGAGGGGTTCCCTCCGATCAGGATGTGGTAACCCATTTCCTTTATCCAAAAGTATTTGATGATCTTCTGCGCCATGAAGCAGATTATTCGGATACAAGCGTTCTCCCAACTCGCGTGTTTTTTCAGGGCATGGAACCCGGCGACGAAGCAAGCATTGAAATTGAACCTGGAAAAACACTCTTTCTTCGATTCCTGACCATTGGAGATCCAAGGCCAGATGGGTCCCGCACGGTTTTCTTTGAACTTAACGGTCAACCTCGTGAAGTTGTCGTTTCGGACAAAGCTTTGGCAGATAAAGCCCCTGCAAGGGCGAAAGCCGAACCCGGAAATCCCTTGCAAGCGGGTTCCCCCATGCCAGGACTTGTTTCACGCATTCTGGTTTCTCCGGGGGAAACTGTCCAAACCGGCCAACCACTCTTTGTGCTTGAAGCAATGAAAATGGAAACAACCGTCCGGGCTGAGTGTGCCGCCACGGTTGAAGCGGTGCTGATTTTGGCTGGTGCTCAAGTTGAAGGTCAAGACCTGGTCGTGAAGCTGGCCAAGTCTTCCTAGGATAACCTAACAAAGTCAAATTGTAAAAAGCGGAAATCCAACCTCCGCAGATTGTCAAGGAGCAGGTAATCATGGTGCCCAAGCTGAAAATGATCAAGGGCCCTGAAGAGGGCAAGGTCCATGAGCTTATCAAAGACACGATCATCTTTGGTCGGCAGGCCACCTGCGATGTTGTAATCCCGGTGACATCGGTTAGCCGGGAACATGCACAAATGAACAAAGCCGACGGGGTATACCACCTTCTCGACAAGGGGAGCCGTAATGGTACGACCGTAAACGGCGAAAGAGTCCAATCCCAAGGGCTGGGGCGCGCAATGCGCCATGGCGACCTCATTCAAATTTGCGAAGTTGAGTATCTCTTTGAGGAACCGTCGAAGGTAGAAGCCAAAACGAACATTCCTGAAGCGATTGAAACCAGCTCCATTCCGGACGAAGATGAAAACACCTATGTAGATGAGATTCTTAAACAAACAAGTCAACAAATCCTAGACACACAGCCCGCGGAGAAATTGCGCTTGCTCCTGGACATCACTGGAGCATTCAGCAAAACCCTTGAACTCGACTCCCTGCTCCCCAAAGTTGCGGACCAACTTTTCCAACTTTTCCGCCAGGCCGATCGTTGCTTCCTGATTCTGGCTGACGATTCCACGCCCCCAAAACTAATGCCCAAATTGGTAAAATCTCGCAAGCCACAGGATGAGGCGAATGCCCGATTCTCCCGAACAATCGTAAGAAAATGTATCGAATCCGGACAGGCGTTTACCGCAGATGATGCGAGCCGCTCGGACGAAGTCGGACTTAGCCAATCCGTGGTCGATTTCCGAATCCGCTCGGTCATGTGTGTTCCATTAGTGGGAATTAATGGAAAACCATTTGGTGTGGTTCAATTGGATACCCAGGATCGAGCCAAAAAATTCACTCAGGATGACCTCAAGCTTCTTTGGGGTGTTGCAAGCCAGGCAGCAATTGCCTTGGACAATAGTCGGCTCCATGAACAAACCGTTGCGGAAGAGCGGTCTCGCGCGGCAATGGATTGTGACCTTAGGCTCGCCCAGCAAGTACAATTCAGCTTCCTTCCAAGAGAAGAAGCTTTTGTCGAAGGTTATGAATTCAAGGCATACTACAAGGCAGCCAAAGAAGTTGGTGGAGACTATTACGGATATATTCCACTTTCGGATGGCCGACTGGGTGTGACTATCGGCGATGTCGCAGGAAAGGGCGTCGCGGCTGCACTTATCATGGCCAAAGTTTCATCGGAAACCCGCTATTCTCTTTCAACCGAAGCCGACCTTGAAACCGCGGTTGCAAAACTCAATGATGAGTTATACCCCTATTTGGACAACCTGCAAAAATTCGTGACTTTTGAAGCTGCTATTTTAAATCCAAAAAATCACACTTGGACTCTTTGTAACGCGGGTCACATGATTCCCCTGTTAATTAGGAAATCTGGCGGCCCGGTAGATGATGTCGTATCCGCCGACATCACAGGTGTGCCCCTGGGGATTGTTGAAGGTATGACATTTGAAGCTGCAACTTTCACACTTGAACCAGGTGATCAAATTCTGTTTTATAGTGATGGTGTCAGCGAATCGATGAGCGTCCAAGGCGAGGCATTTGGGCTCGATAAAATGAAAGAGGTAATCCAGTCCGTTAAAGATCCAAACCCAAAAACCGTGGTAGAACGACTCCTGGGAGCCATTAATCAACATACCGTTGGTCGGCAATATCCTCATGATGATATCACTATTGTTTGTTGTGGGAGAAAAGGCTAATGAACTTTGCGCTCGGTAAAAAGTGGGGCAGGGGCCATAACATTGTCCAAAACAATGTGGCCCAATCCACCTATTCCGCTGGTTCCGAACCAGCGGTTGCCGAGCCAGTTCGGGTAATCAAACCCCGAATTCAGCCACGCTACCATGTCATCCTACTCAACGACGACGATCACACCTACCGCTATGTAATAGAGATGATGATGGTGGTTTTTTCCCACCCACCTGAAAAAGGATTTTTAATAGCAAAAGAAGTTGATAAATCGGGAAGGGCCATTTGCCTGACTACCACTCTTGAACATGCTGAATTAAAACAAGAGCAAGTTCACGCCTATGGTCCTGACCCTTACCTTGGCAGGGAATGCAAAGGTTCAATGACGGCAATTCTTGAGCCTGCGGATTAGCCCTATTATTCGAATCGTTTTAAGATCCTGTTTTCCTAATTTTTGGAACTGTAGGCAAGTTTAGATCTTTTTGCTTGTCGGCTTGCCCTTGGTGGATTTCGGTAAGTTTTGTATCCCCCAATTGGCGGTAGCTTGTTGCCAGGCCGAGGTGGATGCTTTTCATCGATCCAAGTTTTGACAATGCATATTCCAAATCTACAATTGCCTCTTTCCACTGGCCCATTAACACATGGATTTGGCCCCGAGTTTCTCGAAATTGGGGATTTGAAGGATCCATGATGACTGCCTGAGCGGACAACTCCAAAGCCCTTTTCAAATCCCTTGGAGATTCATTGGATAGATACCATGCCAGATTATTGCAAACATTGGGCAGTTTCGGATTTGCCTGGTATGCCAACTCAAAATGCACCCTTGCAAGATCGGGCCTTGATTTTCGATGGGCCTCGGTCCCCAGGAGCAAATGAACCAAATCAGGCACAAGTCCCTTTGCCAAAAGTTCCTCAAGTTTTGAATTAATTGCGTTTGCGGCCTCATTGCCCATTTTTAAGCCGTCTTCCATTCGCTGTAAAATGAGTGGATTTGTTGGGTCAATATCCAATCCCTTTTTCAGAAGCGCCAAATATTCTCCAAGGTCCGGATTTGGTTTGTTTAGGATGGCACCCATTTGGAAGGCTATTGCCGATCCCAAATCCTGCCTCAGGCTATCTGATTGATTTGCAGCCAAGGCAGCACTCAATAATTCCATTGCTTCGAGGTACTTTGTTTGCAAAACGTTGATGTCAGCAACGGCTCGAACCAATTCCTCATTTCCTGGGTTTTGTTTTAACTTGGCCCGTAAAGGGGCTTCTGCCAAAGCCAGAAGGTCGAGAGCTTTTTGTTTTTGGGTGGGGACCAAAATCCTTGCCAACCGAACACAAAGTTCGGGACGCAGGGATACAACTGCAATCGCTTGGGGAATTGCCTCATTGATTTGCCCGGTTTCAAGCAAAGTCTCGGCCAAATCCGCCCTGGCTTCGATATTTTTCGGATTTCCAGCAAGAGCCCGAAGCAAATGCTTGACAGCCTTAGATTTTAGTTCGGAATTTTTGCTTTCATAATCATTTAGTTTTAATTCTGAACCTTTTTTTGCAACTGACAGCAATCGCTTGGCGATAATCAGGTGTGCCTGATCAAATCCTTGATATTCGTCATCTAGGGAGGCCAGACCGTCAAGAAGTGCCGCCGCCTCGGGAAAACGCTTTTGGGATTCCAAAAACATGGCAAATTGAAGCCGAATGGAAGGATTGTCAGGCTCCAACGCCATAAGGGCATCGAGGCACAATTCCACCCTTTTCCCATCCCCCTCTTTGAAAGCTTTTTCCAGGTTGGTCGTGTAAAAGCTCGACTCAACAGTGGAACTGAAGGCAAAAAAGCCAATAATCATGAAAGACACGGAAAAAAAAAGGATAGCCACCATGACTAGCCATCTGGACCCACCAGTGTAAATTCGATCGATCAAAAGTGAGGTTAAGCCAGTTTGGGATGCTTGATTGGCCATTTTCTATTTGCTCCGGACGATTTCAGGCCAATTTGCGATCGCTTCCCTGGCAGCTTCAAAAAGATCCGTCAGATCTGTCCGTTGTTGATTGGAAAGCTCATGGTTCGATTGGCAACTTAACTGAATTTGGTAATTGTTTCCGGAGAGTCGGTCGGAGCCGAGTGTAAAAATGGTACTTGAAATCCTTAACTTAATAGAATCCCAATATTTGGCAATCGCAGTTTCGGGTAAAATCCAACTGCCATTCTCATCAACATGACCAAACAAAAGAAAAAGTCTTTTGTTTGGAGGCTTAAAGTAAGTTACTTCCTTACGAAAGCTTCCCGACTTGGAGTTCACGCCATTTTCCGAGTTTTGTTGCCATCCAACATTTCTGTAACAAAATGCCAGGTTATGAAATCCATGAAAGGGCTCATCTACTGCCAAACGGGCCCGTAAACCACCTTTTTCGAATATCCAAAACTGGGATTGAACACCTTGCCCAAGGAGGGTTGCATCTTCGACTATCTCCGGGCCGGAAATGATTTTCCAACCATCGAGTTCTTTTTGGAATAACTTATTCTGTAGTGGGAGGTGTCCAATTTCACTGCTCGTGCCACTAAAGTAAACCAGAGATTCGGTTATCAAAAGCTTTGTTTCAAAAAGCCCGATAGGAACAAAAAGTATTGGTATCAGGATTGCATAAACACCCAATGGTGGGATAATCCGATTCGGTTTGGGAAGGTTGTGGGCAGAATTTGCCTCTTCTTCATCATCAATTTGGGATTGTGGATCATCATCCGTGAAAGCAACTTTGCGGGGTTTGGCTAGCCAATCCCGCAAACCTTCAAAAAGCTGATCTGTGCCAAGAATTACAACCAATCCGCTGGCGAACATTGCGAATCCAAGAATTTCATGCTTCAAACCCATCGTAAAATCAAGTCCCTGATAATAAATCATAAAAACAATAAACAGAATACGAAAAATATTCAAAAGAGTCACAACAAAAATAGAAATGAAAAACATTACAACTGATCTTTGCCATGACCTTTCCTGAAACAGGCAATAACAAATGGAAAGGCCAACAATAGAGACAAGTGATCTAACACCACTGCACGCCTCTGCAACCAAAAGAGGGCGGTCAGCCAAAAGAATTACATTTCCGGTGACACGATGCAACAGGCCAATGGATACCAAAACATGATGGCAAACGGAAACCACCATGGATTGCAGGCCAGCGGTAAGAGAATCCAGCAAGCCAAGGGGAGGGGGGATAACTAATATCCCGGCCATCAGGACGGGCAACATCCGAAGCAAGGACCCGTTTTCCAAAAGGAGCCGACCAACCATAAAAACGGAAATCAAGAGTCCCAAAAATGCCCCGCGAGGATAGTTTAGCACGGTTGCCCCGGCACAAATTACCCAAACCAGGATGATCAAACAGACATCCAAAACATTTGGCGGGGAAGCCCGGAAAGAGCATTCCTTAAACCTTTGCCAACCTATCCAAACCAGAGAAACGAGGTAAGGTAGGCTGAATTGATAGTTTTCATCATTCAGCTGCCCATACAAAAAGGCGCATGCCAATGGTATTGTGGCCGTAATCAGGCAAATTAATGCATTCATAACCAAATTGTATCGCTCAGATTTCTGGATGCCGACCCATTTAGCTTTTTTTTTCAACTCGAACTGCCCGCCTACAGCAATCTGTATTGACTCCAACAGGCCAGAGGTTATGAAGCATCCATTCACATTTTCGAACCAGGTCCCAAGGAAGGGTGCCATGGCGATTGCAAGCAAAATCCTGAGGTCGATAACCGCCGCTCCAATACTGTTGGGGGCTAGTTTGGCGATCGGCTGTTCTGAAAAGTGTGCGTTTATCCGGAATACCGGTTCACCCCAATCCACCGCTGTAACGAAAGTTCCGCCCCGTCCCGCAACTTGGCCTCCGACATCTGAATCGGTTTCACCTTCAAAAACCATAACCCCAACAGTTTCACCAAAAATCGAGTCCGCATCCGTTCCGACAGCCCCTTTGGAAAATCTGAATCAAACTGCCGTCCTACAACCGGTTGGAGCCCAAATTTCCCCTCCGGCACCAGTTTCTGATTCAGGGCCTTCCGGCGTGATTCAAGCACAGCGCTTGGAAACCGTTCCAGCAATAAAAAAGGCTGGTCCAAACCAAACGATCACACCAACCTCCAATCCTGATATGGCAAACCTGCCCCTCATTCCCACCAGTTCGGGCGCGCCAGGAAGCACTTTGGTGGTTCCACCTCCTCCACCGGGATCGCCTCTTAACTCGTCGGCTCCCTTGGGAATTCCTTCGTCTCCATCCGGACCCCCAAATCGATAATTTTACCTGAATCAAATTGGCAACAATGGGCCGGGTGGGCCAACCATGAAAAATTGGCTTTGGCTTATTCGGCTGGTTGTATTTGCCCTGGTGGTCTTTGGCGTTTCCTGGCAGTTTCAACGAATTTTGAGCTCCGAAGCCTTATCCAAAAGTAACCCGGGACAGGGACCTATAGAAATTCTTTCGGGCTTTGCCTTCCAATTAGGCTGGATCAAAATTGGATCCGCGGTACTTTTTTACATTCTGGGAATTGGTTGCTCTTTTATCTTTTGGCACATTTGTGTTAAAAAATTGGGTGACAATATGTCACTGCGCCGCGGGGCATTGGCTTTTTATTACAGCCAATGGGGAAAGTACGCACCTGGAAAAGGACTTGCCCTTGTAATGAGGGTAGGGGGGGCGGTGAAGGCAGGAGCCTCCGTTCCAATTGCTGCAGTTGCCTCGGTTTTTGAGGTTTTGGTCACAATGGTATCGGGAGCTTTCCTAGGACTACTTTTAGGCTTGGGCTTTGCTTGGCTTGCTCCAAAAGATAGCCCAACAACGATCCTTTTCCATGCGGGATTAATACTCGGGGTGGCAGCAATACCTGTTTTGCCCCCCATTTTTGATCGATTAGTCTTTCGAATGGCAAAACGCTTCCTTAGCCCTCACCACAAATTTACCAAACCGGATTGGGGTGATTTGGGCCGGGGAATCCTGTTAACTTCTGGAAATTGGCTCCTATTGGGTGCATCACTCTGGCTTTTGGTTTCAGGATTTGAGGTTAGTGGCCTGGACGGCTTTAGCGGCTGGCTGCGATGCATAATGTTTGTTTGCCTAGCCAATGTTGGTGGATTTATTGCATCCACGCCGGGTGGGTTAGGGGTTCGGGAATTTCTTCTGGAACAATATTTGGAACCTTTCCTCGGGGCCCAATCAGTAGTTGTAGTGCTGTTGTTACGGCTGCTTTGGACTTTCGCGGAAGTATTGGCTGTAGGGCCCCTATGGATCGTTTCGGGCCAAAATCGTAAAACTATAATAATGGAATTGTCAGTCCAGGAAGGAATCAATGCGGCTACTCAGCATAGTGGTGCCGGTATTCAACGAAGAGGAGAGCCTTGAGGTTCTGGCGGATCAAATCAAATCCGCAATGGAACAGTCAAATCTCGCCTTTGAAGTTCACTTTGTCGATGACGGTAGCCGAGACCAATCCTGGGCTAGAATTCTAAAAATCTCCTCTGAAGATCACCGCTTTCATGGAACACGATTTCGTAGAAATTTCGGAAAAGCAGCCGCATTGGGTCATGGGTTTCTCCAGAGCTCAGGTGACATAGTCGCGACGCTTGATGCGGACCTACAGGATGATCCCGCAGAACTACCACAAATGATCACATTGATGGATAACGGCCTCGACCTGGTTAGTGGTTGGAAAAAACGCCGAAATGATCCATGGCACAAAGTCTTTCCAAGCCGTGTTTTCAATGGAATGATTTCGTGTATGACAGGAGTCAGACTCCACGATCACAATTGCGGGATTAAAGTTTACAGGACGGAAGTTGCTACAGAAATTCCACTTTACGGGGAGCTACATCGATTCATTCCAGTACTTGCTGCAGCTCGCGGATTTCGGGTTGGCGAAAAGGTGGTAGCACACCGTTCGCGCAAATTTGGCGTTTCCAAATACGGATTCATTCGATTCCTTCGAGGGTTTCTTGACCTCCTTACCGTCACATTCATGACAAGATTCAGCCAGCGTCCCCAGCACTTCCTTGGAGTAATCGGTTTAATTTGCTTTGTTGGCGGGCTGTTCTCACTCGGGTATCTCGCAGCTACCTGGTTGATCCGATTTTGGAATCCGCAAGCATTTCTTCCGCTACATGAACGGCCCCTTGTGATTTATGCAATAGGTTCCCTGCTTCTGGGAGCCCAATTTTTGTCCATGGGTTTCTTGGCAGAGATGATCGCCGCCGTTCAATTGGCCCCTCGCCAAAATCCATCCATCCGTGAAACCACCGCAAATCAGGCGGGCAGGGTGGATTCCTAAGTTTCACCGGTTAGTTACTGGTGTTTTTTTTCCTTGAGGTGCTTCTCCATGTCCGCAGAAAACTCAAAACCCAAAAGTAGCCTTACGACGGTTGGCCCCGAAAGAGCTCCGAACCGGGCAATGCTTCGCGCCGTAGGCTTCCTTGATGATGATTTTGCGCGTCCAATGATCGGCATTGCATCCCTTTTCAGCGATATCACTCCATGTAATTCCCACCTTGATCGCCTGGCTCGGAAAGGAGTTGAGGGTATTAGAACAGGCGGCGGCGTCCCACAAATTTTTGGAGCCCCGACCGCCTCGGACGGAATCATGATGGGGCACAAAGGAATGCGATACAGCCTTGTCTCCCGAGAAGTAATAGCTGACAGCATTGAAGTGGTTGCGGGGGGAATGAACCACGATGGCCTTTTGGCGATTGGTGGTTGCGACAAAAATATGCCTGGTTGCGTAATGGCAATGGCTCGTCTCAATATCCCATCAATCTTTGTTTATGGAGGAAGCATACTTCCCGGGACGGGACCTCATGGTAACGACATCGACATCGTTAGCATCTTTGAAGCGGTTGGTCAAAACCAGGCTGGAAAACTTTCAGCCTCGGGTGTGCACAAAATTGAATGCGAAGCATGCCCAGGCGCGGGTTCCTGTGGGGGTATGTACACCGCAAACACAATGAGTAGCGCAATTGAAGCCATGGGGCTATCCCTTACATATGGCGCGTCCAACCCGGCAGTTTCAGCGGCAAAAGAACGGGAAACCTTCCTGGCCGGCAAAACTCTTGTTGAATTGGTAAAGAAAAATATCCGCCCAAGAGATATAATTACTCGCAAATCACTTGAAAACGCTTACACCTTCGTTTTGGCACTGGGGGGCTCCACAAATGCCGTCCTTCACCTGATGGCGATCGCCAGGGAAGCCGAGGTCGAATGGACATTGGCGGATTTTGACCGGCTTAACAAAAAGGTCCCGCACCTGGCAGATCTCAAACCGGGTGGCAAATATGTAATGAACGACCTGCATCGGGTGGGTGGAACCCCAGCCGTTCTCAAGGCGCTACTTAATCTTGGTTTCCTCCATGGGGATTGCATCACGGTAACTGGAAAAACGCTTGCGGAAAATTTGGCGGAGATTGAGGATATTTATGCAAAACCTCAAGATGTGATTCGCCCAGTATCCAATCCTATGCACAAAACCGGGCACCTTGTTATCCTTCACGGAAATCTGGCTCCAGAAGGCGCCGTGGCTAAAGTTGCAGGCCTGAAAACGACAACCATTACAGGGCCAGCAAAAGTTTACGATGGCGAAGAAGCCTGTGCCAAGGCAATTGCCGAACGCAAAATCG
>Ga0114972_10001957_pt1 | contig 15424 bp, 14 predicted proteins | sample M_140807_EF_Meta_FD_87354 | JGI IMG/M metagenome (GOLD analysis project Ga0114972, IMG submission 87354) | Freshwater microbial communities from Lake Montjoie, Canada to study carbon cycling - M_140807_EF_MetaG | ecosystem: Environmental > Aquatic > Freshwater > Lake | place: Lake Montjoie... | reverse complement strand
GTGGAACGGGCGGTCGACTCGGCCCTCGCGCAGACGTTCCGCGACATCGAGGTGATCGTCGTGGATGACGGCTCCACCGACTCGAGCCTTGCGGTCCTCGAGCGCTACCGCGGCGACGCCCGGGTTTCAATCCATGCCGAGCCCCACCGGGTCGAGAACGGGACGCGCAATCGGCTCCTCGCATTGGCCCAGGGGGAGTTTGTGCAGTTCCTCGACGCCGACGACGAGCTTGCCCCGAAGAAAGTCGAAGCGTGCCTCGCCGCCTTCACCGAGGATGTCGACGTCGTCTTCACCGACCGGGAGTTCCACAGCGGCAACGCTGGGCAGGTCGGGCGTTATCCGGAGCCGACGGGGGATGTCGTCACGTACTTCATCCGCAATTCGGTCGTGACGATGCTTCCGGTGAGCCGTCTGGCCGATATCCAAGCCGTGGGGGGATTCGATCCCTCGCTCCCCTGCTGCCAGGAGTACGATCTCCATCTCCGCCTGGCCCTCCACCGCTGGCGGAAGATTCGCCACCTGCCCATTCCCCTCTGCACGTACTATGTCCTGCCGGGGAGCGTCTCCTCCAACCAGGAGCGCCTATTTACCACCCGGGCTGCCGTCCTCCGTCGGTTTGCAGACGAGCAGCTCGGAGTCGAGGGGTTGACCCGCGAGCGGAGGGATGCGATCGCGACGGAGATCATGGTGTGCTCCAGAATCCTCCTTCGTTACGGTCGTGACGATGACGCGGTCGCCGCCTATGCCTTTGCACGAAGCCTCTCGCCCGAGACCCCCTATCCGGCGAAGTGGCCGTTTCGTCTGGCTGTGACGCTGGTGGGACCGGTGGCGGCGGAACGGGCCCGCAGCTGGCTGGCACGCCGATGGCGAAGCGGTTGATCGATCCGCTGGGCTGACGCGAGGTGGCGGTGAGCAACGACATCCTGTGGATCAAATCCCGCATGCCGGGGGTGGTGAAGGATGGGAGCAGCCTCGTGTCGACGGGGCTCGTCTCCTGCCTCCAAAACGACCATGCCATCGACCTTCTCTGCCTGCGGTTGACGTCTCGGGAAGAGGCGCAGGCCGCCGAACCGTCCTGTCCGTTCCGGAACGTGTTCGTCGCCGATACCGACAACGCCGGCGGGCTCGCGCGGCGGATCGGGTGCCGGCTCTCCTACTCGCTGCGCAGCGAGCTCACCTCGACCCCGCGGTCGGTGTTTTACGAATCGGGCCGCCGGGCCCGGGCCCTGCTCGAGCGAATCCTGGCCGAGCGGCGTTACCGGCGGATCATCGCCGAGTATTACACCGTCGCTTTGCTCCTCGATGGGCTCCAGTCGCAGACAAGCCTCGTCCTCCACGACGCCGATCATCTCTCCATCGATCTCGAGGCCCGTCAGGAGCCCTCGCTCCCCAGGCGGGTGTGGCTCTACCACCGCGCCGCCCAGATGCGGGCCTTCGTGGAACGGGTCGGTCCGCGGTTCGATTCCGTGCTCACGCTAACGCCGTTCGACCGGCAGGCCTACGAGGCGCTCGGGATCGGGAGGATCGAGAGCCTCGACGTCCCGCTTCCCGATCTGCCTGCGCAGCTCCCCGCGCTCGAGGGCGAATCGATCGCCTTCCTCGGTTCGGTCGATTACGCCCCGAACCGCGACGCCTTGGCCTGGTTTCTCGCCGACATCTTCCCGGCGGTTCTGCAGCGCTACCCGGCTGCCCGCGTGCAGGTGTTCGGCGGGGGGGATCAGGGGGGCCTTCGCAGCCCAAACGTCGACTTCTTGGGGCGCATCCCGCAGGGGGAGTTCGCTCGTGCTCTCGGCGGCGCGGCGCTGGGAGTCGCGCCGATCCGCCTCGGCACCGGGGTGAAGGTGAAGGTGCTCGACATGATGTGGCATGGCCTCCCGGTCGTCTCCACGTCGCTCGCGAGCCGGGGCACGCCTGCAGAACACGGCGCCGCCCTGATCGCCGACACCCCCGCCGCTTTCGCGGAGGCCGTCTGTGAGCTCCTCGGCTCTCGCTCCCGGAGGCTCGAGCTTCAAGGGGCGTCCCAGAAGCAGCTCGTCGAGCGGCATGCCAGCCCCGCAGCGCGGGCCTGCGTCGCCCGCAAGCTCCTCGGCGGGGCTTAGGCCCCGGCCCCGGCTCACACCCGGGGAAGCTCGTAGCCCTTGCGGTAGTCCTTCGTGAACAGCCGGTTGGCGGCCTCGTCGGACGATTTTTCCGTCTTCGGGTCGATCGAGAGCTCGCGGCCGAGGTGGAGCGGCGTGATGGCGAGGTCAACGGCATTATCGCGGAGATGATCGTCGAAGCTGTCGAGCGTCAGGATGACGCGGTGGTCGTTGGCGGCGAGCGTTGGCCGGGCCCCGAAGGGCACCTTCTCGCCGAGCTGCCACGACACGTTGCCGAGATGGGCCAGGGCACTGGAGAAGTGGCCGTCCTCGACGTCGAGGTAGAGATCCTCGTGCTTCCGGCTGCGGATCGCCTTGACGAGGTTGGCGAAGTGTTCGCGGCTCGAGCCACCTGACCAAGTCCCGAGCGGCTCTCCGGCGTAGTCGAAGGCAGCGCCAGACTGGTAATTCGTCGACACGACGTAGCCTTCGGTACCCCACCAGATGTTGCCGACGCCGAGCGGCCCGGCCGCCGTGCCGTGGGTCACCGGGGTCTTCATCTCCAGCCCGCGGACATCCGAGATCAGCAGCGCGTCGTCCCACTGGAAGAGCGTCACCTGGCTGTTGGCGACATCGCCATTGTCGACGTAGCCGAGCCGGCCGCCGAGGCTGACAACGCGCTTGGGAAACTCCTGCTTGCCGAGGCCCCAGCGGGCCTTGTCGAGCTCGTGGGGATTCTGGTTGCCGAGATCACCGTTGCCGGTGAGGCGGTTCCAGTGCCAGTCGTAATGGAGGCGCTGGCGGTGGGGAACGATGTCGGGGGCGGGCCCGGCCCAGAGATCAAAGTCGAGCCCGGGGGGGACCGGCGCCGGCGTGTCGACCAGCCCGATGCTCGGCCGCCGCTTGTAGCACAGCGCGTGGGCCACCTTCACCGGGCCGATCTTTCCGCTCTTCACGAAGTCGATCGTGTCGCGCATCCCGGTCATGCCGCGGCTCTGCGCGCCCATCTGGCACATGCGCCCGAGCTTGCGGGCCCACTGCGTCATCACGCGTCCTTCCTCGACGGTGTGACTGCAAGGCTTCTCGACGTAGACGTCCTTACCGGCCTGCATCGCCCAGATGCTCATCAGGGCATGCCAGTGATTGGGCGTGGCGATCGAGACGATGTCGATGTCCTTGCGGTCGAGGACGCGGCGGATGTCCTGGACATACTCCGGCTTGCGGGGGGAGTCCTTGAACTTCTCCTCGTAGCGGCCGGCGACGCCGGGATCACAGTCGCAGATCACGGCCAGTTCGGCATCCGACATGCCGGACCACTGCCCGATGTGTTCGCCACCCCGGCCGTTGGCACCGATGACGGCGACCCGGAGACGGTCGTTGGGCCCCGCCGGGGGAGAGGTCGGCTCGGCCCGGGCAGTCTGCGGGGCGGCGGCGAGTGCCGCGGCGGCCATCGCGAAGGCTGTTTCGACGAAATCGCGGCGTGAGACCTGCATGGATCTTTCCCTCTCGAGTGCGCGGGCAACGGGAGGACGGGGCGCTCGACGCCCCGAATGCAGTTCGCCCCCCCGCAAAAACCAAGCACGATTCTACCACCGGGCTCGGCGGCGTTGGGGCGGGGGGACCCGGTCAGGCGCTCGGGCGACGGAAGTGCCGGTAAGCCTGGAGGACGTCGAACAGGTCAGAGGAGATCGTCAGGTCGTCGTCGGCGAAGTCGGAGAGCCACGTCCGGTCGCTCGCCACGGCGTCGGCCAGGAGCGGGAGGACGTCGCCGAGGGTGACCCGCACCGTATCGGCCCGTGAGGCCTCGTGAACCATCGACCGGCTCGTCGATTCGTGTTCAGGTCCGGTGTAGACCCGCAGTTTCCGCATGGCCATGACGAAGCTCCCGTGCTTGGGTTCGGAGTGGCTCGAAGCGGACGCACACCGGTTCCACCGGAGGAGGCAGCCGGCGAACCGGCGCACACAAGCGTCCACGCAAAATCTATCGGCCAGCGCGACGGCAAAGTTTCAATGAATCCCCCCATTGGTCCGGGCGGCATCGCCGGCAGCCTCGGGCGCCTGGCCCGCGGGGGAAAGTGCCGGGGAAACCTGGGGGGGCGGGGCGGCTTGGACGGCGAGCCGGGAGATGCTCGCGGGGCTTGTCAGGCCGGCGCGGGAATGCCGCTTCGCGGTCCGACCGATTCGAGTCTGCCGGCCCGGAAGGCCTCCCCCATCGCCTTCGGGACGAGGGCCTCCGACTGGAGCACCCGGGCCCGGTTCTCGGCGGTGGAGGCCTTCATCTCCTGCTCGCGGGCGATGGCGATGCTGCGGCGCTCCTCCGCCTTGGCCCGGGCGACGCGGGTGTCGGCCTCGGCCTGATCGGCCTGGAGGCGGGCGCCGATGTTCTCGCCGACCTCAATGTCGGCGATGTCGATCGACACAATCTGAAAGGCCGTTTGGGCGTCGAGGCCGCGGTGGAGGACCGCCTTGGAGATCGTGTCGGGGTGCTCCATGACATCGAAGTGGCTCTCGGCCGAGCCGATTGACGTGATGATCCCCTCGCCGACCCGGGCGATGATCGTCTCCTCGGTGGCCCCGCCGATGAGCTGCGAGATGTTCGTGCGGACGGTGACGCGGGCCCGGATCTTCAGCTCGACGCCATTTTTGGCAACGGCCGACAGCGTCGACTTGCCGCTGATCTTGTCGGGGCAGTCGATGACCTTCGGATTGACGCTCGTCTGGACGGCGTCGAGGACGTCGCGGCCGGCCAGATCGATGGCGCAGGCCCGGTCGAAGTCGAGATCGATGTCGGCCCGCTGCGCGGCGATCAGCGCCCGGGTGACGCGCGGCACGTCGCCGCCGGCAAGGTAGTGGGCTTCGAGTTTGCGGGCGGAGATCTCCCGGCCGAGCCCTGCCTGGGTAGACATGATCTTCGCCTGGACAATCGTCCGGGCGTTCACCTTCCGCAGGCTCATCCCGAGGAGCTCGAGGAACGTCACCGGCGACTTCGACCAGTAGGCCTGGAACCAGAGCTGGCCGTAATTGGCGACCAGGAGGAGCATGACCAAGCCGGCGAGGACGGCGACGATGAGGATGCCGAGGATCACCGACGGATTGAGTGCATTCACGGAGGGGGGCTCCGGGGCAGGGGCAGAGTTGGGAAACTGCTGGCCCGGTCACCCGAGGGTGAACCGGACCGCAATCATCCCAGCCTAGTTCGGGTACGGGCCGGGTCCAAGAAAAACCGTTCCGGCCTTGTTTCCCGTGGGGATCGACGGTCCGGACGAAGCGATTGCGCCGGAAAATCCGTCCCCGTTCCCTCGCGGCCGCCCGTTCCGGCAGGTTCCCTTCCGTTCCCTACAACACATCACAGACCGGAGTTTCTCCGCATCGACTCCACCATCATCGCGTCCCACCCCAGGATTCTTCGGTGGTCAGTCAGCCGAGCACTATGACAACTGAGCAAGCAAAAAAGGGAGCCACCATGAAGACCGCGGAACAGATTCTTCGTCACATCGACGAGTATTACGCCTTTCTCCTCGAGCGGCCCTGGATGTATGCCGAAAACCCGAAGACGCTCGAAGCAATCATTTTCCAGTTGGAAACGCTCCGCGATTTCATCACCGAAGAACGGATTCCAGGGAGCAGGTTCACCGACTACACCCACAGCCTCGGATATGCTTCAGCAGCCAGCCTCCTCCATGTGCCGGGGGAGCCGTCGCCGCCGGTGGATGAGGCGGGGTTCGCCCTCGTGGCATCCGTCCTCAAAGGCTATCTCGAATCGCAATCGCGATTGCTCCCGGCCCCCTTTTGAAATCGTCATCCCGCATCCTGCCGTCATGGAGACGACGAGTCGCGTGCGGCAACGCCTTGCCGAAGAGACCGGTCTCCTCGGCCGCCGCGCGATGTCAGTAGATGATCCCACTCTCGACCCGGTGAGGCTCGAGGCGCTTGCGGCCTTCGAGCGGGGAGATCTCCACGAGGAACGAGGCGCCTGCCACCGTTCCGCCGGCCGCCTCAATCAGCCGCATGCAGGCCGCGGCCGTGCCACCGGTGGCGAGGACGTCGTCAACCACGAGCACGCGGGCGCCGCTCTTCAGGATCCCGGTGTGCATCTGCAGTTTGTCGCGGCCGTACTCGAGGTCGTATTCGACCTCGATCGTCTCGGCCGGGAGCTTCCCCGGCTTCCGCACCGGGATCACGCCGACGCCGAGCTCGAGCGCCATCGGCGTGGCAAACAGAAACCCCCGCGCCTCCACCGCCGCGATCGCGCTGATTCCGGCATCGCGCCACGGGCCCGCCATCAGCCGCACTGCCGCGGCGAGCGCCGCCGGATCGGCCAAGAGCGGCGTGATGTCGCGGAACAGGATCCCCGGCTTGGGGAAGTCGGGCACCGGGCGGATGAAAGAGGCGAGATCGACGGCGGCGTGGGGCACAAAAAAGCTCCGCGGATGAGGCGTGTCGGAAGCGGCAAGCGCCGAGGCACTGTGTCCCCGAGCCGGGGGGCCGGTCAAGCCCCGTGGCGGAGGCGGATCTTCGCCCGGGGGACGCCGTCGAGCTCGGCGGCGAGGGTGGCGAGGGTCTCCGACTCGATCTGCCGGACGCGTTCACGGGTCAGCCCGAGGACGCCACCGATTTCCTTGAGCGTCATCGGATCGCCCCCCCCGAGGCCGAAGCGGAGCTTGAGGATCGTGGCGGCGCGGTGGTCGAGAAGCTCGATGCGCCGCAGCACGTGGCGCATCGTGTCCTCGTCGAGGAGGACCTCCGCCGGGCACTTCGTGTTCTCGTCGCGGATCAGATCGCCGAGCGACCAGCCGCCGTCGGCCTGCTCGGTCTGCGGCGAGGCCTGATTGATGTGGATCGCCTTCTTGATGATCGGGAGCTTCTTACGGGCCAGCCCGAGGCTGCGGGCGACCTCCTCCGGCGTCGGCGTGCGGCCGAGAGAGTCGAGGAGCCGGGCCGTTGCCCGGCGCCACTTCGAAAGCAGCTCCACCATGTAGGCGGGGATCCGGATCGTCTTGCCGGAGTTGATCAAGGCGCGCTTGATCGACTGCTTGATCCAGTAGCTGGCATAGGTGCTGAAGCGCGTGCCGACGCGCGGGTCGAAGCCCTCCACGGCCCGCAGCAGGCCGAGGTTCCCCTCCTCGATGAGGTCGGGGAGCGGAAGGCCGCGGTTGGCGTAGCCCCGGGCGATGTTGACGACGAGGCGGAGGTTTGCACGGACCATGTGATCGCGGGCCTGGGCGTCCCCTTTGCCGATCGCCACCGCCAGTTCCTTCTCTTGGTCCGCCGTCAGAAGCGACGTGTCGTTGATGTCGCGGAGATAGGTTTCCAGAGGGTTCTGGACGGCTACCGAGGAGGTCTTGCGGCGGGGGGTGGGCATGGCGTGTCGACGGTCCTGGTGAATGGATGACGGTGTGCGGTGATGGATGGTGGCGGGAGGCTTCCGTCCCGCCGGGAAGGTATCGACGGATCCCGGGGGTGACTGCACAAGCAGGAGAAGAGAGGCGGCCTGGGGCGATTGTGACGGCTGGGGTGGCGATGACGCAGCCTTGCCCGCCGGTCATTCCCGGCGCGATCGGGGAACCGGGTCAGGCGAGCTGCCAGTCGATGGATGCCAGTTCGGGGACCGATCCGAGTCGGATCGGGAGCGTCGATGTGCCGATGCCGCGCGACACGAACAGCGGCGGCCCGCCGTCGCGGTACCAGCCGGCGACATACCGGCCACTCCCCGGCGGCGTGAGGAGCGCGACGCCCCCGGGTGCCACCTGGCCACCGTGGGTGTGCCCCGAGAGGACGAGGTCGGCGGGGTGCTCGGCAGGCAGCGCGAGCTTGTCGCGATGAACCGGGCAATGGGCGAGGACGAGATGATGATCGCAGGGCTCCTCGCCGGCGAGCGCCGCGACCGGATCGGGGCGCCCCTGGCGGATGTCGTCGAAGCCGGTGACGCGCACCGAGCGATCGCCGACAGCGAGCCTCACCGAGCGGTTGACGAGGAGATCGAAGCCGTGCCGTTGGTGATGGCGCTGAAGTCGTTCGACGGGGACGCCGGAGCTGATCTCCCAGTTGCCGAGGATCGCCAGCCGATGGGGCACGTTGGGACAGGCAGCAAGGAAGTCGAGGAGCGGCCCCTCGCCGCGCGCGGCCGAGAGGCTGTCGCCGGTGATCACGAGGAGATCGGGCGACAGGCGGTGGAGCGCTGCGAGAACGCGTTCCTCGAGCGGCCCGACGCGATGGAGATGGAGATCGGAGACATGGGCGATCCGCAGCCGTCGGCCCTCGGGGGGAGCGAGCGACGCTTCCGCCGCCGGGCCAGCGGTCGGCGTCGCGGGGGCCCCGAAGGAATGGTGACTGACGTCGAGCTTGAAGGGGGTCAGGCAGAGGCTGTCGATGCCCACCGTCAGGGCGCCCCCCGTGACGAGCGCCGCGCCTCCGCGGAGCAGATCACGGCGCTGCAGACGCATCGGCGGCCTCCGTGGCGACAGCGGCAGCGGGGCGGAGGGCCGCATCGAGAAACTCCAGCAGCGCTCGGCCGGCGAGCGACCCACGGGAGATGGTGGCGGCGTGACCGGCCCTGTCGAGAAGGAGCAGCGTCGAGGGAACGCCAACGGCACGGAGCACGGCGTCGAGGCGCAAGGCCTGATCGACTGGCACCGAGGGATCGGCCGTGCCGTGGATGACCAGGCACGGCGGATCGTCCGCGGAGACGTGCCACACCGGGCTCGCCCGGAGGGCCGCCTCCCGCACCTCCGGCAGTGGGCCGCCGACGAGGAGGCTGGCCGGTGAGCGGGGGCGATCGTGCTCCGGCCCGAGGCTCGGCAGATCGGTGGGGGCGGAGAGGAGGGCGATGGCGGCCGGCGGGAATCGTGGTGCTGTGGCCTCTTCATCAGCGGGATCGTCGGCGAGGCCGACCAGCGCCGCGAGGTGCCCTCCGCCGCCATGGCCGACGACGGCGATCCGCGTCGGGTCGAGGCCCCATTCCCCGGCGCGGCGGACGATCTCGGCCAGCGCGTCGCGAATGTCGTCGAGTTGGGCCGGAAAACGGGCAAGGTCGCTGGTGCGGTAGCCGATGCTGGCGACGGCATAGCCCTCGAGGGCCAGCCAGGTGACGGGGCAATCGGCTTTCGAGCCGTCGCGCCAGGTGTCGCCGTGGATCCACACGACCAGCGGCACCGGTCCCGGGCAACGTCCCGGCAGGGTGATGTCGAAACGTCGGCGCCCGTCGGGATCGGGCTCGTGGTAGGGCTGGTCGCGGAGGGTGAGGCCGGCGCCCCTGTGGGTGTCGTCGCCAGGCGCGTTCGCGGCAGGCTCCCCATCAGGCTTCCCGGGTCGGGCCCTCACGGCTGCCAGGCGCCGGCTGGCGCGCCGCTGCGACCGCCACGACCACCGTCGGCCCGTCGCCGGCTCGATCTCCGCCGGGGTCTCCGACGGCGCCCGCGGATCGTCGAACCAGTATCGATACCGCGCTTCCCAAGCCGCGGCCGGCTTTTCCCAGGCAGCGGCCCGATGTGGCAACCAGACGGTGCCGACAAGGAGCGAGGCGGTCACGACGGCCCGCAGGCACCACGCCGGCGCATCCCCCGCGAGGGGATGGCGACGGCTCTCGGTTTGGCTGGCAGGATCGTGCATGGGTCAAACCAGCATACGTCCGGGGGATCGCCCCGGGGGAGTCGTGCCGGTTCCACCGACGCCCGGTGTGCGCCGCCTGGGCGGCAGCGCACACCGGGTGAGCCTGAATGGCCGGACGCGGATCAATGCCGCCGCTGGACCTGCCCGGAAGGGGTCAGCTCGTCGATGATCCTCGGGATGTACTTGGCGAGCACCTCGGCGAGATCGTTGGGATCGATCCCCTTGCTGCGAGCGAGATCGTTGAGCTCGCGATCGCCGAAGACATCCTCGATCTTGCGGCGGTCGATCGGCTTGTTCGGGCCGGTGCGGACCCACGAGTCGACCTCCTCCCGCATCCCCTTCTCCTCGAACTGCTTCACCACCTCGGGGAGCTTCTGGGCGTCGTTGCCGCCGAAGATCTGCTTGAAGATCTCGCCGAGATCGTTCGGCGAGGGCATCCCCTGACCCCCCCCATGAGGGGCCTGTTGCTGCGGCTGGGGGGCACGCTGCTGCGGCTGCGGGGCACGCTGTTGTGGCTGCTGCTGGCTTTGGGCAGCACCTTCCAGAACCTGCTTGAGGATCTCGCCGAGAATGTCCATCGAGAAAACGCTCCGAGAAGGAAAAAACTGCAAAAATCGAACCGGTGACAAAGCACCGAACCCGATTGTAGGGGGGGCCAATGGGGGATGAAAGGAATCGGGTTGGTGGGGGGCGGGAAAGTATCGGTCGGTTCGCCAAACCCCCGGGTTTCCCTGGCCGGGGGCGCGGAGGTGGTCGCCACCCGTGGCCGCGGTGGTAGAATTCCACAATCTGTTCGGTGATGTCGATGGAAAGCTCTGTTCCGGTGCCGTTGCTTCCGCCGGCGGAAGCCCGCTGGATCCGCACCCTTTTCCGAGGAGTCGTGTATGGGTCTGCTGTTTCCGTTCCTGATCACGCCACGCGGGCGCTCCCGGTTCGTCGCAGGCATCCTCGGGGGGCTCCTCGTGGCGGGCCTCTCGACCGTCTCCCCCGCCGCCGAGATGGCGATCCTCGGCGAGGCCTCGCTGACCGCCGGCGTCCCCGGCAGCGGGCCGATCACGGCCGAGCAGATCGACCGCTGGCTCGCCGATGCGAAAAACTCGGCGGTCCTCGAGCCGGTGCTACCGCTGGGGCTTTCCCAGGGGGCCGGTCAGATCACCGGCCTCGACAAGAATCCGCTCACCCGCGCCAAGATCGAGCTCGGCCGCCAGCTGTACTTTGATCCCCGCCTCTCGGCTGATGCCACCGTGAGCTGCGCCAGCTGCCATGATCCCGCCCAGGGCTACGGCGCCCACACGAAGACCGGTCTGGGGATCCGCGATCAACTCGGCGGCCGCAATTCCCCCGTCTCCTACAACCGCATCCTCTCCGGAGCGCAGTTCTGGGACGGCCGTGCCGACTCGCTCGAGGCCCAGGCCGTGGGCCCGATCGCCAATCCCGGGGAGATGGGCTTCACGCACGAAGGGGCCGTCGCGCGGCTCAAGGGCATTCCCGTCTACGAGAAGCAATTCAAGAAGATCTTCGGCGGCGTCTCGATCGACGCCGTCGGCCAGGCGATCGCCGCCTTCGAACGCGTCCTCGTCACCGGCCCCTCCCCCTACGACTACGGCGAGCAGCTCCGCCCGTTTTCCGACATCGACCAAGACGACATCAAGGAGGACGAGGAGCTGGCGAAGAAGTACGCCGAGGCGAAGGGGGCGTCGGCGACGTTCGCGATGTCGGAATCGGCCAAGCGTGGCCGCGACATCTTCTTCACCGAGAAGGGGAACTGCACCGCCTGCCATGTCGGCGCGAATCTCGCCGACGAGAAGTACCACAACCTCGGCATCGGCATGGACAAGGCCGAGCCCGATCTGGGGCGGTTCGTCGTCTCCAAAGACCCCAAAGACAAGGGCGCCTTCAAAACACCAACCGTGCGAAACGTCGCCCTCACCGCCCCCTACATGCACGACGGGTCAGTGGCCACGCTCGAGGAAGTGGTGGAGTGGTACGACAAGGGAGGCCATCCCAACGCCACGCTCTCCGACAAGATCAAGCCCCTCAAGCTCACCGCGCAAGAGAAGGCCGACCTCGTCGCCTTCATGCGGGCCTGCACCGGCCCGACGCCGGCGGTCGAGACCGGCCGGCTCCCCGAGCAGCCGTAAGTCGGCGCTCGTCTCACGCCAGAAATGCCAGACCGGCCCGGCGGGGCTCGATTCCCGCCGGGCCGGTTTTTTTTTCGCGATAGCGGTCGGGGCCAACACCGGCCCAAACGTCGCTTCGGGGTCGCCCGTGCCCCGTCGCCGGACTCGCTGGAGGTCATCCCTGCCCTCCGCTCTCTCCGCGCCGCTTACGCTTCCGCCCTCCGGGCTTCGCTTACCGTCGAGGCCGGCTCTCGGAGCACGGGCGACCCCTCGCCAGCGGTCGTCGCGGTGTTCTTTTTCCTTCCACCGCAGAGGCGAGGCGGGGATCGGCGAACGCTTGAGGAGTGACGAGGTCCTCCGAGAAACGACGAAACTTTTGCCGGCCCCGCCGATGGACCACCCACAGGCTCACTCTGAAGCACTCACGGCGCCGTGGCCGTTTCGCCGCCGGCCCGTGTCACGAGCGTGCAGAGAAGTCGCAGCGGCGTGTCGTCGGCGAGGAATTGGATGGAGCCGTCGGCCATACTGATGTTCGTTCCCTGGGGATGGAAGGCGTAGAACGCGTGCCCCCATTCGTTCGATGAATTGATCCGTGGCGAGGTGGGGATGTCGCCAAACGAGGCGTCCCACGGCTTCACCGAACCGATCATGAAGGCGTTGTCGGTCGTCGCCCAGGCGCCGCCGCGGGCCCGGATCTTCTTGCCCGAGGCGCCGGTGTAATCAACCGCGTACTTCTTCCGTCCCCGGTAGACATCCTCGCGGCCGGCACACTCGGCCATCAGAATCGTTTTTGAGAGCCCGTCGATGATGTTCTTGAAGCGATTGGACGTGTTGGCGGGCCCGCCGTTGTTGAGCCCGGCGACCGTCGCCTTCGTGCCGTCGCTCCACCAGCAGACGACGCCGCGCGTGTCGCCTGTCACCTTCTCGTCGGCGGCGAGGAAGCCATTGGCATCGACCGGATGGACGCCGGTGGGGGGAAAGTAGTCGCCGCAGGCGCCGGTCTTGTTCGGCGGCGTCGTCTCCGGCTTGTCCTGAATCCGATTGAAGGAAGGCGTCGACGGACACTGCACGACGGCGAGCTGGTTGATGACGATCTCGCGGTTGGGGCTCTTCCACCACTCGGTCGCGAGCGTGTACTGGCCGACGAGATTTGCCTCCTCGACAAAGGGGAGGAGGAACGGCGCCCACGAATGGAACTTCGTCGCCCCGTTGGGGTCGGTGGAGGCCAGCGGCAGCTGCTTCCGGGCCGACTCGTAGTTTTGGAAGGCCAGCGCCAGCTGCTTGAGATTGTTGCCACACTGCATCCGCCGGGCGGCCTCGCGGGCCGACTGGACGGCCGGCAGCAGCAGACCGACGAGCGTGCCGATGATGGCGATGACGACGAGGAGCTCGACGAGCGTGAAGGCCCGCGCGGGGCGACGGGCGTGGGGGGCGGTGTGGGGCATGGTGGAGGGCGCGTACGGGAGAGGAGAAAAACCACCGGGTGCCGGACATCCGCCATCATCGACGCTTGCAAAGGGGAAAGCCCGGGGCGGCGGAACTTCCACCCGAGACGGCGAAAGATTCACCGCGCGGCGCCGTGGCACCGTCACCCCCGCGTTGTCCGGGAATCTACGTTTTCGTAGAATGAAGTTTGGTGAGCGTTTTTTGTGAGCACTTTTGGCCGCAGGAGTGAGTCATGGCAACCGGTGTATCGCAGGTCTCCGCCGTCATTGCCGACACGACGCGGGAGCGGCTGGAGCGGTTCGCGAGGCAGCACGGCGTCAAGAAATCGCACCTCATCGAAACGGCCATTCTTCACCACCTCGCCGCGCTCGAGGTGTTGCCGGCCGACGTCGTTGTGCCTCCTGTAATCGAGCTTTCACGCGAGGTCGGCGCGGACTTGGTCCGCCGGATCGAGCGGCCAGAGCCACCGACGCCGGCCATGAAGGCACTCTTCGATGGAGATTGAAATCCGGCCCCTGTGGCCGGATGACGAGCGGTCGTCGTTTGCATCGGGAGATGTGGAGCTCGACCGGTTCTTTCGAAATTACGCGGGGCAAAACCAGTTCCGGCTCCACGTCGGCGTCACCTACGTGGCGTCGACCGCCGGCCTTGTCGTTGGCTATGTCACGATCGCGCCGGGATCGATGGTGATCGACCGCCTGCCGCGTCGTGAGCGACAGCGCTTGCCTGCCTATCCGCTGCCGATTCTGCGTCTGGCAAGGCTGGCCGTCTCCACGCCCCACCAGGGACAGGGAATCGGCTCCCGGCTCGTGCGGTTCGCCCTGGAAATGGCCCTGGAGATGGCGCGCCGGTTTGGGTGCGTCGGCGTGGTGGTCGATGCGCTCCCCGAGGCGCTTCGGTTCTACGCCCGCCTCGGGTTTTTCGAGTTGGTTGTCGAGGCCGGGGCGCTGCCCAGCCGTCCGGCGTCACGGCCGATGTTTCTGCCGATCGGGTCGATTCCCGGCGCAGACCGAGCTTCCGCGCAGTAGCCCACAGGTTTCCGACGGCAAGGCGTGCGGCCCGCCGTTGGCCGACGACCTTTCGGAACGGAACTTCCACGGCAGCCCAATCGCGCCCCGCTGGCGCGATCGGACCGGCGGTGGATTCACAGCCTCTTCACCCCCGCGGCAGTTTGCCGCGGAGGGTGGAGCGGTCGAGACCGAGGAGCTTGGCCGCAGCGGTGCGGTTGCCGCCGGTGCGGGCGAGTGCTTCGTCGATCAGCGTTGCCTCCGATGCCTTGAGAAAATCCTCGTGGAGCCAGCCCTCGCGTGGCTGTGTGCCGCCGAGCTGCGCGTTCACCCAATCGCGGATCGCCCGCTCGAGGCGGGCCTCGGCGGTGGCCACGCTGTCGGTGGCCGAGGCTTTGGTGCCCTCCGCGATGGCGGCTCCCGCGGCACCGGGGAGCGGCGGGGGGAGATGCTCGGGGCGGAGCGTGCCGCCACGGGCGATGACTGCGGCGACGTCGACTGCGGCCTTGAGTTCGCGGACGTTCCCCGGCCACGAGCGGGCACGGACGGCGGCGAGAAAGTCGTCTGAGGCTGCTTGGAGGGGGCCGCAGCCGGGGCTGCCCGAGAGGAAATGGGCAACGAGCGCCGGGAGGTCGTCGAGCCGCGCCGAAAGTGGCGGCATCTCGACAGCGAAGACGCGGAGCCGATGGAGGAGATCGGCCCGGAACCGGCCGGCAGCGACGTCGGCGACGAGATCGCGGTTGGTGGCGGCGATGACGCGGATGTCGACGGGGCGCGGGGCCGTGGCGCCCAGCGGCAGGATCTCCCGAGCGTCGAGGACGCGCAGCAGCCGGGCCTGCACCTCGGGCGCGGCGTCTCCGACCTCGTCGAGAAACAGCACGCCGCGATCGGCACTCGCAAACAGGCCGTCGCGCGCCGTCGCCCCGCTGAACGCGCCTTTTGCATGCCCGAAGAGCTCACCTTCGACAAGCGCCGGCGGGAGGGCCGCGAGGTTCACGGCAATAAGCGGCCCGGAGCGCCTCGCCGAGTGGGCATGGATGGCGCGGGCGGCAAGCTCCTTGCCGGTGCCGGTGGCGCCGGTGATGAGCACCGGCAGATCGCTCGAGGCGGCCAGCGCCACCCGCGCAAACACCCGCTGCATGACGGCCGAACTGCCGACCAGGCC
>Ga0114972_10001956_pt1 | contig 15424 bp, 8 predicted proteins | sample M_140807_EF_Meta_FD_87354 | JGI IMG/M metagenome (GOLD analysis project Ga0114972, IMG submission 87354) | Freshwater microbial communities from Lake Montjoie, Canada to study carbon cycling - M_140807_EF_MetaG | ecosystem: Environmental > Aquatic > Freshwater > Lake | place: Lake Montjoie... | reverse complement strand
TTGAAACTCACTGGTGAATCCCCAGGCTCTCCAAACGTGGAAGAGGCCTGAAGTGATCTGAATGCCGTGGAAGCCAGCTCCCACGTCACCATTGAGGATTTCCTGGCCAAAGATCGGCCAGACCACCTGGGCACTTGGTTTGACGTGCAGTGGGTCGGCGATCCAGCCGGTGTAGTTGGAAAAGCGCGCCCCGTGGTAGAAGGCGCCGCTTAACCAGATGAAAATGACGGCCAAATGGCCGAAGTGAGCGCTGAAGATCTTTCGTGAGACTTCTTCGAGATCGCTCGTGTGGCTATCGAAGTCGTGAGCGTTGGCGTGGAGGTTCCAAATCCAGGTTGTGGTTTTGGGACCCTTGGCGAGGGTGCGATCGAAAAAGCCGGGTTTTTCGAAAAGCTCGAAAGTCGCCGGAACGGTGTTCCGGTCGACAAGCTCCTGCGCCTTTTTCCCACGTTCTGGTGGGCTGATGGTCATCGAGAGGTTCCTCGAGGGACGGAATCGAGGTGGAGGTCCACCGCTTCGACCTGCCGGAGAATCCGGGGCCGTTGGGCCCCATGGCGCGGGGTGGCTTGGACAAGCCAGACACTGAACCGCTGCCATGGGCGCCAGTCGGGCAAAGGGAGTGAACCCTTGCCATGACTGGGGCATTGGGCCCCAGAGGGGACCGCTGGCGAAAGTATAGGGGCCAAAAACAGGCCTAATCCATGTCCAGTTACAAAGGTTCAATCCCCGCCATACGCAGGCTGGGACTGGGGTCTATAGGGAGTTGTTTTGCATTGAAATGCGATTTTGTGTCGAGATGTAATTATAATAAATATGACGCTGTGCCGTCTTTCGTGTTCTGGGCTGCCGGCGCGCGCCTCCGGCGCCAATACGTCCTTCAGCAGAATGAGGGGAACTGGAAATGGCTTGTTGGTGTCTCAAGGGTTCTTCTGGCTCAAACAGCGGTGTCTGGCCCTGGTCGTTGTCGTATTGCTGGGCTTTGTATGTTTTGGCAGCCCGGCGGTCAGCCATGCGGCCTGGCGGCTGCCAAAGCGCCAGGGTGCCGCCCCTACTCCCGTGGCTCCATCCTCTCGAGCCGCTTCAGCCCATCTGCAGGAGGTGTCTCCTCCTCTAGCCGTCTCTCAGTTCAAAGATGCGGTGGGCGAGAAGCTTCCCCAATTAGAGATTCTGGAGCCTGCCAACGGGACCATGGTTGCGGATGGCACCTGGACCCTTCGGGTGAAGGTTTCTGATTGGCCTTTGATTGATGGCGGTTCGTTGGGATTGGGTCCCCATCTGTTGGTCATTCTCGATGGGGAGTCCCCGCGGGTGATCACGACAACCGAGACCCAGATGGCTCCCCTGAGTCCGGGGAGCCATCGATTGACAGTTGCTGCAGCCTGGCCCTGGGGGGAAATCATCAAGAGCCATGGTGCCTTCGATCAGATACGTTTGTATCGTGCCGCAGCCAATCCTTTGTCAGTCCCTGCCCCCGGCAGCTCCCAGTTGTTAGTTATATCACCGAGTTCAAATTCCAAGAACAAGGTTCAGCCTGTCCTGCTGGACTGGCTTTTAATCGATGCTCCTTTGCAAAATCTGCGCCTGGATGATGCGAGTTGGCGTCTGAGGATCACGGTTAATGGTGAGAGTTTTCTGGTGGATCAGCAGACGCCCCTCTGGCTCAGTGGTTGGCATTCTGGGGCTAATGCATTGCTTTGGGAGTTGGTTGATGGCCGGGGGGAAGCACTTAATCCACCATTCAATAGTATTGTCAGCGAATTGCATGTTGAAGATTCCAATGCTTCCCTTTCGCCTTGGTTTAATGGTCGAATCAAAGCCGACGATCTTGCCGTATTGCAGGGTAAGGTGCCCCCTATAAATATTGCTGCCAACGGGGAGGAGGAAGCGTTGACTTCGATATCCATTTTGCCGGACATTATTCCACCTTTGCTCCAGGAAAAAGGTCGCAATAGCAGCCATAACGAAACGCAAAATGACGTTTTAGAAGTGTTTCCTGATCTTCCTTCTGGCGAAGTTGCGAGTCGTGAATCCTCTAAAGATCCTGGTCATGGGCGTGATGATGTGCAGTCGGACAGCAATCCAGAATCGGCTATTTCAGCGGAGCCCATGGACTCGGATGCAGAAGCGATGAGCCTTGGGGCTCCTAGCCTCGAATCTGCGATTCCTGACCTTCTGCCTGTCTTGCCCTCCAAGCCTGAGGCCCCCTTGCCTAAGGACCCTTCCACGACCTCCATAACAGGGTTGCTAGAGCGGGATCGGATCGCGACTTCTTCGCCAGACAACGCTCCTGGTTCGCAGGACCTCAAGGTCATCCAACCCCCAGCGAGGGATCTGGTGAATCCTGACGGAACCATGATCCATCCCCCATCAGAGGGTTTCCTGGCACGCCTGGGCCAGGGTTTTAGTCGGTTACTGGGGCCGTCCTGAGATGCCGTTCACGCCGTCGAGGGTGGTGGGTTTCGCCGTTTCCAAAGAGGCCATCCCCCTGTTGCAACGCCTACGGCAGGCAGGGTGGCTTGGAGAGATCCGTTGGCCAGACGACCCGATCTCCCCCGCCGATTGGCTGGCCCGGGAATGGCCCCGCGCATCGGCCGTCGTTGCCATTGCGGCATCTGGGCTCGTGACGCGCCTTGTGGCTCCGCTGCTTGTCAGTAAAGCCTCCGATCCTGCCGTCGTAGTGCTCGACCCTGAAGGCCGTTTCGCCGTGCCGTTGCTTGGCGGCCACGGAGCCGGCGCGGAAGCGTTGGCACGCCAGATAGCTGCCCTACTCGGTGGTCAGGCCGTGATTACTGGCAGTAGCTCAGCTACGGGGCGATTGGCCCTCGATAGCTTCGGCAGCGATTGGGGCTGGATGCGGGGCACCGGGGACTGGCAAGCCCTGATGCTGACGGCTCGCCAGGATCTCGATCGGGTCCCCTTACGGGTGCGTCAGGAGAGTGGCACGGCCCTTTGGCATGGGACCGGGGCCGCCCAGGCGATGGGTCTGAAGCTGGTCCAAGGCGCTGATTCCGTCACGGATGGGAAAGATCCTGATCTTGTGATAAGCCCCCGCTTGGGACCGGGCTGTCGTTGGCATCCCCCTTCCCTTTGGCTCGGGATGGGATGTGAAAGAGACACTTCTTTGTCGGTCTTGGATCGGCTCGTGGAGGAAACCTTGCAGCATCATGGTTTGGCCATCCAGGCCGTAGCTGGGCTGGCGACTGTTGATCGCAAGGCCGATGAGCCGGCCCTTCGAACCCTGGTCGAACGGCATGGCTGGAGACTGGTTTGTTTCTCAGCCCCTGACTTGGCTGAGGTACCAGTCCCAAATCCCTCCAGGGTTGTGGAACAGGAGATGGGCACCGCCAGCGTCGCCGAGGCGGCTTCCCTGCTCGCGGCGGCTGGACGCGATGGGACCGGGGCGACCTTGGTGGTACCCAAAACGGTGGCCCATGCCGGAGCTGGGGAAAAGGGGGCCGCCACCCTGGCCGTGGCCGAGGCAGGCGAGCAGTGGGGGCCGGCCCGTGGTGAGCTCCACTTGGTCGGTAGTGGTCCCGGTTCCCTGGATCTTCTGACCGGCGCTGGGCGCTGGGCGCTCGCCCGATGTGGTGTCTGGGCGGGATACAGCCTCTATCTGGATCTGCTGGAGCCGCTGCGCCGGCCGGATCAGCTGCGGCGGGAAGGGCGCCTCACCGAGGAACGGGCCCGTTGCGCCGAGGCTCTTTCCCTGGCGGCCCAGGGCCTGCGTGTTGCTCTGATCTCCTCTGGGGAGAGTGGCATCTATGGCATGGCGGGTCTGGCTCTTGAACAATGGCTTGATTTGCCCGTGATCGAGCGCCCTGTCTTTGAAGTCCATCCTGGAATCTCTGCGCTTCAGCTAGCGGCAGCCAGGGCGGGTGCTCCCCTGATGCACGATTTCTGCACGATCAGCCTTAGTGATCGACTTACGCCCTGGCCCGTGATCGAAGATCGCCTAAGGGGGGCTGCGGCTGGGGATTTCGTAGTGGCCCTTTACAACCCCCGTTCAAAGGGTCGGGATTGGCAGCTGGGCCGTGCCCTTGATCTCTTGATGGAGCAGCGCCAGCCCTCCACGCCAGTGTTGATCGCCCGCCAGCTTGGTCGACAGGAGGAAGCTCTGACGCTTACCACCCTGGAACACGTGGCTATGACGCAGGTCGACATGTTGACACTGGTGCTGGTAGGCAACAGCTCCAGCTATGTCAAAGATGGCCGCTTTGTCACGCCAAGGGGATACCCAGGCGCCGAACTAGTTTGATGAGGGTTTACCTCACTCTGGCGATTGATCAATCGGGATGACAGGATTCGAACCTGCGGCCCCTTCGTCCCGAACGAAGTGCGCTACCAAGCTGCGCCACATCCCGCTGGCTCAACTCTAAGCGATCGAACGCTCGATACCAAGTCTACCGAGTCAGCATGGTGGGTTCGATCCCAAGCCAGGCCGCTTGCTTGCCTAGAGTTTCATCCCCCGAGGGGCTTCCTGGGGCCACTGTTCCTGCGGCTTTTCCCCCTCTGTCTCGACTCCATGGCTTCGGTCACTCCTAAACCGCCTTGGTTACGTGTCAAAGCGCCCCAACGGGAGCGCATTGGGGCCGTAGCCGATCTGCTGCTCGATCTTCAGTTGAACACGGTTTGCCAGGAGGCCAGTTGTCCCAACATCGGTGAATGTTTTGCCGGCGGTACCGCCACGTTCTTGATCATGGGGCCAGGGTGCACCAGGGCCTGCCCCTACTGCGACATCGACTTTGACCGCTCGGTCAGACCCCTGGATGCCACCGAGCCCGGGCGTCTTGGTGAGGCGGTGGAGCGCTTGGGCCTGCGCCACGTTGTGATCACATCGGTCAACCGTGATGATCTGGCCGATGGTGGTGCTGGCCATTTCGTAGCCTGCGTCAACGCCGTGCGGGAACGCTCTGCCGCGACAACGATTGAGTTGCTGATTCCTGATTTCTGCGGTGACTGGAATGCATTGGAGACCTTGATGGAGGCCGCACCTGAGGTCCTGAATCACAACATCGAAACGGTTCCCAGTCTCTATCGAAAGGCCAGGCCCCAAGCCAGTTATACCCGTTCGCTTGAACTCCTGCAGAGGGTGCACCAGGGGTGGCCCCGTACTTACACGAAGTCAGGTCTGATGGTGGGACTGGGGGAAACCGACGCTGAGGTGATGGATGTTCTTTCTGACCTGCGTCGTCATTCAGTCGACATTGTGACTATCGGCCAATATCTCTCCCCGGGGCCAAAGCATTTGCCCGTTGACCGGTTCGTTAGCCCTGAACGATTTGATACCTATCGGCACCACGGTGAACGTGGGCTTGGTTTCCTGCAAGTGGTCAGTACTCCGTTGACACGCAGTAGTTATCACGCTGGTGAGGTTCAAGGCCTCATGATCAAACATCCCCGCTGACTGAAAAGCTCAGCGAGGGAGGTTGGTTTGTGGCACGGCGGCGGCCCTTAAACCGCCAGGGGCTCAAGCGTAGCCAAACCGACCAAGGCTTTTTCGCTGGGTGGCACGACCACCTTGAAACGGGTTTTCCAATTCGTCCAGTCCGCCAGGATCGTGGCCGCCCTAGCGCTCCCCGTGTGGGCCAGATGGGCTTCAAGCAGGGGTTTCAGCAGATCAACCTGTTCATCGGTGGTGAGTGGGTGAAGACTCACCGTGCCGGGATTGAGGCGGTGCTGGACCCCGTTGGCCTCATCCAACAGGAACGCGACACCACCTGTCATGCCCGCGGCGATATTGCGACCGGTGGTTCCCAGCACAACGACGACCCCTCCGGTCATGTATTCGCAGCAGTGGTCTCCGGCCCCCTCAACGACCGTGCGGGCGCCACTGTTACGTACCGCAAATCGCTCACCGGCGCGACCAAGGGCATAGAGCTCGCCACCGGTGGCACCGTAGAGACAGGTATTGCCAAGGATGACTTTTTCCCCTGGATGGGTGCAGGAGGGGGGGGGGATTACCGTAAGCCGACCGCCATTGATGCCCTTGCCGACATAGTCGTTGGCCTCACCGATAAGGCGGAGGTTCAGGCCCTTCAGCAGGAAGGCCCCAAAGCTCTGTCCTGCAGCACCTTCGAACTGAAGATTGATCTCACCCCCGAAGCCTGTGTTGCCATAACGCTCGGCAATTTCACCGGCCAGGCGAGCCCCAACGCTGCGGTCGGTGTTGACGATTCTCAGATTTCGGCCCAGGTGACCATGGCCCTTGATGGCTGCCATCACAGCAGGATCGGCCAGAAGTTGATCTTCGAGAATCACACCATTGCCGTGGGCGTCCTCGTCGTGAATCAGCCAGGAACGATCCGTGCCCTGGGGGATCGGGGTCAGCAGGCAGCTGAGGTCTACCTGGCTAGTTTTGGTCAGTTTGACTGATCTGGTCCGTAGCAGTTCGGTGCGGCCGATCAAATCCTCGAGGCGGGCAATTCCCAGCACGCTGAGAAGTTGGCGTACCTCCTGGGCCACAAAAAGGAAGAAATTGACCACATGATCGGGCAGGCCAGTGAAGCGCTTGCGCAGAGATTCTTTCTGTGTTGCTACCCCGACGGGGCAATTATTGGTGTGGCAGACCCTGGCCATGATGCAGCCTTCGGCAATCATGGCTACGGAACCGAAACCGTATTCTTCGGCGCCAAGCAGGGCCGCCATCAGCACATCCCAGCCTGTTTTGAGGCCACCATCGGCACGCAGCAGTACCCGATCCCGCAGCCCGTTGACCAGCAAGCTCCGGTGGACTTCGCTGAGCCCTAGCTCCCAGGGACTGCCGGCATGTTTAATCGAGCTCAGGGGTGAGGCCCCGGTTCCACCATCGTGGCCTGAGATTTGGATGACATCGGCATTGGCCTTGGCAACGCCGGCGGCAATCGTGCCGATGCCTATTTCGGCAACGAGCTTCACCGACACCTTCGCTTGGGGATGCACCTGGTGCAGGTCATGGATCAGTTGGGCCAGATCTTCGATCGAATAAATGTCGTGGTGGGGAGGAGGCGATATCAGGGCTACCCCTGGTTTGCTATTGCGCAGCCAGGCAATGTAGGCATCCACCTTGGGGCCTGGTAATTGGCCCCCTTCCCCCGGTTTGGCCCCTTGGGCGACCTTGATCTCCAGCTGCTTGCCACTGCGTAGATAGGCCGGAGTCACACCGAAACGACCGGAGGCAATCTGCTTGATGGCTGAGCAGGCGCTGTCGCCATTGCGCAGGCCACCGATACTGGGCAAGGTTGGCGAGCGGCCCTCGTCATCAACATCGTGGAGAGGGTGGTAGCGGGCAGGATCTTCGCCCCCTTCGCCGCTGTTGCTTTTGCCTCCGATTCGGTTCATGGCGACAGCCAGGACTTCGTGGGCCTCCCGGGATAGGGCCCCGAGGCTCATGCCACCCGTGCAAAAGCGGGAGCAGATGCTTTCGACACTCTCCACCTCGTCCAAGGGCAATGGGGTTGCAGCAGGCGTGAGTTCGAGCAGGTCCCGCAGGGCCGTGACCGGCCGATGTTCAAGGAGTTGGCGGTAGGTGTTGAAGTGGTCGTAACCGGGACCCGCTGCCACGGCGGCATGCAGGGCCTTGGCCATTTCTGGGCTGTTCAGGTGGAATTCTCCACCGCTTCGGTACTGCACAAAACCCATGAACTCCAGCTTGGTGCGGTTGAGTTCGGGATAGGCCTTGCTGTGGAAGGCGAGGGTTTCGCTGGCCAGTTCTTCCATGCTGAGACCAGCCACCCGGCTGGTGGTGCCAGTGAAGGCTAGATCGATCACATCGGCGCCGATACCGATTGCCTCGAAAATTTGGGCTCCGTGATAGCTCGCAAGCAGGGAAATGCCAATTTTGGAGAGAATTTTGCGCAGGCCATCTTCAAGGGCTTGACGCACATTTTGTTGGACCTTGATGGGGGTCAGGGCCGGTAACTTTCCCCTTTCGATCAGGGATTGGGTTTTGGGATGGGCCAGCCAGTGACGACTGGTTTCCCAAGCCAACCAGGGGCAGACCGCACTGGCGCCATAGCCGATCAGGCAGGCTAGATGGTGGGTGGTCCAGCACTGGGCGGTTTCGATCACGATGGAGGCTTGCAAGCGCAGGCCAAGCCTCAGGAGGTGGTGATGGACAGCCCCAACAGCCAAAAGGGGTGGGATGGCCATGGAGGCAGCGCTGATGCCACTGCTGCAGCGATCAGAGAGCAGCAGGATCTGGCTGTCGGCCCGAACGGCTGCTTCTGCTTCAAAGCAGAGACGTTTCAACGCTGCCTCCAGGCCCGAAGGACCCTCCTCCACCGCCAGCAGGGTCGAGAGAGATGTCATGCGCAGACCCTTGGAACCCAGGCTCTGCAACTCAGATTCGTTGAGTACGGGGCTGGCCAGATGCAAGACGGCGGCTCCAGCGGCGTCCGGTCGCAAGGCGGATCCACGCCGCCCCAGATGCATCTCCAGACTCATGACCAGTTTTTCGCGCAACGGGTCTATTGGAGGGTTGGTGACCTGGGCGAAGCGTTGTTTGAAGTAGTCGTAGAGGAGATGGGGTTTGCTGGAGAGAATCGCCAGGGGGATGTCATCACCCATGCAATAGGTGGGTTCTTTGCCGGCCCCGGCCATATCATCCATCACCAGTTCCAAATCTTCAGCAGTGAAGCCAAAGGCAGTTTGATGTTGCAGAAGCTCAAAATCGCTGAGGATCGTTTTTTCTTGCCAGACTCCTGTCGTCAACTCGTGGCGATGTTCCGCTAGCCAGCTGGTGTAGGGATAGCGGGAAGCCGCTTCTTCCTTGACATCCCAGTTGCGCAGAATCCGATGGTGAGTCAGATCAACGGCCAGCATCTGTCCAGGACCAAGGCGTCCTTTCTCGAGGATTCGATCTTCTTCAAGATCAACGACACCGGTTTCTGAACCCATCACCACATAGCCATCACTGGTGATGCAATACCTGGCCGGCCGCAGACCATTGCGGTCTAGCGTGGCCCCTACCGTTTTGCCATCACTGAAAACAAGTAGGGCTGGACCGTCCCAGGGCTCCTGCAGGCAAGCATTATATTCATAGAAAGCTTTAATCGCCGGGCGATCCTCGAGTTCCGGTTGATCTCGGAAAGCTTCCGGAACGAGCGTTAAAAGGCTATCGGTGATGGGGCGACCACTGCGCACCATGAGCTCCAGGGTGGCATCAAGATTGGCCGAATCGCTAAATGCTGGATTGACCAATGGTCTCAGGTCACTGGCAGCGTCACCCCAGACCGCTTCGAGGTTGGCTTCTGCCGCAATCGCCCAATTGATGTTGCCGAGCAATGTATTGATTTCGCCGTTGTGGCCCAGCAAGCGCATGGGTTGGGCCAGGGGCCAGCGGGGCAGCGTGTTTGTACTGAAACGCCTGTGGTAAACAGCGAAATCCACCGCAAAGCGCTCATCCCGCAAGTCGGCGTAGAAGAGGTCGAGGACCGCCGAGCGGACCATGCCCTTGTACACGACGGTCCGGGAACTGATCGAGGCGAAGTAGAGGTCAGCACTTTCGTTCCCGAGCTGTTCCCGGGCCCGATCAACGGCCCGGCGTCGCAGCCGGAAGAGCAGGGCTTCGACCGCGTCTACCTCCTCGCTGACTTCAGGATTGGCCTGGGGTTCCACCAGCAACCATTGCTCAATGGACGGTGCTGACTGGCGGGCCATGGGACCCAGTACGGCAGGGTCTACCGGGACCGTCCGCCAGCCCAGGCTCTGGAGGCCCAGGTGGGTCGCCTCCTGCTCGCAGAGCCGACGGACCGTTTCGCGCCGGGCAGGATCCTGGGGGAGAAAGACCATTCCGAGACCCCTGACGCCCTGGTCCAGGCCTGTGGCCGCTGGCCAGACGGCCTCGAGCAGGCCCCAGGGAATGGCGCTGAGGATTCCAGCTCCGTCTCCGGAATCACCGTCACCCCCGCAACCGCCGCGATGTTCCATGCATCGGAGGCCCTTCAGGGCCTGTTGCAACACCCAGTGGCTAGGTACCCCTTGGAGATGGGCCAGGAATCCCACCCCACAAGCATCCTTCTCGCCGGCGATTGACTCCGGTGCGGCACTGTCGCGATGGGGCCAGACGGGAGGGGTGCGAAAGGACATGGCCGGGGGGACAGGCGGCGGATTCAGGGCCCGAGCGGGTCGGGCTGGCCTCGAAGCAGGTGAGGCAGCGAGTTTTTTCAGTTGGGGGCATGAACCCTCATCTGAACAGAATTGGGATCCTAGGGATCCGTTCTCCCGCACTCTGATCAGGGCTAACTTTCTTGCCATCGCCTTGGTTGCGGAGAAGGCAGGATCGGTCGATGGACATTTGCATTTGGCGGCTTTTCTCCGCCGTGTTCCTGATCGGTGGTCTTCTGCCTGTGCAGGCGGCGCCTCCACCTTTGCCGCCCCTACCGGCGGATCTCCCTGAAGGTCGTGCCCTGACCATTCCTCCGGCGCCCGGCGGCCTGGATCGGAACTTGCCGGATGCAGGCGAACGCCGGGGTGACCAGATCCTGATTAATGGCAGGCCCCAGCGGGCCGCCTGGATCTGGCGCCGTGTGCCGGGGGGCGGGCACCCCCAAATCTGGCTGCCCCTTGAAATTCTTCAGGGTCAGCTGGGTTTCACCAGCCATGGTCGTCCCGATGGGGGTCTTGATCTGCAGTGGTTCGGTACGACCTTGCAAGTTCCAAGGCAGGCCCAGCATTCTTTGGCCGATGAGGTGGGGGTCGATGCGGCCCCGTTCCTGGAGGCGGCTGGGGTTCGCGTGGCGCTCGAAGGGGCCCAGTTGCAGCTTGAACTTCAGGGGTCTCGGTTGTTGCGAGTGCGTCGAAGTACTGCCCCGGCAGGCAGCTCCCGTTTTGTCCTCGACCTGAGTGGACCTTTGGTGGTTCGTCAGAGTGAAGCCAGCCTCCAGATTGGCCTTCAGCCGGGGCTGGGTGCGGAACAACGCTTGCGGGCCAGCGGTCTGGGGGCCCAGGCCGCTGGCCCTGATCTGCTGCTGGTCGGCCCTGGCGGCCGCTCGCCGCAGCAGGTCTTCAGCCTTGGGGCTCCCGCCCGCCTGGTGATCGACTGGGCCGAGGGCACGGCTGGGGCGCTGGCCTCCGGATCTGTGGCGGTCGCTGGGGCTTCCCCAGCGGGTTTGGATCGGCGTCTGCAATCCCTGCTGGGGTCCCAACTGCAATGGGACCGGCAGGTACGGGTGCTGGATGGGCACCGCGTCCGACTGAATGCCGTCCGCATCGATCCCCGTTTCGGTCCTGTTGCCTTGCGCCCCCTCAGCCGAGGCGGCGGGATGGAAGGGCTGAGCCTGCTGCCCCAGTTGGCCCGTCGTTACGACGCTGTTGTGGCCATCAACGGAGGCTTCTTCAATCGGGTGCGTCGATTGCCCCTCGGGGCCATCAAGGATCAGGGGCGTTGGCTTTCGGGGCCGATCCTGAATCGCGGTGTGGTGGCCTGGGATCCTCGCCGGCTGCCCCGATTCGGGAGGTTGCAACTGGAGGAATGGGTGAGCGATTCCAGGGGGTCAACGGTGGCGCTGCAAACCCTGAACAGTGGCTATGTCCAGCGGGGTGTTTCCCGTTATACGGCTGATTGGGGGCCGTTTTATCGCCCCCTCAGCGGCCGTGAATCCGCAGTGTTGATCCGTCAAGGCCTTGTGGCCCAAAGGTTAGAGCCGGCGACATTGGTGGACGGGGTGAAACTGGGCCCGCTCGACACCCTCCTGGTTGCCAGGGGACTGCTGTTGCCCTGGAGGGAGGGCGATCAGTTAACGATCAATAGCCGGCCGAATTCCGACCTGGGCTTGGCCGAGAACGTGATTGGTGGTGGCCCTTTGCTCCTGCAGCAAGGCCAGGTGGTGCTGAATGGGGAAGCTGAAGGCTTTGGTGCCGCCTTTCTCAATCAGGGGGCACCGCGCACGGTAATCGGCAGTGATGGTCGCCTGCTTTGGCTGGTGACTTTGGAAGGTGTTGATGACAGTGGACCCACCCTGCAGCAGGCGGCACGCCTGCTGCAGGCCATGGGGCTCAAGGAGGCCCTCAACCTGGATGGGGGGAGCTCCACAGGGCTGGTGATGGGTGGCACCCAGACAGTGCGGGGTCGGGGGGTGACGGCGGCCGTCCATAACGGTCTTGGATTGGTTCCCCTGGAGCCGGTTCGTGCCCCATCGAATGGCTCCTGAGGCCGTGTCCTGCCAGATTGGAGAGCCCCAAACCAAAACACCGTGCCCCGGGGCCACAGCCTGCGCATCACCGCCGCCGCCGCCGCCGAACTTTGTCGCCAAGCCGCTGTGGCCGGGACGCCAGGGTTGATGCATCTCGATCTGCTTGAAGGTCGCTGTGCCGCCTGGACCATCCGCTTGCGGCCCGGTCACTTCGCCGGAATTCCCCTGGCCCGGGCCGATGGCATCACTCTTTACGCCCCGGCTGATCAAGTGGCTCTCCTGAATGGCTTGCGACTCGATTACCGAGGTGATCTCAGTGGCGGTGGCTTTTTGGTGCGTTCCGGAGAGGGGGTCAGCGGCTGTGCTTGTGGGGCTTCCTTCAGTCGAGCAGGGGTTCGAGGGCCCACGGGGTCGTAGGATTACGGATTGTCGAAAACGGTCGGATGTCCGACCACTGTCCTCCGAGCAGCACTACGGCCCTCGATGCCCACGATTCAGCAGCTGATCCGCACAGAACGGCAGCGCCTCACTCGCAAAACCAAGTCGCCGGCCCTGCGCGCCTGCCCGGAACGCCGTGGCGTCTGCACCCGTGTGTACACCTCAACTCCCAAAAAGCCGAATTCGGCCCTGCGCAAAGTGGCACGGGTCCGCCTCACCTCAGGGTTTGAGGTAACGGCCTACATCCCAGGCATCGGCCACAATTTGCAGGAGCACTCCGTTGTGCTCATTCGCGGTGGTCGGGTCAAGGACCTCCCGGGGGTTCGTTATCACATCATTCGTGGCACCCTTGACACCTCTGGTGTCAAGGACCGTCGCCAGTCCCGTTCCAAGTACGGCGCCAAAACCCCCAAGTCCTGAACTCCATTCGTCGGGTGTAAGCAGCGCGGCGTTTCCGCCGCGAAATTCAGCCACCACCCGCACCATTGCCCGCTTCCCTTACCCGCTCCCATGTCCCGCCGCAACGCCGCCGAAAAGCGACCTGTCCTGCCGGATCCACAGTTCAACAGCCGTCTGGCCTCAATGATCGTGGCCAGGCTGATGAAGCACGGTAAGAAGTCAACAGCCCAGAGAATTCTCTCGGATGCCTTCTCGCTGATTAACGACCGCACAGGATCCGATCCCCTCGAGTTATTCGAGACCGCAGTTCGTAATGCGACCCCCCTTGTTGAGGTCCGGGCCCGTCGGGTCGGTGGCGCCACCTATCAGGTGCCCATGGAAGTCAGACAGGAACGGGGCACTGCGATGGCCCTTCGTTGGTTGGTCAACTTCTCCCGTGCTCGTAACGGCCGTAGCATGGCCCAAAAGTTGGCGGGTGAACTCATGGATGCCGCCAATGAGGCCGGCAGTGCTGTCCGCAAGCGTGAGGAAACCCACAAGATGGCCGAAGCCAACAAGGCTTTCGCCCATTACCGCTACTAAACCAGTAGCTCGAAGAATCCGGAGCCAGGGCTCTCCGGATTTTGCCTCTACAGATGAGCTGTAGATTTACGCCCACTTTTTTGACCCCACCTCGGAGACGACCCCCGTGGCCCGCGCCTATCCTCTGGATCGAGTTAGAAATATCGGTATCGCCGCGCATATTGATGCCGGCAAGACCACGACGACAGAAAGAATCCTTTTCTATTCTGGGGTAGTCCACAAGATGGGCGAGGTGCATGATGGCGCCGCAGTCACCGATTGGATGGAGCAGGAACGAGAGAGAGGGATCACAATCACGGCTGCGGCAATTTCCACCAGTTGGAAAGATAACCGCATCAACATTATTGATACCCCTGGTCACGTCGATTTCACCATTGAAGTTGAGCGCTCCATGCGGGTGCTCGATGGGGTGATCGCGGTTTTTTGCGCTGTTGGCGGCGTTCAGCCCCAGTCTGAAACGGTTTGGAGGCAAGCGGATCGCTACAACGTGCCCCGGATTGTCTTCGTCAACAAGATGGATCGCACCGGGGCGAATTTCCTGAAGGTTTACGAGCAGATTAAGGATCGACTAAAGGCAAACGCGGCTCCAATCCAGTTGCCTATTGGTGCTGAGGGTGAATTAAAGGGTATTGTTGATTTAGTACGCAACAAAGCCATCGTTTATACTAATGATCTGGGTACAGACATACTTGAACAGCCAATTCCTGAAGATATGGTGGAGGAAGCGGCTAAGTGGCGTGCCAAGTTAATGGAAACAGTTGCCGAAAGTGATGAGGAATTGATTGAAGCTTATCTTGAGAATGGTGAGTTGACCGAAGATCAGCTCATTAAGGGAATTCGCCAAGGCGTGATTAAGCACGGTCTCGTGCCAATTCTTTGTGGTTCGGCATTTAAGAACAAAGGGGTTCAACTTGTACTTGATGCTGTGGTCGATTATCTTCCGGCTCCGGTTGATGTACCTCCTATTACAGGTCTTTTGCCTGACGGTAGCGAGTCAACCCGTCCCTGTGATGACAATGCTCCGTTCAGTGCATTGGCCTTCAAGGTTATGGCCGATCCGTATGGCAAGCTGACCTTTGTGCGTATGTATAGCGGCGTGCTCCAAAAAGGGAGCTACGTCTTGAATTCAACCAAGGATAAGAAGGAGCGGATTTCCCGCCTTATTTTGTTGAAGGCTGATGATCGTGAAGAAGTAGATGAGCTGCGTTCTGGCGATTTGGGAGCTGTCTTGGGCCTAAAGGATACCACTACTGGGGATACACTTTGTGTAGAGTCTGACCCGATCATTCTCGAATCACTCTATATTCCCGACCCAGTCATCTCCGTTGCAGTTGAACCCAAGACAAAGGGCGATATGGAGAAGTTATCCAAAGCACTTCAATCCCTTGCTGAGGAAGATCCCACTTTCCGAGTATCGACCGATCCAGAAACAAGTCAGACAGTGATTGCAGGGATGGGTGAACTTCACCTAGAAATTCTTGTCGATCGGATGTTAAGGGAGTTCAAGGTGGAGGCGAATATTGGTGCTCCACAGGTTTCCTATCGTGAAACCATCCGTACCAACTCAAAAGGGGAGGGTAAGTTTGCTCGCCAAACTGGTGGCAAAGGTCAGTACGGTCATGTGGTCATTGAGATGGAACCTGGTGAGCCAGGTTCGGGCTTTGTGTTTGTCAACAAGATTGTCGGAGGCATCGTTCCCAAGGAATACATCGGTCCTGCCGAAGCCGGTATGAAAGAAACCTGCCAATCCGGTGTGATTGCTGGTTTCCCGATGATTGATGTCAAGGTCACGATGATCGACGGGTCTTACCACGACGTAGACTCATCGGAAATGGCGTTTAAAATCGCCGGCTCCATGGCCTTCAAAGATGGCGTCAAGAAGTGCAATCCAGTAC
>Ga0114972_10001954_pt1 | contig 15437 bp, 3 predicted proteins | sample M_140807_EF_Meta_FD_87354 | JGI IMG/M metagenome (GOLD analysis project Ga0114972, IMG submission 87354) | Freshwater microbial communities from Lake Montjoie, Canada to study carbon cycling - M_140807_EF_MetaG | ecosystem: Environmental > Aquatic > Freshwater > Lake | place: Lake Montjoie... | reverse complement strand
CAATGTGGTGGCATGGCGACAAGGTTGCAACCTCAAGAACGGGTGACAAACGGGTGACAAACGCAACTGGATCCGAACACACATGCAAGGGACGATGCATTGCATGGCGGATTTGGAGCAGAGTTTGGTAATCGGTTTCTCCTGTGGCAATTTTTATCTAATAATCCGTTGATCTGTCATGCCATAAAAACAATGACATGCGGCAGGGCGGCTACATGAGGGAGAGGAGTCTTTTGAGACAGGCGGATTCATGGTTTGCGGCGCGTCACGGTGACATGGCCGATCTTGTCCAACCAGGAATTGGCTTTGGTACTGCCGTAGAACCCGAGACTCAAAACTCCCGGATTGGTTAGGGTTTTGGTCATCGTATAGGTTTTCCAGCTATCGGCGGGCAAGGAGGTGGTGTCGAACTCCATGGAATAAAGGGTCTTGTCCACCTTGAAAAATGCCACCCCTTTGCCCCCGGGCGCGTCTTTCGACCTGCCGAGCGCAAAGGTCACCGAAACCATGTCTCCGGCCGCAACACTCACCGCCAAGTTTTGAACGAGGGGAGCGCTGGAGGGTATGTCATCCGTGCTGATCAGAGCGATCCAATTGCCGTCGGGCACTGTGGTGAAGGTCCCGCCGGTCACGGCTTGAATTTGCTGGAAATTCCCAGCCAGGCCGGATGTGGGCCACGGGCTGCCGAACATGGCCCAAGGACCACCAAGCCCGTTGCCCGCCGTTTCAAAACTCCCGTTGGCCACTTCGATAACAGATGCCGATTTGACGGTGATGGCCATCGCGGCGTCCGCGCTGAAGGCCGTGGCATCACTCACTTGGTAATTGAACGAGTCGGGTCCTGCGTAGTTCGCGACCGGCGTGTAGGTGAGCGTCGCGAGGTTGGCCACCGGAACGGCCGTGCCGGATGTTAGAGCGGCTCCGCCCAGCTTGAGTGAACCATGGGCCGGGAGCGAAGTCACTTTCACCGCGCTCAACCTGTCACCGCCATCCACATCCGAGAACGGGAAGTCGATGGCCGTAAACGTCCCGATGGCGTCGTTTTTAACGAGCGTCGAAGCACCGGCGGAAGTGGGCTGATGGTTCACATGCGTGACATTCACCGTCATCACCGCGTCGGCGTTGCTCCATAGGTTGTTGGCATTCCTGACCTTGATCCCGATCGTCGTGTAAGCCGTGCCGTAGCCTCCCAGCGGCGACTGATAGGTCAGTTTGCCGATGTCGGCCGCCGCAATTGTTAGAGGCACAGCCGTCACGGGAGTTTCCTTCAACCTCAGGATGCCTTTCGCCGGGAGCGAGGTGATGCACACCCCGGCGAGCGCGGCGGCTTTCGGATCCGCGAAGCCGAAATTGTCAGCCGCCAGCGGCGTTGCCTCGTCCTCCAAGGTGGCGAGCGTGGCATTCACAGAGGATGGCAGCTTGGGATCCGTGCCGGCCGTGACGGTGTACGCTTTGGTGGACTTGTCCTGGGCGGAGAGGGTGTAGGTTTGCGGGGTGGAGAAATTCCTGTTCGTGCCGGATGCCGGAGAGCCCGCTGCCTGGGCCGAGAGCGTGTAGGACGGCGCAAGTTTTGTTAGGTCCGTGCCGTGTGGCACGGTCCATGCCACAGTGCCCGCCGCGCTGTCAATGATGGCGCGGCTGCCTGAAACATTGGCACCGAAGGTCAGGAAATCCTTGGCCGTGGAGGTCGTCGTAAAACGTAACGGTGCGGCCGCCCAGAGGGTATGCTGCGAGTTGGTGGCGCTGAAGGTGAAGTAATAGGTCGTGCCGGGGGACAGATTGGTGAGCGCGCGATTGAGGTCGATGGAGGCCACTTTGTCCGACGAGCCGATGGGGGCCGATTTGGCCCAGTTGGCGGGGTTCAGGCCGCCGTTGACGGGGCCCCAGTAGGCGACCACGTTGTAATTGTTATTGTTGCACATGAGCTTGGCGTTGAGCGTGGCCGAGGTGGTGGTGATGGCGGTGGCGGCCTTGTTGGCGAGACTGCCTGTGGCCGGATAGGCCGTGGCGATCCCGTATTTGGCCGCCAGGTAGCCGCCGACCAAGGCCTCGTCACCTGGCGACAGTGATTTGCTGTAGCCGATGATTTCGGCAACGTCCCAGTCCAGGCCGCCTTCATTTTCGGTCCGCCCGATCTGGCAATACGGATACTTTGCCAGATTCTCCGCGCTCGCCCTGTCATCGACGGTAACCTTGACGATCATGTAGTCGGTGATGGGCTTGAGATCCATGGCGGAAACGCCATTTTTGGAGCATGCCGCCGGCATGTCCCAGAACCCGGTGCCTTCACGCTTTACCGTGTAGCTGGAGACCCGAACCGATAGACTGTCAAAGGATTTGCGGCCGATGAACGCGCCGGGCTTGTTCCAGGTGGCGTAGGGCGAACGCATCACGACATACTGCTCTTTGGCGAAAAACTTTCCGTCAAGGTTGAACCACCCTCCACGGATTTGGATCGCCGGCAGTGACATCAATTGATTAGCCGCCACGGTGGCGGTGCCGCTGTTCCAGACGCTGGTGTCCAAGGTTGCGTGATGCCCGTTGCCGGACCGGTCTTGCCAGGTCTTGACCGCCCCGTTGGCATCGGTGGTGACGCCCACCGACGCGTCAAAGTGGCAGGCGAGATTCTCCGTGACCGGAACCGAATAGCTATCGACTGAAATCGCCGCAACAGCCGATGTGCTGACCTGAAGCGTGTTGGCCTGGGTCGTGTTAGTTTGAGTCGTGGCGGGCTTTGCTGCGTTGGGATTGGTAGCGCCAGGTCTAACTGCGTTAGGCTTGATGGTGCTGGCCTGAGCCGCGCTGGCCAACCCGGCGATATAGGTGGCCTTGGCGGTGATGCGATAGTCACCGACGGGCACATTGGGCCATGCAAACGAAAACGGTGCGGTGGCATTGGACCCGATGAGCTTGTCGCCGTTATAGTAGGAAACCTTGGTCACCTTGCCTGGAACGTCGGAGATATCGGTCGTGAGCGCCACGGTCGTCGGTTGACCGGCCCGCAGACCGAAGCGTGCCCCGTTCAGCGGGGATGTGAGGCACACTGAGGGCACGGGAAATAACAACTCCTGAGGGATGATCGTGGCGTTGAGGCGGGACGGCATGTACCAATAGAGCCGCACCGTGGCCGGATTGGCATTGTTATAGTATTCAATCTTCACGTTGTACATCTTCCCGGCGGTCAGGGTGATGGCGGCGCTGTCATTCCACAGGTTGGTCGCCTGGTCTTTCCAGGCGTCGATCAACTGCGTGCCGTTGATCCACAAGCGGACCCCGTCGCTGGTGCGGGTGGAAAACCGATAGTTCCCGGTCTCGGGTGCCAGCACCTGCCCGGTCCAGCGCACGCTGAAGGTGCCTGTGGCCAGTGAAGCGGGCGGCGAGGAACTCCAGTCAAAGTTGATCGAGGGATCGATCCGCCTCGTCTTGGGCGCGGTGAAATCCGGGTTGTCATAATAACATCCGGTCAATCCGGTACCGCCGGTACCCACGACGATATGCACCGTGGCAGGTTGGGAAGTTGTCAGGCTGTCGGCGACGGTGAACGTGAAGCTGTCCACGCCCTGATAGCCGGTGGCGGGGGTGTATGTTAGATTCGGTGGATAGCCCGAGAGGGAGCCATGCGACGGTGGGGTCGCGAGGGCACACTTCAATTGGGATGTCCGGAAGGAGTAGCCGGTTAAAGCAACGGTTTTGGGCGTGTTGACCGGAGTGGCCAGGATGATCGGGGTGGCCGCCGGCAGGGCATAGACCAGCGCCGGCGAGGTCGTGGCGGCTTCCAGGGAGGACGTGGCTTTTACAAGTGCGTCATAGTTGTTGCCGGACGGCTCCCAATTCTTGACTGCGGTGCGCAAATCCGGCAGCGTCCAGCGGGCCGCCTCGCCGAATTTCGGCAATTCAGTCAGAGCGTATGACTTGTAGAAAGACACGTTGTCGTTGATCACCTGGATTCCATCCTGAACCTTGGTCCGCGACATCGCCCTCATGGCTGCGATCGGCGGATAGCCGCCCATGAACGTGTCCATCGATGTCTGGACTTTGGCGCATTCGACCAATTCCGGGAACAACGCCTGCACGTCGGCCTGGCCTAACATGTTCTCCACGAAGTTGTTGAGTTGGCCCCGGCAATTTCCTGTCGGCTGTTTGAGTCCGACGCGCACCGCCGGATAGAGCAGGTTCTTGTCGGCATTGAGCATGGTATCTGAGCACTTGCCGAACAGCGTCCCTGCCAGAAAGCCGTTGGCCATCTGCAGGAAATCGTTTTCATTGAAGCCCGGATCCCAGGGGAGGGGGGCTGTCACATTCGAGGTAAACGCATCCGCCATGTCGGGCACGGATGGTGTCAGCGCCGCCGCGTCCATTTGCCCCAGCGCGAGGGCGGCTCTGGCGCGCACCCACATGTCGGAGTCCTTGAGCCGGCGGGTCAGGACGGGTATGGCGCTGGTGGCTTTCAGGCAACCCAGTGCCGTGCAGGCCCCATTGCGCTGATAGATATCGTCCGGCTTTTCCGCCATGGTGATGAGTGCGTTTACTTCGGTGGAGGATACCGAGCGGGTGGACAGTTCGGTGGCGGCATTCAACCTGACAATCGGATCATATTCGCCCAGGGCGGCGATGAGTTGCTCCTTGGTAAAGCTGGCGCAATCCGAGGCGAATTCACCGGCCCAGAGGGCATTTGTTACCTTTTGGGGGCTTAGTGCCTTCGCCGGGTCCAAACCTTTGCCGGTGATGTAGAGTTTTCTCAAGGGCATGGCGGCGTGCAGGAGATAATAGGCGGTCGGACAGCCCCAGTATTCGTACGTGTTATCCCAGTAGGCGTTGATGGTCTTGCCATCGACCGTGCGCTCCTGGGCCTGCCCGGCCCCCCACTGCTCGCCACCTTCATACACAAACGAGCCGTCACAGCGGCGCTTCATGTCCCGGTCCCAGTGCTTTCTTTTCGCGAATTCCGCGCCTGCGCTTGGGCCGCCCATGTTGGCACCCAGTTGGGTCCACAGGTAGGCAAAGCCCTGCCCCGTATGCCCGTAGGCCTCGCCCCGGGTTCCCGCCACGCACATGCGTGAGAAATACTCCGCTTGCGCCGGCTTGTCGTCCATGCAACTGAACAAGACCGCACACATGCCGTCCTTGCCATTGCTGCGGTGCTCATAATATTCCCGGCTCTGACCCTCGATTTTGTGCTCTCCCCAAAACGGTTGGTGTTCGCCGTAGGGAATGGACCCGCCGTTGACATAATAGCCGAAGAAACCGGAAGCTCGCTTGATGGCCGGATCAATCTCCGGATCCACCACGCCCGCCTTTTTGCCGAGCACAATGGTGAGTTGCACTGGCAATCCGGCCGAGTTGATCGCGCCATAGGGAGCGATCGAACCATGGCGCCCGCCACCCCAACCGCCGGGCGGCGGGATCGTTGCAAACCCGTGGCCGGCCGTGCCGCACAGATCCGAGTTTTTTGCCGCGAATTTGACATACTCGCTGAGCCCGTGAAACACTTGCTCGTCTTTGGTGATCATGTAGTATTCGGCCAAAAAGATGCCGTTGTAGAAATGCCAGGCGTTCCCGCCGGCGACATAATCGGCGGGCGCAAGTTTCCGGGCATACTCTTGCAGCATCGGCATGTATGCGGGATCGCCGGAGGCCATCAGGGCGAGCGCGCTGATGGCCTCTCTGCCATCACAATCTTCGCGCCACCCCTTGGCTTTGATCCTTTGGGCGAGACTCTTGGCGGCGTTGGCCATGACCTTGGCGGACTTGGGACAGTTGTACGGCGCGGTGTCCGAGTAAGCACCCATGACGGGCAGGGTGATGGAGACATCGGTGACGGTCCCCGCACGCCAGCGCTTGAACCGGAGAACGCCCTTGCCGGCCTCGGCCTCGCCTATCGCCCGGCCCAGGCTCTTGCGCGCGTCGCTGGTGAAAAGCGGCACGGCCCCCGTGCCCGTGCTCACGCCGAGGATCACGTCATCGACGGCCATCACTCCGGCGGCCGGCGTGCCGTCGGCTACGGCGGTCACCAGAATCTGATAGGGAGCAAACGCCGTGACATCATCATGATTCATGGTAACCGGCCAGGCGTGATAAATCCATCCGCGCATCCCGCTGGGCCCCAGATTCCAGGTCCAGGCGCGGTCCACCTTCGCGATCGCACCCGGGGCGGTGAGGTCCGGCGCGGTGCCGGCGGCCTTTAGCGAGCATGGCAAGGCCAGCAGGAAGATCAGCGGGATCAACTTGAACAAGGGTCGATGCGGGAGCCGGGCGGATGTTGGGTTCATGAGTGGCAAGGGAAGAGGTGTGCGGTAATCATGTTGATAACAAGAGGATTGCGGGATTTTCCGGTTCTGTTCAAATGTTGATAATCACTAGGCAGAAAAATCAAGACACGAAGAAGCGCTGATTCCGCAGGTGCGAAAAATGTGTAACGTAGCCGCGCGGCAGCGAACCACCAAGCACAAGAACGGGCGACAAACGGGGGACAAAAAAAATGCCGCTGCGCCACGAGACGCAAGACGGCAAGAGAAGGGGATTTCCGAGGCCCTTCAGGCCGCTGACTTGTCCGCTTGCATGGGCGGGACAATCAGCGGTGACTGGGTGGTCGGTGGCCCCTCATGTGCAGAGGGAAGCGGGACTAATGATGGCATTGATCCCTGTCTGTCCGCCTCCGCTCAGTTCGGGTTCGGGGTGACCGTGAGGCGGACGAAGTGCGGGTCGTTGCCGGTGAAGGTGTACGAGACCGAGCCGCTGGTGTTGGTGAGATGGGTGACATCGGAAAGGAGGACATCGGTCCAGGTCTCCAAGTCGTTCGAGGTTTGCACGACGAACTGGGTGCCGTATTCGGAAGACGGGATATTGCCGCCATTGGTCCAGGTCACGGTGCGGGTGGTCGTCTCCAAGGCCGGATTGGTGGCGACGCCGGTTGCATTCATGAAGTAGGCGACGCCGTTTTGCACCCCGTCATTGTTGGCGTCGCCGCCGGGCAAACCACCTGCCGCATACGTCGAAGCCCAAACGGTGTAGGCGATCGAGTTGACGGCGAAGTTCGCCGTGACGCTGACATTTGCCGTCACACTGGAATCGGTGCGAGGGTTGGCCGTCGAAGCGTCGCTCCAGTTGATGAAATGGTAACCTGAAGCCGGCACTGCGGTGACAGCCGAGCCGCTGGTGTTGTAATTGACCGTCTGTGGCGTGGTGCCGGTGATCGAGCCGTTCGCGCCTGCCGTGTAGGTCAGGGTGAAGGTGTCGATGGCGAAGTTGGCCGTGACGCTGACATTTGCCGTCACACTGGAATCGGTGCGCGGGTTGGTGGTCGAACTGTCGCTCCAGTTAACGAAACTATAGCCCGTGGCTGGGACTGCGGTGACCGCCGTGCCGCTGGTGTTGTAATTGACCGTCTGTGGCGTGTTGCCGGTGATCGAACCGTTCGCGCCTGCTGTGTAGGTCAACGTGTAAGTGTTGATGGCGAAGTTAGCGGTGACGGTGATGTTGCCGCTCACCGCGAGGTCCTGCCGCGGATTCGACGTGGAAGCGTCGCTCCAGTTGACGAAGGAATAGCCGGTGGCTGGGACTGCGGTGACTGCCGAGCCGTTGCCGCCGCTGGCGACCGACTGAGGCGAGGTGCCGGAGATCGAGCCGTTCGCGCCCGCCGTGTAGGTCAGGGTGAAGTTGCTGGCCGTCCACTTGGCATAGAGCGTCACGTTGCCGCCCGACATCGGAATGTTCCCGCTCCCTGCCGCGTAAGTGGTCCCGCTGCCATCCGCTGCTGTGTTCCATCCGGAGAACGTGTAGCCCGTCTGTGCCAGGCTGCCCGTATTGTTTGCCGCAGTCGCCGACTGGTTCTGGGTGTAGTCGGTGTTATCGGTCGGGACTGTGCCGGAAGTCGCGGAGTTGGCGAGGTAGGTCACGGTCGACGTCCACTTGGGATAAAGCGTCACGTTGCCGCTATTCATCGCAATGCTGCCGCTCCCCGGTGCGTATGAGGTGCCGCTGCCGTTCGCCGCCGTGTTCCAGCCTCCAAAGGTGTAGCCCGTCCGCGCCAGTGTGCCCGAATTGCTTGCCGCCGTCGCCGACTGGTTCTGGGTGTAGGCCGTGGCATCCGTCGGGGCCGTGCCGGACGAGGCGCTATTGGTGTCGTAGGTCACTGAAGCACTCCACTCCGCATGCAAGTTCACATTGCCCGCGGGCATGGTAAATGTCACGCTGCCGGTCGCATCGTAATGCGTCCCGCTGCCGTTGGTCGCCGTGTTCCAGCCGGTGAACGTGTAGCCCGTCCGCGCCAGCGTGCCCGTGTTCGCCAGTACCGTCACTGTCGCACCGGCAGTGTAAGGGCTGCTGGCGTCGGTAGGCGCCGTGCCGGACGAGGCGCTATTGGCGTTATACGTCACCGCGTAGGTGACGGCCCCGACCACTTGGAGGCTGAGCACGCCGGTTGTCTGACTGAAGGTCCAAGTGTTTGTGCCACCCGGAGTGACACTGACCAATTGCCAGGATCCCGCAACCGGGGTGTTTGCAGTAAATGCGTTTCCACTTCCGTCTTGCACGGCGGTCAGGTTGTAGTTGCGGGTGCCTGCATCGACGAGGGTCCACGAATTGCCGTCGACGAGGGATGCACCACTGAGGTCGATTTTGAAGGTGCCATTCAGGTTAGCAGTGCCGCCACCGGTGATCTTGTTGCAGACGTCGTTGGCTTTGGGGTAGAATGTCAGGCTCCCGAGCGCCGGGCTGCCAGCCGCTGTGAGGGTGAGGGTGCCGCCAGTGAGGATGGTCGTATTGCCGGAATAGGTGTTGGGACCGGCCAGTTGCCAGGTGCCATTACCGGTCTTGATCACGCTGGTGACATTCGCGCCGGTGCCTGGGTCGCCAAGCGCGGCGGCCAGGGTTCCCGTTCCGAAAAAACCGGCGGTTGGCACTGCGTTGGCCAAGGTGAGCGTGGTTGGGGCGTTGGGGTTGCTAAAGGCGATGCTGCCGCTGCTGACGTTGCCAGAAGTCAAACCAATCGTCCAATTGGCCGCTCCGACAGAGTTCCCCGAGTTGTCGAGCGTAGCGCCGCCCTGGCCGATGGTGAAGAGCCGGTTCGTCCTGAGGGCTGTGGTAGTATTGCCGTAGTTCAAGATGCCGCCGTTGATCACGATGTCAGCCGCCATTGGCGTCGTGCCGTTCGAACCCTTGCCGAAGCCGCTAACCGATCCCGCGTCTCCCCAAACAAGTGCCCGCACGAGACCGGAGTTGATAGTCGTGACACCCGTGTAGGTATTTGAAGCTTGCACTACGTTAATGCCGCCGCCGGTAAAAGTCACTTTGGTGGGTTGCGTTCCGCCGGCAAAGTCCTGAACCACAGATCCTACTTGCAACGAGCTGTTACTGAGGGCGCTGGTAGGACTCATGGCCAGAACAATTTCGCCGCCGTCGCTCGTCGGCTGGAGGAAGCCTTGGCCTACTGTGCCGGTCCCGACCTGATTAGCGACACCGCCTCCTGGAACGACTATTAAAATCCCGTTCACACTGAGGGTGTTACTGGCACCCACGTTGATACGCGTGTTGGTGGTCGTGTCCTGCAACCTTATCGTGTTGACGGATTTTGAGGCGGCGGGAGCATACGTGGCCGTGATCGCAAGGTCGGTTGCGGAGGTGAGGCTGGCCGTTGAAGTTGTGGCATTGTTATCCGAGCTGTAGTTGGTGGCCCGGAAATAACCGTTGGTGGTGTCGTAGCGGGCGAAACTGGTTGAGGTGCTCCCGGTGCTCGTGGTCGTGCTGAACGCGGTATTCAGGCCAAAAAAGAGACCCGGGTTATTTGAGCCAGCGTTGCTGACGGGCGCGTTGGAGGTGCTGGTCAGAACGATTTTGTTTTGGCCAGCCGTGGTGTTCGTCAGAATGTTGAAATTGCCCGTTGCCCCCGAGGCGCGGGCGGCGATGGATGCGAATGTCAACGTAGGGGTGGCGGCACCCGAGGAGGCGGTCGAAAGAATGGTGCCTTGGCCACCACTGAAGGTAAGCGCACCCATGCCCTGCGCACTGTTCCCTGCTTCCCGCACGTTGAAAACGCTGGTGCCCGTGAAAGTCAGGGCGGTGCCGGTCGTGCCATTGAGGCTGCCGTTCGTGCCGTCGCCGATCTGCAGCGTGCCACCGCCAACGGTCGTGGTACCGGTATAGGTGTTGGCTCCATTGAGGGTCAGCGTGCCGATGCCGTTGACTGACAAACCCGTGGCGGCGCCGGTGAGCGGAGTGCTGATGGTGTCGGCAGCGTTGTTGAGGGTGATGTTGGAGACGGCGGCCAAGTTGATCTCAGTGCCGCCCGACAGGACGATGGCACCCGAGCCGGTGCCGAAGGTAATGGTCGCGGCATTCTGAGTTCCGGTGACAGCTACGGTGCCGGCGCCGAGCCCGGTCGCGCCGATTCCGAAGTTAAGGTTATCGCTGGTGGTGGGGCTGATGACGGTGGGAGATATCGAGCCGGAGTCATCGGTGCTCCAGTTGGTATCGGTTCCCCAGGTGCCGCCTGCGCTGCCAAAGCCGGCGGTGGCACCGTTGGTGTCCCAGTAATAATTAGCGGCGCGAGACGCCTGCGGGAGAGCGGCGAGAAGCAAGAGAGCGGCGAGGGAACTTTTGGGAATTCGGTGTTTTTTCATGGGATGGTGGTTATTGTGCAGGGTTGTTTATATGGTGTTTGGAGAAGGAGTGCGCTTTGAGTTACATTCTAGAGTGCGTTAGAAAAATACTGCGAGGGCAGAGGGGAAGGAAGTGGAAAAACGGGTGACAAACGGGTGACAAAAAAAAGACCGCTGCGCTCTAAGACGGAAAGCGGATTAAGGCAGTCCATCACAGAGTTTCATGAGGAGAAATCTTACCCGGAGGCTGGGTGTTTTATGATGGTAACTCTGTGAAAATTAGCCTGAGTTTGCGTTCCTTCGCGGTTTGAACTTCCTGTTTCGAGTGTAAGGAGGTCGATTATCTCCAGCGGCGCAGCAGGGCGAGCAGGCCCATGCTTCCGAGCAGCATGGTAACATTTGGCTCGGGAACGGCAGTGTAGGATAGCACGAGGTCGTTGCCGGATTGGGCGATTGCCCAAGCACCGGTATTCGTATTGGTGAAGTTTGTGGTGTTGATCGACCAGTTGGCGGCGTTGAATCCGGTGATTCCGGAAATGGTGCTGAGGATCGTCCAGGAGCGGTTGATCTCGCTGAAGTTCGGGACATTTCCGCCGGCATTCAAAGCGGTCAGGGAGAGGATATTCAGGATGTAACTTCCACTTCCCCCACTGAGATTCAGGGTGCCGCTCAGGCCGATCTGGTCGAAATCGCCTCCTGCCGTGGTGCCGGTGAAGTTATTGACCTCCCAATCATAGCTGAACGAACTCCACGTTTGTGCCGGAGTGAAGGTTTGAATTCCAGGACTGTTCCCGGGGGCTAGGGTGTCGCCGAGGTTGTCCAAGGTCATCGACGTGTTGATCGTGCCCGTGCCGCCCAGGATCGCGCGGCTCGATGTGCCGGCACCGCTGAGCGAAAGTGCACTCGTAAGAGCGGTCGAGCTGTTATAAATGAGTTTGGCACCTGCGGCCACGGTGACGCCGCTGGAGGCATTGATCGAGCCGCTGCCATTGATCGCCAGGGTGCCCGCGCTGACGTTCGTCGCGCCGGTGTAGGTATTGGCACCGGAGAGCACCTGCGTACCGGCACCCTTTTTCTCGAGAGTCATCCCGGGGGTGGCGCTGCCGAGAATGCTGGAATAGGTGGCGGTCACGCCGGTGCCGGGGTTGAGCGCCAGCGCCGTGACATTGGAGGCCATGGTCAGGTTTGTCGCACTGGTGAGGCCGCCGAGGGTGGGCGTGTTGATGCCGGTGGAAAAGGCAAGGGTGCCTCCGCCCGAGGGATCGAAGATGCTGTTTTGCAGAGCCAGGTTGTTCCCTAACTGAAGGGTGCCGCCGGTGATTCTGGTCATGCCGCTGTGCGTGTTCGCTGCTGTCAGGATCCAGGTGCCTGCATTGGTCTTGGTCAGGCTGGTGACATTCGCGCCGGTGCCGGGATCGCCAAGCGCTGCGCCCAGTGTTCCGGTTCCCAGTGAGTTAGCGCCCGGCGCATTGTGGGCCAAGGTGAGCGAGGCCGGAGCGTTGGAGTCGGAAAAGGCGATGTTGCCGCCAGCGGAGCCAATCGTCAACGTGCCCGTGGTGCCAGAGTTCCCCGAAACATCGAGTGTGGCCCCGGCGGGACCGATGGTGAAAAGCCGGTTTGTCGAGGCATTTACGCCTGTTCCGGCATTGCCGAAGTTCAGTATGCCGCCGTTGATCACAATGTCGGCCGCATTTGGCGTTGTACCTGTCGAACCCATGCCAAGGCCGCTCGCGCTTCCGGCGTCGGCCCATCGAAGTATCCTCAGGAGGCCGGAGTTGATTGTCGTAACGCCCGTATAGGTATTGGAAGCTTGAAACACCATAGTGGCATTGCTTTCTGTGGTCACTTTCGTTCGTTGCGTTCCGCCGGAGAAGTCCTGAATTACATTTCTTACTGCCAACGAGCTGGTGCCGAGAGTGCTGTTATTTCCACGCGCCACGGCAAACACCACTTCGCCGCCGTCGGTCGTCGGCTGGAGGAAGCCCTGGCCTGCCGTAGTGGTTCCGATAGCAAATTGGACAGCTCCACTTGGGAGGACCGCTAGAATCCCGTTGATACTAAGGGTGCCTGAGCTTCCCACATCGAAACGTCGGGCGCTGGCCACAGGCACCACCCTTAAAGTGTTAAGGGAGACTGAGCCACCGGTCGTAGTGGTGACATCACCAAGTGAAAGGTCAACCGTAGCGCCGTATGGCCCAGCTGTGGTTGTGGCATTCGTATCGCCGCTGTAGTTTGTGGCCCGGAAATAGCCGGAGCCGGTGGCGTCGTAGCGGGCGTAACTGACTGCTGTGCTTAGGCTGTCCAAGCCGAAAAAGATGCCCTGGTTATTCGAGCTCGAGCCGGAATTGCTCATGGGCGCGTTGGTGGTGCTGGACAGGACGATCTTGTTGGTGGTGCCGTTGGTGCCACCGCTGGTCGTGAAATTGGCCGTCGCGCCCGCGCTGCGAGCATTCATGCCGCTGAAGGTCAGAGTGGAGGCCGTGGCATTGAAGGTGTTCTGCACCTTGCCTTGGCCGGCATCGAAGGAAAGCGTGCCCATTCCCTGGTTGCTGGAAGCCGCTTCCTGCACGTTGAATGTGCCGGTGCCTTTGAAAGTCAGCGCGGTGCCGGTGGTGCCGTTGAGGCTGCCGGTGGTGCCGTCGCCGATCTGAAGCGAGCCATTTTTAATGATGGTGGTACCGGTGTAGGTGTTGGCGCCATTGAGGGTCAGCGTTCCGGTGCCGAGCTTGGTCAGGCTGGTGCCGGCGCCGCTGAGCGGAGTGGTGATGGTATCGGCGGCGTTGTTGACGGTGATGGTGGATGCGGCGGCCAGGTTGATGGCGGTGCCGCCGGAGAGCGTGATGGCCCCCGAGCCGGACGCGAAAGTGAGGCTTCGGGCGCTCTGGGTTCCGCTGACTGTGACGGTGCCAGCGGCGAGGCCGGTCGAGAGGTGCCCAAAATTGAGGTCGTCGCTGATAGTGGTGTTTAGTATGCCGGGCGTGGTGGTCCCGGCGTTACTGGTGCTCCAGAAGGCAGTGCTTCCCCAAGTGCCACCAGCCGTGCCGAAGCTGGCGGTCTCGATGGGACTGGTGTTGTCCGAGTAGTAGGTGTCAGCCTGCGCTGCGCGCGTGGCGAGCATCGCGGCGATGGCGGAGGTGAGAGCGAACGGGACGCGCGAGTTGTGAAAAAAGCGGGAATTTTTCATGGGATTGGCTGTTTTTTATGGTGACTTTTGAATGGCACTTTGGGAATTAAATCCTCAATATATGACAATCGCAGCGGGGCGGGAATAAAAAAAACGGGTGACAAACGGGTGACAAACGGGTGACAAACGGGTGACAGAAAAACACACCGCTGCGCTCTCCCCACAGGCAAGACCAGAGGGTGGGTGGGGCTCTTCCGCCTCGCGCTCCCGAAGAGCCGGGCGAGGTAGCAGGGGAGAGACCTTCCGCCTCGATTCCTAGAGCGAGTCCAGATACGGCTGCAACCATGCCGGCGGAGAGCCGTTTTCCTTTTCGCCAAGTACGCGCAATGGTTTGTCCGGAATGTTCAGGTGTTTTTCCGGAACGCGACGCCCGGTGACGAGTTGTTGGATCCTTGCCTTGAGTTTTTGATAAATTTCCGGATGTTTTCTGGCCAGATCGGTCCTCTCGCCCGGATCGTTGGACAAATCGTAAAGCTCGTTGCCGACGAGCTTCCAGGCCCCCTGACAGATCGACATTTGGCCCATCTCTCCTGTGCCTCCGTTGGGCAGATTGTGCACCACTTCATTGCGTGGCGACGGCTTCCCGCCGGTGAAAACATCCCACATGTCCATGCCGTCGAGGGGAAGCGGTTGATTGATCGATCCGCCCGCCAGCTTCAGCAGTGTGGGATAGAGATCCGTCACGTGCGTCATGCCGTCGACCATCCTGTCAGCTGGCACATGCCCCGGCCAATGGATGATGCAGGGCACCCGAACGCCGCCTTCATAGGTGGAGGCTTTGCCACCACGGTAAGGCGGGTTTACAGCGCCGCCATTGTCGTTGAAGAAAACGATCAACGTGTTTTCCAGCACGCCTTTGGCCTTCATCGCCGCGATCATTTTTCCGATGGCCGTGTCCATGGACTCCAGCGTCGCCAGTTCCTGGGGTGGCGCTTTTCCCGCACCCCGTTTGCGGTACTTTTCGACCAGTGCGGGTGGAGCATCGTAGGGCGAGTGCATGGCGTTGAAGGCCACGTAGTAAAAGAACGGTTTCTCACTGCTGCGGACAGCCATCAGTCGCTCGAACTCGCGGGCCAAGAGGTCCGTGGTATAGCCGTCCTCACGGATGGTTTCGCCATCGCGATGCCAGTCATAAAACGAGCCGCGGGTTTTGTTGTTGTATGAAACGAGGGCGCCGTAGAGGCCATAGTGATGATCGAACCCCCGCTGCAGCGGCAACTGCCGCTGGTACCAATTCCCAAGGTGCCATTTGCCGATCAGGGCGGTTTCATAGCCGGTTTGCTTCAGCGCCTGGGCGAGCGTGCGTTCGTCGGGCAGCATCCCGGCGACATCATTGCCGTGGGAGCGCTCCTCCATGCCATTGCGAAACGGATACCTTCCGGTTAGAAAAGCCGCCCGTGTTGGCGAACAGACCGAATGCACATAGAACTGCGTGAGCCTCGTGCCTTCCTTGGCGAGGTGATCGAGGTTGGGAGTTTCGCAGGGGCCGCCATTGAACCCGGGGTAATGCCAAGGCATGTCATCCGCCAGAAACACCACGATGTTGGGCTTGCTCGCAGCCGCCTTCCGCGCTTCGGCGCCATGCACGGATGACAACGAAACCAGAAGCAGGACCGCACAGATTGGGAAAAGTTGCTTCACGGAAAAGTTCTGATTTG
>Ga0114972_10001953_pt1 | contig 15438 bp, 15 predicted proteins | sample M_140807_EF_Meta_FD_87354 | JGI IMG/M metagenome (GOLD analysis project Ga0114972, IMG submission 87354) | Freshwater microbial communities from Lake Montjoie, Canada to study carbon cycling - M_140807_EF_MetaG | ecosystem: Environmental > Aquatic > Freshwater > Lake | place: Lake Montjoie... | reverse complement strand
GCGCATTCATAGGCATCGCGCATATGGGCCGGCGTGCCGCGCATGGTCTTGCGCAGCGCCGCATGATCCTCCGGATGGAGTTCATTCAGCACGAGATGATCTTCGGCGCGCAACAGCGCCTGGATCAGCGCCGGGCTGCCCGGATAGTGCTGCGGCATACCCAAGGCCCGCAACAGCCCAACATAATCCGCCAGCGGGCCATCATCGAGCGCCATCAGCCGCCCCACACCCTCCCACCATTCACCGCTGCGGCGGGCCTCCTCGGAATCGAGCGGATACACCCCCCGCCCCGCATGAGTGTCCAATACCCTGAGCGGCGTGGGCTTTTGCTGCATGGCGCGCAGCAGCCACACCAGCAGCGCGTGCTTCATGCAATCAGCGAAATTGCCGGCATGAAAGGCGTGACGATAGTTCATGCCCCCCCTATCGCGGCTTGCCGCCCCGCCGCCTAGCCCCCCGTAGAGGCGCAGAATTCCTGCCAGATCTTGCGCAGCGCCGCCTGCAGGTCCTGCGTATAGCGGTCAATATCCCATGCGGGCGTGGCCAGCAGCCTCGCGCGCATGCCCTGCTTCAGCGCCAGCAGCCCCGCGCGGTCCGACCCATGGCGCACCGCCGTCTCGACATAATCCGCATCGCTATCGGCCACCCAATCGCTAAGGCCAGCGGCGGCCATGAAACTCGCCCCCATGCGGGAGACAAAAGCCTCACCACGCCGCGCCAGCACCGGCGCCCCCATCCACATCGCCTGCAGCGTGGTGGTGCCGCCATTATAGGGCACGGGGTCGAGCGCGATATCGATGTCAGCATATTCCGCCATCATCTCGGCCATGCCGGTGGGGCCGCGCAGTTCCAGCCGATCGGCGGCAATGCCCAGTGCCGCCATGCGGCGGGTAAAACCGGCCATGGCGCCAGGGTCGCGGAAGCTCGGCGCCTTCACCAGCAGGCGCGATTGCGGCAGCCGATGCAGAATTTCCGCCCAGAGGCCCAGCGTGCGCGGCGTCAGCTTGGGCAGGTTGTTGAAGGAGCCAAAGGTGAGCGGTCGGGCGGCATGCGCCGGGCCGAAATCGGGATAATACGAATCGGGCGCCGGGGCGAAGCAGAACACGGTGTTTGGCAGCCGCATCACCCGCTCGCTGAACAACCCCTCCGAACCCTCCGGCGCCACCACGGAATCGGTGATGATCCAATCGATATTCGGCACGCCGGTGGAGCCGGGATACCCCAAAAACGTTACCTGCACCGGCGCTGCCCGATTGCCGAAAAGCGGCATCTTGCCGCGCTGGGTATGGCCGGAGAGGTCGATCAAAATATCGATGCCATCGGCCTCGATCCGCCGCGCCAATTGGCTATCCGTCCAACTCGCGCATTCCACCCAATGCGCCACCCGGCCGCGCGCCTGCCGCGTTTCCTCATCATGGCTGATGCCGGTGCAGTAGAGGCTAATTGGCATCTGCCGCCCATCCCAGCGGGCCAGCACCGGCTGCATGAAAATATTGACCGGGTGCTGGTGGTGCAAATCCGGCGTGACCATGCCCACCCGCAGCGGCCGCCCCGGCTCCCGGCCATTGCGAAAACTGGCCACCTCCCGCGCTCCCTCGCCCAGCCGGGCAAAGAGCCGCCGATGCAGCGCCGCCACCGCCGCCGCGTCGATACTATCGGCATAAAGCGCGCTCATCGCCGCACCCGAGGCAAGCGCCGTGTCACCCGCCTCCACCTGTGCCAAAAACAGTTGCAAGGCGGTATCGGCCTCACCCTGGCGGGCGGCGATGGAGGCGCGCATTGGCCCGGCGCCGGGCTGCGGCGCCAGCGCCTCGGCCCGGGCCAGCGCTTCCAGCGCCTCCTCCATATGCCAGGCCTCGGAGAGCAAATGGGCGAGGTTCCAATGCGCCGCCGCATTCTCGGGCCGCAGCGCCACATTGCGCCGCAGAATGGCCAGCCCCTGCTGCCAGAGATTGTGGCGCAGCGCCAAGTCGGCCGCCTGCACCAGAATGGCCTCATCCTCGGCAATCTCCGTGGCCTCACCCAGCCGCCGCTCTGCCTCTTCGCCCAAGCCCAACCGCAGCAGGATGGCGGCAAGGTCAAGCTGCATCCGCGCCCGCTCAACAGCGCCCGGCGGTGGCTGTTCCAGCGCAGCGCAGAGCATCGCCTGGCGCAGCGATTCCAGCGCCAGGGCGGCGGCGCCGCGTTCCAGCCGGTATTGCGTCATATGCAGATGCAGCCGGCGCGGCCTGTCATCGCCTGCCAGTGCCAGGGCCTGATGGTAATGCGCCGCCCCTTCATCGGCGCGGCCGCCCTCCTCCAGCGCCCGGGCCGTCGCCAGATGCCCCTCCCAGCGCGCCGGCGCAGCCCGGATCGCCATGGCGTAGCAGCCCAACGCCTCGGCCTCGCGGCCCAGCCGGCGCAGGGCATGGCCGCCCTCCAACGCTGCGTTGAAATTGCCCGGCTCGCCGCGCAGCACGGCGGCAAAGCCGGCCGCCGCCGCCTCATAACGGCCCAGCCGCGCCCGGCAGCGTGCCAGTTGCAGCGCGGCCACGGTCAGTGCCGGGTTGGCGGCCAATGCCTGGGCCAGCGGCGCCTCGGCCTCGGCCCAGCTTCCCTGCTGGCACAGCGCATTGCCCAGGTTGAAATGCAACTCAGCCGGGGCGCCGGGCAGTGCCAAAGCGGCCCGATAGGCGACAATGGCGGCGGCATGATCGCCGCGGCGGCGATGCGCCATGGCCTGTTCGGCCAGGCTCTGCCAATTGATGTGCGGGGTGCGAGGCATTGGATGCGTGTGGATCATTCCCGCCGCGCCCGCAACCGTGATCAGCCGATGGCGATGATCGCGCCCTGCCGCATCTCGCCGGGCAGGCACAGCGCGGCGATGGCCGGCGCAACATCGGCGGGGCTGGGCAGCACCGCCTGATCCTCACCGGGATAGGCCGCCCGGCGCAGTCTGGTGCCCACCGGGCCCGGCTCGGCCAAATTCACCCGCAGATTGGTCTGCGCCAACTCCTCGGCCCAGCATTGCACCATGTGGCGCTGGCCTGCCTTGGCGGCGCTATAGAGACCAAAATAGGCCGAAGGCGCCGCCGCCCGCCGATCCGTCAACACCACCGCGCGTCCGGCCGGGGCGGCGCGCAAAGGCGGCTCCACACTGCGGATCAGCCGCCATGTCGCGCTGAGGTTGATCGCCATGGAGGTGATGAAATCCCTGGGCTCGATATGCGCAACCGGCGTGAGCTTGCCCAACCAGCCCGCCGCATGGACCACAATATCCAGCCGCCCAAACCGCTCAACAATACTGGGCCCCAGCAGATCGATCTGCTCCGCACCCTCGATCAGGTCGAGCGGCACCAGGCTGGCGCTACCGCCGCCCGCGGCGCGGATCGCGTCATCGGTCTCCTCCAGCCCGCCCTGGGTGCGGCCGGTGATGACGCAATGCGCGCCCATCCGCGCCAGTTCCACCGCCACCGCAGCGCCTATCCCGCGTGAGGCGCCGGTCACCAGCGCCACGCAACCTGTCAGAGCGTTCATTGGCCGGGCAGCAGCTCCGGCGTGGCGGCATGCGCCTGTTCGGCCGGCCAATCGGTCAGCGGAATGGCATAATCGCCGGTGAAGCAGGCATCGCAGAATTGCGGCTTATCGGCGTTGCGGCCGTTCTGCCCCAACGCACGATACAGGCCTTCCAGCGAGATGAAAGCCAGGCTGTCCACGCCGATCAGCTTGGCCATCTCCTCGATACTGTGCTGCGCGGCGATCAATTGCCGGCGCGAGGGCGTATCGATGCCATAAAAGCAGCTATGGGTGGTGGGCGGCGAGGAGATGCGCATATGCACCTCCGCCGCACCGGCCTGCCGGACCATCTCGACGATCTTCTTCGAGGTGGTGCCGCGCACAATGCTGTCATCCACCAGCACCACCCGCTTGCCCTCCAGCATGGCGCGATTGGCGCTGTGCTTGAGTTTGACGCCAAGGTGACGGATCTGGTCCGTCGGCTCGATAAAGGTGCGGCCCACATAATGATTGCGGATAATGCCCAACTCGAACGGCACACCGCATTCGCGGGCATAGCCCATAGCGGCCGGCACGCCGCTATCGGGCACCGGCACCACCACATCGGCGGCCACATGGCTCTCGCGCGCCAATTCAGCGCCGATCAGCTTGCGGCTTTCATAAACGCCGGTGCCCTCAACCACCGAATCGGGCCGGGCGAAATAGATGTATTCGAAGATGCAAAACCGGCTCGCCGTCTGGGCGAAGGGCTTGATGGATTTCAGCCCGGTCGCATCGATCACCACCAATTCGCCCGGCTCGATATCGCGGACGAATTCAGCGCCGACAATGTCCAGCGCGCAGGTCTCGCTGGCCAAAATCCAGCTCGGCTGGCCGCCCACATTGGGCATGGAGCCCAGAACCAGCGGCCGCACGCCCAAGGGGTCACGCGCGCCGATCAGCGCGCCATCATGCAGCGCCACCAGCGAATAGGCGCCCTGCACCTGCTTCAGGGCGTCGATCAGCCGGTCAATCACATTGGTGTAAAGGCTGATGGCGATGAGGTGGATGAACACCTCCGAATCGGTGCTGGACTGAAACAGGCAGCCACGCTTCACCAGCGCCCGGCGCAGCCCCTGCGCATTGGTGAGATTGCCATTATGCCCCACCGCGAAGCCACCAAACTCGAAATCGGCATAAAGCGGCTGCACATTTCGCAGCGCCGTCTCGCCCGTGGTGGCATAACGATTATGCCCGCAGGCAGCGCGGCCCTTCAGCCCGGCCATGACCTTGGCATCGCCAAAAATATCGCCCACCAGCCCCAGGCCGCGATGGGTGTGGAACATCCCGCCCTCGGAGAGCGAGACGATGCCCGAAGCCTCCTGACCGCGATGTTGCAAGGCATGCAGGCCAAGCGCCACCAGCGCCGCCGCATCGGCATGGTTCCAGACGCCGAAGACGCCGCATTCCTCGTGAAATTTGTCGTCGTCATGGGGATTGGTGCTGATGGTCATGCGATCCTTCAGGCCAGGGGCGTGGCCATGTCATCCAGATGTCGCATAGCACCGACGCGGAGATTTTTCACGGGGGGGCGATGCGCCCCCTATGTGCGGCTGCCAACGCGCGGACGCAACAGCTCTTCCTGCGTCGGCACCCTTGGTGCGGGGGGGGTTGCTATGCGCGGGCGGTATTCCGGCGGCAATAATGCGGCCACCGAATGCGCGCCGGCCACCACATTGGGGAGGAAACGCGCCTGCAGCACCGCCTCCGGCCAACGCTCGGTGGCGGGCAGGAAGAGCCCGCCAATGATATAGGCCAGCACCACCAGAAAACCCCCGCGCACCAGGCCGAACAAAGCGCCGAGCGAGCGATCCACGCCGCCCAGCGCGCTATCCGCCACCCGATTGGCCACCACATTGACCACCAGGGTCAGCACCACCAGCACGGCAAGAAACACACCACCCACCGCCAGCCCATCGGCCAGCCATGGCGGTTCGACAAAGCCTTCGAAGAAGGGCTTGGCGACTGGACGGAAGGCAAAGGCCGCAACCACCGCACCAACCCAGGCGGCGATACCCAGAACCTCCCGCACAAAACCGCGCCAGAACGCCATCAGGCCCGAGGCCACCAGAACGGCCAAGGCGGCCCCATCCACCCAAGTCATCGCACAGAGCCCCCGATACGGCGCGCCGCTATACCCCGCGCCGGCCCGGGCGGGAAGGCGCTCTCATCTGTCCAATAGCCGCAGCATGGCCGCCAGCCGCTCGGGCGGCAGCTCCGCAATCCGCAGCGCCAGCCGATTGGCCAATTCCGTCGCCTCGGGCGCGAGCCCCGCCGTATCGATCACCACCCGCGGGTGGGAAAGCTGCGCCAGCCGCGAAAGCTCATCCGCCTCATCCCAGATCAGGCCAAAGAATTCGCACACCTGATGGATCAACCCGGCCGAGGGCCTGCCGCGATGGCCATTCTCCAGCGCCGAAAGATAGGCCGAGGACAATTGCATAGCCTCCGCCATCGCGCCCAGGGTCACGCCGCGGGCATGGCGCAGCGCCCGCAGCCTGGCGCCGAAGGGCGTCACACCCGCGCCCGGCGCAGCAGGATATGCACCGAACCCGTATTGGCCCGGTGCGGATGCGCCACCGCCAGCACATGGCCGCGCAGCCCAGGGCCATTCAGCCAATGCGGCAATTCACGCCGCAGCACGCCGCCCTCGCCACTGCCCTTGCCGGTGATGATGCACACGCAGCGCAGCCCATCGGCCATGGCCCCGGCCATGAAGGCGTGAAAGGCGCCATGCGCCTCCTGGGCAAAGCGGCCATGCAGGTCGAGCGTGCGTTCCGGCCGCAGCCGGCCGCGCCGCAACTCCTTCCAGCGCCGCGCATCCAGCCCCGCCGGCTGGGTGCCGATGGCAACCGGCTCAGGCGGGGCAGGGCGCCTGGGCGCAGGCGCGGCTGCCACCACCGGGGCGGCCGGCGGCGTGATGGTGGGGGCGAGCGGTGCCACGGGCATGGCACGGCCCGGCAGCGGCTTGATATGCCGCGCGAAGGCCGCCCAGAGGCTGCGATCCTGTTCGGAAAGGGGGCGGCTGCGGCGCACCTATTGCGTGTCATCCAGCAGGAAGACATGCAGCCGGCGCGGGCCATGCGCGCCCAGTTCCATCGTCTGCTCGATATCGGCGCTGCGGCTCGGGCCGGTCACCAACATCACATTGCGCGGCATGAAGCCACCGGTACGGCTGTCGCTATTCTCGGCCCGCAGCAAATCCCAGGCCTCCTCATAGGCACCAACTACTCGGCTGGCGCGCAGCAACACCATGGCCGTGTCGGGCAGCAGGTTCAGCGTGATGGGCCGGGTGGGGGCGCCGGGCAGCATCAGCGTGCCGGTCTCGGCAATGCCGGCAAAGCCGTGCTGCAGCGAGGCGAAATCCTCCGCCTGGCCGGGCCGGGCCTCGATGCGCAGCATCGGCCGCTCTTCCCATGGCAGGCCGGTGAGTTCGGGATGCGGCCCGATGGCAACCTGTGGCGGCAGGTTCTGGGCGGCCAAAAACTCGGCCACCGCCCCCGGCACCTCCGAAAGTGCCCTCAGCCGGGTAACGGTGGCGAATTCCTTTTCCAGATTGGCCACAAACAACGCCACCTGCCCCGCATGCGGCAGGCGCGAGCGGGCGGGCATGAGGTGGCGCGGCGGCCGGGCCATGCGGGTGCGCAGCATGGCTTTCTGGTCCTCGGGCAATTCGCCCCGGCGCAGGCCACGGCGAATGCCGGCCAGGATGGCGTCGCGGCTCACTGGCGCTTGCTCTTGGCATATTGCGCCATAAACGTACCGCCCGCCTGGGGCGCCGGCAGGTCCCGCCCCGCGGTCCAGCCGCCGGCCAGCGGCAGGGCGGCGAAAGAGCCTTTATTCCGCCCCAGCAGCTTCAAGGCGCGCACCGCCAGCCCCGTGGCGCTGCGATACACCTCCGGCCGCTTCGCCAGCCAGGCCCAGAGCCCCATGGCGCTGCGGGTGGTGGCAGGCGAGAGGTGGCGTTCAAATTCTCGTTCCCGCCAATGTCGCATCATTTTGGGCAGGGGGATTTTCACCGGGCAAACACTCTCGCATCGGCCGCAAAAGGTGCTGGCATTGGGCAAATGCCCGGCCTTGTCCACGCCCACCAGCGTGGGTGTCAGCACCGAGCCCATGGGCCCGGGATAGACCCAGCCATAGGCATGCCCACCCACGGCGCCATAAACCGGGCAGTGGTTGATGCAGGCGGCGCAGCGGATGCAGCGCAGCATCTCCTGATACTCGGTGCCCAGCATGTTCGACCGCCCGCCATCGAGCAGCACCACATGATATTCCTGCGGCCCATCCAAATCAGCCACCCGCCGCGCCCCAGTGGAGAAGGTTGTATAGACAGAAAAATCCTGCCCCGTGGCCGAACGCGCCAGCAGCCGCAGCAGCGATGTCGCATCCTCCAGCGTCGGCACCATTTTCTCGATGCTGGCCAGCGCGATATGCACCCGCGGCAGGGTCTGCGTCAGGTCGCCATTGCCCTCATTGGTGACGATGACGGATGAGCCGGTCTCGGCGATCAGGAAATTGGCGCCGGTGATGCCGACATCGGCGGCAAGGAATTTCTGCCGCAGTCGGGCGCGGGCCTCGGTTATGATGTCACGCCGCTCGGCAAATACCCGATCGGCCGGCAGGTCGGTATGGACGCGACGGAACGTCTCCTCCCAATCCTCCCGGTTGAGATGGAAGGCGGGGGCGATGATATGGCTCGGCCCCTCATTGCGGATTTGCACGACATATTCGCCAAGATCGGTCTCAACCGGGGTGATGCCGTGCTTTTCGAGGTGTTCGTTGACGCCCAGCTCCTCGCTGATCATCGACTTGCCCTTGGTGACGGTCTTCGCCCCCGCCTTCTGGCAGATCGCCAGCACCGCCGCGCGGGCCTCATCAGCGGTGGAGCACCAATGGACATGGCCGCCGGCCTTTTCCACTCGGGCCGCGAATTCCTCCAGGTAGAAATCCAGATTGGCCAAGGTGTGGTTCTTAATGTCGCGGCCAATATCGCGCAGCGCCTCGAATTCCGGCAGGCGGGCCACCGCAGCGGTGCGCTTGACCTGGAAGCCCTGGGTGGCCTGGCCCAGCGCCTTTTGAAGCCCGGGGTCGACCAGCGCCCCGGCCGCGCGTTGTTTGAATTCCGGCGAATGGATCTGCATGTTTTGCAATCTAGCGCGCCGTTGGCCGCACGGGTAGCGTTGCCACAAGGCGGCACGGCTAGAATGGCCGCAAAGAGGAATAACGACCATGGAATTTTCCCGCCGCACCGCGCTGGCCGCCGCCACGCTCGCCGCCAGCGCTCCCCCAACCACCCCCGCCCGGGCGCAAACCCCACCCATCCGCCTGGGCGTGCTGACCGATATGTCCGGCCCCTATGCCGGCAATAGATACCCGGGTGTGATCGTGGGCGAAGGCGCTGGAGATTTCCCCGTTTTCGGCAGAGAAATCAGGCATTTAGAATTGGTCTGGTAGAACGTCCAGAGTATTCGGGTTTCCGGGTGTGCCGTATGTGTGCCGCGACCCGATGGGACCCTCTAGGGTAGGGGACGAGTCGTTGGCAGATGTAGGCTTCGGCATGGACCGGACCCCAATGTCTACTCCCGCGAAGGCGGTCACGGCGGCTGCCATCGAGTCTCGCTCTAGGATGTGAGCGTAGACCATCGTTGTTTTGATATCCGCGTGACCCAACAGCGGCTGGAGGTCGTCGAGCTTCACGCCACCCTGGCGGAGCCACGAGGCGTAGGTGTGCCGCAGGCTGTGAGTGGTGAGCTTGCCGAACTGCCGCACAAGGGTCGGCTCGTTCAGACCCGCCGTATCCATGGCCCGGCGCAGGGCCTTGCAGCACCCGGTGCGGGCAGCCCCCGCCTTGCCCGGGTACAGCAGCTTCGACTTGGTGAGCTTCGCGCGCTCGACCAACCGGGTGATGACCAATCCCGCTGAAATGGGTGCGTTCCTCGACCAGACCGACCGGATGTCCCGCAGGGCCATTCAGGGCAACGAGACCCTGAGCCGGATGCGCGAGGAAGACCCCCAACGCTACCGTCAGGTCATGCAGGGCGGTGTGTCTTCGTATCTGGCCAGACAGGACCGAGAGCAGCGTGAAGGTGGAGCTGGTGGAACTCCTCCGGCAGCACCGCCAGAACCTGCTGCTGACCGAGAGCTTTTACTGGGACATGAATGACGGCACGCGCGCCTTCGCCGCCCGCTTCGCCCGCGAAATGCGCGGCCAGCACCCAGGCATGATCCATGCCGGCGGCTATTCGGCGGCGATGCATTACCTCAAATCCGCGGCCTCGCTCGGGGTGGCCGCCGCCCGCGCCGATGGCGCCGCCGCCATCCGCCGGATGAAAGAGATGCCAACCAATGACCCGCTTTTCGGCCCCGGCCAGGTGCGGGCGGATGGCCGAAAAATCCATCCCATGCATCTCTTTCTGGTGAAAAGCCCGGCCGAGAGCCGCGGCCCCTGGGATTATTTCAAACTGCTGCGCAGCCTTCCGGCGGGCCAAAGCTTCCGCCCCATGGCCGAGGGCGGCTGCGCTCTGGCGCGCTAAGACTTGCGCCAAAGGGAGTGAGGGGTTTTTATGCCCCCCTCACCCCGGGGCCTGCCGCCATGAACCATATTCCGCGTCCGAACAACCTCGAAGCGTTCTGGATGCCCTATTCCGACAACAAGTACTTCAAGGACACGCCGCGGATGCTCGCCCGCGCCGAGGGCATGCATTACTACACGCCGGACGACAAACCGATCCTCGATGGCACGGCGGGCCTGTGGTGCTCCAATGCCGGCCACGGAAGGCGGGAGATCATCGAAGCGATTCAAAAACAGGCCGAAATCCTCGACTTCGCGCCGACCTTCCAACTCGGCCACCCCATCGCTTTCGAATGCGCCGCCCGCCTGGCCGAGATCACGCCGCCGGGCATGGACCGCGTCTTCTTCACCAATTCAGGCAGCGAAAGCGCCGATACCGCGATCAAGATCGCGCTGGCCTACCAGAAGGCCCGCGGCCAGGCGCAGCGGGTGCGGCTGGTGGGGCGCGAGCGCGGCTATCACGGCGTGGGCTTTGGCGGCATGTCGGTGGGTGGCATCGGCGGCAACCGCAAGCAATTCGGCGCCATGCTGCCCTATGTGGACCATCTGCCGCACACCCATGACCTCGCCGCCAACGCCTTTTCGCGCGGTACACCCGCGCATGGGGCTGAGTTGGCGAACCAGTTGGAAAACCTGGTCGCCCTGCATGGCGACACCATCGCCGCCGTGATGGTGGAGCCCATCGCCGGCTCCACTGGCGTGCTGGTGCCGCCGGCCGGCTATCTGGAACGCCTGCGCGAGCTTTGCACCAAGCACGGCATCCTGCTGATCTATGACGAGGTCATCACCGGCTTCGGCCGCATCGGCAAGGATTTCGGCACTGAGCGCCTGGGCGTGCAGGCCGATATCATGACCATGGCCAAGGGGCTGACCAATGCCGCCGTGCCGATGGGTGCGGTCGCCGTGCACAATGACATTTATGACGCCATCGTGAACGGTCTGGAGAACGGCATTGAGCTGTTCCATGGCTACACCTATTCCGGCCATCCGCTGGCGGCAGCGGCCGCGATTGCCAGCATGAATATCCACCGCAACGAGGATTTGCCGGGCCGGGCGCTGGCCATCGAGGATTATTTTGCCGATGGCGCGCATAGCCTGCGCGGGTTGCCCAATGTGATCGATATCCGCAATTTCGGCATGATCGCCGGCATTGAACTGGCGCCCAGGCCCGGCAAGCCGACGCAGCGCGCCATGGATATTTTCCGCCGCTGCTTTGATGACGGCCTGCTGATCCGGGTGACGGGCGACATCATAGCCCTCTCCCCCCCCCTGATCATCGAGAAAAACCACGTAGACCGCATCTTCAACACGCTGGGCGAAGCGATCCGCGCCGAAGCCGCCTAAAACCGAGAAAAACAAAAGAAGGGGGCCCGGGGGAATTCCTTCCCCCGGCGCTTTGTTCAGCTTAGCAAAGCACTCCAAGACGGATCCGAAGCATCGGTCGGCGTCACAATCTGCCGCTCATTGAACCCCGCGACATCAATGCTGGAAATCCGCGCCGAATACCCATTGCCGCGCGCATCCCGTGCCGGGCTTTCGCGGTAGAACATCAGCACCCGGCCATTGGGGGCGAAGGTTGGCCCTTCCATGCCCCAGCCTTCGGAGAGGATGCGCTCGCCCGAGCCATCGGGGCGCATGACGCCGATGGCAAAGCCACCGCGGCCGATGCGGGTGAAGGCGATGAGGTCACCACGCGGCGACCAGACGGGGGTGGCATAGCGGCCCTGGCCGAAGGAGATTCGCCGGGCACCGCCGCCGCCCGAATCCATCACGTAAAGCTGCTGGTCGCCGCCCCGATCGGAGTTGAAGACAATTTGTGAGCCATCGGGTGAGAAGCAGGGCGAGACATCGAGCCCGCCGCCCGAGGTCAATTGCCGCTCGCGCCGTGAGCCGACATCGACGACGAAGATATTGGCATCGCCGCCGCGCACCGCCGAGAGCACCACCGAGCGCCCATCGGGCGAGAAGCGCGGGCTGAGCGTCATGCCGCCGAAATTGCCCAAAACCTCCTGCCGGCCCGATTGCACATTGAACAGGAATACCCGGGGCTGGTTATTGGCGTAGCTCATGAAGGCGATTTGCTGCGCATTGGGGTGAAAGCGCGGCGTCAGTGCCTGCACGCTGCCATCGGTCAGGTAGCGAAAATTCTCGCCATCCTGGTCCATGATGGCCAGGCGGCGGGCGCGGCGGTCACGCGGGCCATTTTCGGCGATGAAGGCGATTCGGGTGTTGAAATAGCCCTGCTCGCCCAGGGCGCGCTGGTAGATGTCGTCCGAGATGATGTGGGCGATTTGCCGCCAATTGGAGATGGCGGCGTTATAGGCGGTGCCCAGCGCCTGCTGCTCGGGCAGCACGTCCCAGAGGCGGAATTCCACCCGCAACTGGTCGCCCGAGGTGGAGACGCGGCCGGTGGTGAGGAAGGTGGTGCCGATCACCCGCCAATCCTGGAAGCGCGGCGTGGCGGCCGCGGCCTCGGGCGTTTGGATGAAGGCGGCGCGGTCCACCGGGCGGAACAGGCCGGAATTGCGCAGATTGTTGAGAATGACGCGGGCCATGTCGCGGCCCAGGCGCTGGCCATCGGGCGTGGTGCCGGCCATGTCGGGCACGGCGATGGGCACAGGTTCGGTGCGGGCGCGGGTGATGTCCACCACGCTGCCTTGGGCGAGGGCCTGAGTGGCCGCAAAGGGGGCGAGGAGCGCGGTGCGGCGGGTGATGATGGTCATGGGCGAGAACTCCCGGGCGTGATGGGTGGCTTGGTGCCGCAGGCTGCGTGGTCAATGCAAGGGCGGATGGTGCCTAGGTGGGCGATGAAAAGTGATGTTTACGGACAAATACCACATATGGTGTGCGAGTGGTTTTTGAGCACAAAATGTTGTTTTGCGGGTTCGATGCGCCGGAAAATGTCGTATTCGGACAAATACCATGGCTGGTGTGGCGGCGGGGGTGGGGCACAGGATGTTGATCGGCCGCCAGGCGCGGCCGGGACCGCGCGCGAGGTGTCATGGCCGGCGCCTGCCCTGGTTGGGGGAGAGGCCAGCCTTCCGGTTGGGTAAAGCCATAGGGGTAGCCGCACCGGGGGGAGAAAGTCAAGGATAATAAACCTAAATCCACGCCTGGGGCTCGGCATTGTTTCACCGCAGCCCCAGATCGCGCGGGTTGAAGCGGAACACCGTATCACGCAGCGCCGCGAGCCGGGCGGGCGGCAGCGGCAGCGGGTTGCAGCGCGGGCTGAGCAGGGCGCGCCGTGCGGCTTCATAGACCATGCGGGCGCGCGGCTCGGTGGGCACCGCGCCATTGGGCCGCACCGCGCGCACGGTGCCGCCGGCATCCACCTCCACCCGCAATTCAACCACGATGTTCTGCACCCCGGGCGCACCGGCATCGATCGACCAGCATTCGCCGATGCGATCGGCGAGGCCGGTGCGTTCGGCGGCGGTCAGGTTGTCGGTGCCCTGCGGCGTGCCGCCACCCTGGGCCGGCGCGCCGGCGGGGTTGGGCCGGGCGGTGGGGGCCTGTTGCTGCTGCTGGGCGGCGCGCAGGCGCTCTAGCGTGTTCAGCACGCTTTGGCTGCGCTCTTGCGGGCGTTGCACCGCGGGTGTCTGGCCGGTGCCGGCCTCCTGCCGCGGTTCGGGCGGCGGCGGCGTGGGGCTGGGTGGCAGGGGCAGCGGCGGCGCCGGGCTGGGGCGCGGTGGGCTGGGGGTGGGCGCGGGCGGGGCCTGCGCCACCTGCGGAGCCGGCGGCTTGGGCGGGGTTACCGTCTGGGTTGGTGTGGGCGGCGTGGGCGTGGGCGGTGTGGGGCGCGGCGGCGGCGGCGGCGGCAGTGCCGCCTGGCTGGGCGCGGGCGGTGTGGTCAATGGCGGGGGTGTGGGTTGGGCTGCCTGGGGCGTGGGCGGCGGCGGCGCGGCCTGGATGGGCGCGGCGGGCGTGGCGGCTGGCGGCGTGGGGCTTTGCGGTTGCGGCGGTGCGGCAGCCTGGGCCGGGGCGGGTGGTGGCGGTGGTGGCGGCGGTGGCGGGGCCACCGGCTGCGGGCGCTGCGGTTCGGAGGCCTGATCGGGGCGCGGCGGTGCCGGCACCTGATCGGGCGCCGGGCGCGGGGCCGCCACGTCACCCTGCGCCTGCTGCGGCGGCATGGGGGCGATCAGCTCGACGGGGATGGCGATTTCCTCGGGTTCGGGAATTCGCCTGGGCAGAAAGTCAAGAATAAGGAACAGCAGCGCCGCGAGATGCAGCGCCACCGAAAGCCCCACCCAGAACCGCATGCCCCGAAAGGCCGACATGGACTACCTCGGTGCGTTCTGTCGGGGGGCTTGGGGCTGGGCGCGCGGCCCGGCCACTGGGGCGGCAGCAGCCGGGGCGGGGGCGCGGCCTGGGGGTTGTTCGGCCAGCAAGGCCACGCGGGAGAAGCCGCCGGCGGCGATATTGCCCATCACCTCCATCACGCGGCCATAGGTGATGGCGCGGTCACCCCGCACGAAGATCCGGCGCTGCGGTTCGCCCGGGGCCTGGGTCTGGGCCTCGGCGATGGCGCGCAGCCGGGGCACCAGCTCCTCCATCTGCACCTCGGTCTCCTGGATGAAGATTTTTCCCTCCGGGTTGACGCTGATGGTGATGGGTTCCTGCTCCTGATTGAGCGGTGTGGCATTGGTGCGGGGCAGGTCCACCGGCACGCCGGAGGTCATCATCGGCGCGGCCACCATGAAGATGATGAGCAGCACCAGCATCACATCGACGAAGGGGGTGACGTTGATCTCGCTCATCGCCTTGTAGCGGCGGCCGCCGCCACCGCGGCTCATCAAGGGGCCGGCCATTTACAGCGCCTCGGTCGAGGCGCGGGGCTGGCCGGCGGCGGCTTCGGTCTGGCGCGAGAGGATGGCGCTGAATTCGGCGGCGAAGCCCTCCAGGCGGGAGGCGAATTTGGCCAGCTGCGAGGCCAGGGTGTTGTAGGCCAGCACCGCCGGAATGGCGGCCACCAGGCCGATGGCGGTGGCGAAGAGCGCCTCGGCAATGCCCGGCGCGACCACGGCGAGGGAGGTGTTCTGCATGCCGGCGATGGCGGCAAAGGAGTTCATGATGCCCCAAACCGTGCCGAAGAGGCCAATAAAGGGCGCTGCCGAGCCGGTATTGGCCAGGAAGGTCATCCGCTTTTCCAGCCGCTCCATCTCGCGCTGGATGGTGACGGCCATGGCGCGCTCCACCCGCTCCTTGGTGCCGGCGATGATGAAGGAATTGGTGGCACCCTCAGTGCTGCGGCGCCATTCGCGCATGCCGGAGACGAAGACGGCGGCCAGCGGGTGGCGCGGCACATCGCCCTGCTTGCGGTATAATTCATC
>Ga0114972_10001952_pt1 | contig 15444 bp, 12 predicted proteins | sample M_140807_EF_Meta_FD_87354 | JGI IMG/M metagenome (GOLD analysis project Ga0114972, IMG submission 87354) | Freshwater microbial communities from Lake Montjoie, Canada to study carbon cycling - M_140807_EF_MetaG | ecosystem: Environmental > Aquatic > Freshwater > Lake | place: Lake Montjoie... | reverse complement strand
ATCGAGATTATATGATTTTCATTGTATGTCAGCGAGTTATCTTAATTTACTTCAGTGCTAAATCAGAAATGGTTGCCCGCCTGCGCGGGCATGACAGATTTTTTTGTCATGTACGGAGATGAAACAGTATGCAATATTGACTTATCTTACATTCGCCATGAAGACAAAGAAAGATTTGAGAATATTGAAGAAATGCGCCAAGCAGTGGCTGGTTTTGTTGCAACACTGAAAAATTTTATCGTAGGTCTATTAGGCATCCTCATCACTACTGAAGACGCGCGGAAGTCTGTATCTATGGCACATTCGATAGGAAAATTTGGCTTATTCCCAGAAGTTGAAACTGAGCTCAATTCAACCGTTGCGCCAGAAAATGCAAATCCCCTAACCTCATTTCAATCCTAGTTGAATTAAAGCCTACTTGAAGAGCCCGGTTGAAGGTCTACAGGACCGCAATCCGGGCTGTTCTATCAGGACTTACGAACAACCCTAATCTCTTTTCATTGGATTTAGTGTTTAATTCCTAACAAGTACTCGCGTAATCACGCAGCACTCGTGCCTGAGTAACAGACTGTTCCTCTTCCAAATAGTCTATCAAATCATATAACGTAATAATAGATAACACTTCGATGCCACGCGCTTTGACTTCGGCTATGGCTGACACATCACCCTGCCCTTTTTCACAGCGATCCAAAGCGACCACTAATGTAGAAATCTGGGCATGATGGCGCGCAATCAATTGCTCTGCCTGGCGAAACGCCGTTCCTGCCGTGATCACATCGTCAATCACTACAATTTTACCGCTCAAAGGCGCACCAATGAGCTCCCCGCCCTCTCCATGATCTTTCGCTTCTTTGCGGTTAAATGTGACTTTGGTCGCAATCCCCTGCTCTGCCAAAGCAATTGCGGTCGCGGTTACCAATGTAAAGCCCTTGTAGGCAGGGCCAAAAAGATGCTGACAATTTACTTTTTTTTCTAACAATAACTGCGCATAACAGTGCCCCAATTGGCGCAACGCTTCGCCGTCATAAAACAAGCCAGCGTTAAAAAAATAAGGACTTTGGCGCCCAGATTTGAGAGTGAAACTCCCAAATTGCAGTACCTGGCTCTCGAGGGCCAAGCGAATAAATTTTTTTTTCAAAGTCATAACCAATCTCGCGCCGGTAAAAACTCATAATATAACTGGTACTCGGGAGTACCTGGTTCTGGTGCATAATTATAATGCCAGTGTACAACTGGGGGCAATGACATCAGAATCGATTCAGTGCGACCCAGTGATTGCAATCCAAATAAAGTGCCTCGGTCGTACACCAAATTAAACTCAACATACCGACCACGGCGATACAATTGAAAAGCCTTTTGTTGCTCTGTATAGGTCAGAGCATGCCGTTTTTCAACAATTGGCGCGTAACCTAAGCTAAAATGATCGCCAATACTTTGTAGAAAGGCAAAGCTATGCTCAAAGTTTTTTTCATGAAAGTCATCAAAAAAAATACCGCCTATACCACGCGCCTCTTGGCGATGTTTGATAAAAAAGTATTGATCACACCAAGTTTTAAATCGAGGATACCATTCTAAACCAAAGGGATCACAGGCAACCTTGGCATTCTGATGCCAATGACGACAATCTTCCTCGAATCCATAATAGGGCGTCAAATCAAATCCCCCTCCAAACCACCAAATAGAGGAGCCATCTTCCTTTTCAGCAACAAAAAATCGAATATTAGCATGCGTTGTTGGGACAAAAGGGTTGTGAGGATGAATGACTATGGACACGCCTAACGCAGAAAAACAGGAGCCGGCCAATTCTGGGCGTGAAGCACTTGCCGAAGGCGGTAATTGTTCTCCGTATACATGCGAAAAATTAACCCCAGCACTTTCAAACACCGCGCCATCCCGCATAACACAAGTCAAGCCACTGCCACCAAGTGGGCGTTGCCATTCATCTTGTAAAAACTGCCCCTTTCCATCCAAATTTTGAAAAGTTTGACACAATTCTTTTTGTAAAGACAATAAATAAGCCTTGACTAATTCAACTGCGTTTTGTGGCAAATCATGCAAGTAATCCATCATTTAATCATCACTAAAAAGTGATATCATAGCATGTTTCACCTCATGAACTGAACTGTACCCAATAAACTGCACCGCTTGTTAAGCACCAAAGCATGACTATGCAACACAGTCGATTTGTCCTACAATCCGAATTGATATATTTTAAATCTCTATTGTCAGATAAATATAAGGATATCTCGAAATGGCCATCGCGATGCTTTTAAGTCAAAATAAAAAATGTATTTTAAATGTCCTAGCAGCCATGCTCGTCACTGTTGGATTAGAAGGTATATCTTTTGCAGATCCAGCTGTCAGTACGACTGCCCCTGATAATTCCCCATTAGCTAGTGCTACTGAGAATGCTGGTCCTAGTGTCATAGGTGTGGCCGCTAATTTTACATCAACGCTTGAAGAAATTGTCATTCATTTCAAAAAAGCATATCCAAAATGTCAAAACATCGAGATAAATCAGGGATCTTCCGGCGATCTATATAAAAGAATTCAAGAAGGTGCACCTTTTGATTTATTTTTATCTGCTAACGCAAACTATACTGAAGAGTTGTGTAAAAAAGACTTAGCATTAGTTCCGCCACAAGTCTATGCCATGGGAAAACTTGCCATGCTGAGTCATATACCTTTGGATAACAAACCACCTCATTTTCAGCAAGAGTCTATTGGAATTGCTGCGCCCAAGGATGCGCCTTATGGTCAAGCTGCAGTAGAAACACTAAAGGCTTTAGGCTATACACTAGATAAATTAAAAATTGTTTACGCAAATAATGCGCAAGATGTTTTCACCGATTTTAAACAAGGTAAAACTGATAGAGCATTTGTCTCCTTGTCGCAAGCAAAGCTGGCAACCTCATCGACTGAACAATGGATTGTTCCTACTGATTTATATAATCCATTTGAACAAACCGCAGTATTATTAGCGCATGCTCGTGATAACAACTGCGCAAAAGTTTTTTTTGGTTATTTAGTTAAAAACGATAGCGCAAAAAACATCATTAAGAATAAAGGATATAATTTAAAAGATTAGGCCCAGCTATCTCATGTCTTTATTTCAGCTAAAAGAAATGATGATGCCACTACAAATTAGTTCAAATTATTTTAATGCACTAAATGTTCATTTTTTAAATTCGCCGAACGTCATGGTGTGATAAATATACCTAACGACCATGCTACAGAGTGCCTTTCCAATGCCGGACTGAAAGCATGACGCCAGCTTAAAATAAAGGTAACCATACAAACTGCTTACCAGTTTGGCATATTCGCAAATAAGCAGTGCCATGATTGACGGAGCCCCCCGCAAATTATGCAAATTGTCAATCATTTCATCATTCTTAATAAAGTGATATCATAGCGGGTTTCACCCAGTAGATCTTAACTATGTTGCGCCTACCTTTATCCATAGCCCCCATGATAGACTGGACCTATACGCATTTTCGCGTCCTCATGCGCATCCTAGCACCGCAAGCCCTTCTCTATACTGAAATGCAAACTCCGCAAGCTATTGCTAATCATCCTCAACGCTGTTTGTATTTTTCGGCCATGGAACACCCTTTGGCATTACAACTAGGCGGCTCAGATCCGGATGCGTTGGTTGCTGCAGCCCAGCAGGCACAAGACTTGGGATATGTTGAGATCAATCTCAATTTAGGCTGTCCGAGTGACCGAGTTCTTTCTGGCCATTTTGGGGCTTGTTTGATGAATGAACCGCAGCAAGTAACCAAGATTATTCGTACACTCAAACAACATACTCACTTACCCATCACGGCTAAAACCCGAATTGGGATTGATCATCAAGACAGCTATAGTTTTTTTTCTGATTTTATTCATCGTTTAGCCGAGGCCGGATGTGATAAATTCATCATTCATGCACGCAAAGCTTGGCTGAAAGGTTTGAGTCCAAAACAAAACCGCACCATCCCACCAGTGAACTACGACTATGTTTATCAAATCAAGGGAGAATTGCCACATCTTCCTTTTGTGATCAATGGTAATATCGGGACCTTGGAGGCAGTTTCAGATCATTTAAAACAAGTAGATGGGGTAATGTTAGGACGTCTCGCTTGTGATAACCCTTACGCAATTGCCCTGATTCATCATGCCTTATACCCGGATTTCTCAGTCAAATCACGGAGGCAAATTACCCAAGAATACTTCAGCTATCTACAGACCATCCCCCATACGCCTCTCAGCATCTTGCTCAAACCATTGCTCAATCTTGCTCACGGATTGCCCAATGCCAAAATTTGGAAAAATCATTTAATTACTATGCAACGTACGCATACCATTCCCGACAACCTGGATCTCATTTCTGAGGTTTTGACCTAGGACCTGGCCAGAGTAGAAGGTTATTTCTAGCCGGTTACCTTGCAACATAAATAAGCAAAAGCAGTTGACAGATCAATATTTGTCGACTAGCATCTGCAGCAAAATCAGTTTACGCGGGTCAAAATGATCAAATTACCGGTGATTGTTGGATTCGGCGGAATCAATGCAGCAGGCCGTAGTTCAAATTCTCATAGTTATAAACGCATGGTATGTGATGCACTCTCTGCCGCTGAGATGGAGCCTACTTGGCAGGATTTGGCACAGCGCATGGGTTTGCCATCAGAAAAACACATCTCAGCTGAAACCATTGCCGCTATCAAAGAAGGTACGCTGATTCGACGTATGCAAAATTTCGATCCCGATCACGTACTTTGTCATCATAAAGCAACGTTAGAACCCGGCGACCACCCTGCTGAGCTGCATTTAAAACACCATAAATTATCCGAAGCAATCGCAAGTCAAGCAGACATCACTGAACTGCCAGACGCTATGATTACAGCAAAATTTAAGACCCCGTTATCCGTACTCGTTCAAGATACGAAAAGTTCTGAAGTATCTAGTGCTGGAGAAATTCCTACAGGGTTTGACCCCGGAAAATTATATCATTCACATCATCATCCTCGCGGACTAATCCTTACGGTATATGGTGCCTCCGATGCGCTGAACTCACTTGGCGTAGAATGGGAACAAATTTTAAAACACGTGAAGCCCGATGAAATCTCTGTGTACGCAGGCTCTGGTTTGGCGCAAGTCGATGAACATTCTTATGGGGGTCTATTTCGTCAGCCACTCTGTGGCAATCGAATCAACTCAAAGATGCTACCGTTAGCGTTTGCAGAAATGCCTGCGGATTTTATCAATAGTTATATTCTGAATAGTGTGGGTACGACTGGAAACAACATCGGTGCATGCGCTTCTTTTCTATACAATTTGCGGCTAGGATGTTTAGATATTCAACAGGGAAAAAGCAAAGTAGTCATTGTTGGAAATGCTGAAGCACCAGTGGTGTTTGACATTCTAGAGGGGTTTCGTGCCATGAGTGCATTGGCCACCGATCACAGCTTGTGTGAATTGGACAAAACCGACCAGCCGAATCATCGTCGGGCTTGCCGACCCTTTTCGACCAATACAGGATTCACCTTGGCTGAATCTGCACAGTTTTTCATTTTAATGGATGATGAACTGGCTTTGGAGCTCGGTGCAACCATTTATGGCTCCGTTGCAGATACGTTTGTCAGCGCTGATGCGAATAAGAAATCAATCGCAAGTCCTGGCGTTGGAAATTATATTACAGTCGCCAAAGCAGCTGCTTTAGCCAAAGCGATGCTTGGTCAAACTGGATTACAAAATACCTATGTACAGGCTCACGGCACCGGAACACCCCAAAATCGTACCACTGAAAGCCATATATTAAACGAAGTTGCCAAAACATTTAGTATTGATGCGTGGCCAGTGTCTGCTGTCAAATCTTATGTTGGCCATTCCATCAGTGTAGCAGCCGGAGATCAACTATGTACCAGCCTTGGTGTGTGGCAACATGGATGGATCCCGGGGATTAAGACGATTGATCACATCGCGCCTGACGTCTATCATTCTCATCTCAATATATTGATGGATCATATGCCTATTCAAAGTGAAAACTTACAGGCTGTCATTATTAACTCTAAAGGCTTTGGCGGAAATAACGCCAGCTCCTTAGTACTCTCTCCTCATCAAACATTACACATGCTCACCCAACGCTATGGACAAGACACCCTTAGTGCTTACAGAAAGAAAAACGAAGAAGTACGCAATATACAAGCGACCCGAGATGCGGCTGCTTGTCAGGGTCAAGAGCGCATTTTATATAATTTCGGGCATTCCGTAATGGATGCTAGTTCGGTAACGCTCACGCCGCATAACATACGCCTGAGTGAGTTCGAGCAAGCGATTGATTTACCTCAAATAAATCCGTATGCCAATTACTTTTCTTCGCTCAAGTAGATAAGCAGAATCCAGTGTCTGTTGACAATTCAATTTCGAAAGCCCTACGTCACGCGGCTTGTCCAAGAGATCTAGGGGTTTTGCTCAGTGCATAAGTATATTGCACAAAGATGGATCGAAATTGATCCCGCGGACAATCCGCGGGACGTCGAGTTCCGAATTGTCAACAACGCCTAATTTTTTTACTTGTGCTATTTATGATAGTAATTTACCCCATTATTTAGTACATTAGTATTTTCAAAATAGACCTTCAAGACTTATGCTTAATACCCTTATTAAAAAAATCTTCGGCAGTCGTAATGATCGTACTTTACAACGCCTAAGTAAAACTGTTGCTAAAATCAATGCATTAGAACCAGAAATACAAGCGTTGAGTGATACGGCATTAGCAGCCAAAACCAATGAATTTAAGACTCGTCTGGCTCAAGGGGAAACCCTAGATGCCCTGTTGCCGGAAGCGTTTGCTGTGGTGCGCGAAGTATCGCTACGAACTTTGGGTTTGCGGCATTTTGATGTGCAACTCGTCGGCGGCATGGTTTTACATGAAGGTAAAATTGCAGAGCAACGTACCGGGGAAGGAAAAACGCTGGTTGCAACACTGCCTTCCTATTTGAATGCACTCACGGGACATAGTGTCCACATCGTAACCGTGAATGATTATTTGGCCAAACGCGACAGCCAATGGAAACGACCGATATTTGAATTTTTGGGTATGACAGTCGGCGTGATTTATCCTGACATGCCCTCCGCAGATAAAAAAGCAGCTTATCGCTGCGATATCGTATACGGAACCAATAATGAATTTGGTTTCGATTATCTACGCGATAATATGGCGTTTTCTTTGGAAGAAAAAGTTCAGCATACTTTGAATTTTGCAGTCATCGACGAAGTCGATTCGATTCTGATTGACGAAGCACGGACACCGCTGATTATTTCCGGCGCTGCAGAAGATAGTTCGGCTCTTTATATCAAAATCAATACGCTTATTCCTAAGCTGATTATGCAGAAAGAAGACAACGACGAAGGCCACTATACCATTGATGAAAAACAAAAACAGGCTTATCTGACCGAAGCAGGCCATCAATTTATTGAAGAATTACTCATTGAAAATCAATTACTTAATCCAGGCGAAAGTTTATATCATGCAAGTAATATTTTACTGATGCATCATGTCAATGCGGCATTGCGTGCCCATACCATGTATCACCGTGACATCGAATATATTGTCCAAAACGACCAAGTTGTGATTGTCGATGAACATACTGGACGAACCATGCCAGGTCGACGTTGGTCAGACGGCTTACATCAGTCAGTAGAAGCCAAAGAAGGTGTAGCGATTCAAAATGAGAATCAAACATTGGCATCGATTACTTTTCAAAACTTCTTCCGTTTATATCAAAAACTTTCTGGGATGACGGGGACTGCAGACACAGAAGCCTATGAATTCCAGCAAATCTATAATCTTGAAGTCGTGGTGATCCCAACCAATCGCCCTATGTTACGTCAGGATCAAAGCGATTTAGTTTATCTGACTCAAGAAGACAAATATCAGGCAGTGATTGAAGATGTCCGTGCATGCGTCGAAAAGCAGCAACCTGTTTTGGTAGGCACTGCATCCATCGAAGCTTCTGAATTACTGAGCCATATGCTGACTAAGGCTAAAATCAAACATCAAGTTCTCAATGCAAAATTTCATGAGAAAGAGGCGCATATTATTGCAGAAGCTGGCCGACCCGGGATGGTGACCATTGCCACCAATATGGCTGGACGAGGCACAGATATTGTACTCGGAGGTAGTTTAAAAGCAGAATTAGCCAAATTACCAGAAGATGCGTCGGAGGAAGACAAAGCACCAATTAAAGAACAATGGCAACAGCGCCATGAAGCCGTGTTGCAAGCTGGAGGGCTTCGCATCATTGGCTCTGAACGCCATGAATCACGGCGTATTGATAATCAATTGCGCGGCCGCGCTGGACGTCAAGGTGATCCTGGCAGTACGCGTTTTTATTTGTCTTTAGACGATAATTTAATGCGTATTTTTGCTTCAGAACGTGTGGCTAATATGATGCGCCGTTTAGGCATGGAACCTGGCGAGCCGATTGAGCATGCATTGGTCACAAAAGCCATTGAAAACGCACAGAGAAAATTGGAAGGCCACCATTTCGATATTCGCAAGCAATTGCTGGGTTACGATAATGTTGCCAATGATCAACGTAAAGTCATTTATTCACAACGCGCAACCATCATGTCGATGTCTAACCCACACGACGCTGTTGAAGCTATGACAGTAGATGTCTTGGACCAAACCGTCAATCATTTCATACCTCCTCAAAGCTTAGAAGATCAATGGGACATCCCTGGTTTAGTAACCACGTTGGCTGAGGATTTTAGAATTGAAGCACCTATTAAGCAGTGGTGCGATGAAGATCATGCGATTCAATCCGAGCAAATCAAAGCCCGCATTGGTGAATTATTAACAATTTGTTTTGCTGAAAAAGAAAAACTTTTGGGTCCAGATATGATGCACTCCTTTGAGAAATCTATTATTTTGCAAAGCTTGGATAATCATTGGCGCGAACATTTGGCATCTATGGACCATCTGCGCCAAGGTATTCACCTGCGTGGTTACGCTCAAAAAGATCCCAAACAAGAATACAAACGCGAGTCATTTGAATTGTTTACCTCCATGTTAGACTCACTCAAATATGATATCGTGAAATTAATTGTTTCAGTAGAGATCAGCTCCGAAGCAGATTTGGAACAAGTTGAGGCACAAAGAAGAGCCGAAGCTGCTGCGGTCACAGAATTAGAATTTATCCATGATGCTCCTCTTGCAGAAGAACAAGAATATGAAAATGCTGCTCAAATCACTTTCCGGCATGAAAATAAAAAATTAGGCCGTAATGATCTTTGCCACTGTCAATCTGGAAAAAAATATAAACATTGTCATGGACGTTTGGCGTGAAAGTTGCAGTTGCAGTGATTTATGACCCCTTACACGGAATATTAATCACGCAACGCGCAGCGCACACTCCAAGTGGCGGTTTGTGGGAGTTTCCAGGGGGTAAATTAGAAGAAAATGAAACACCCGAAGCCGCCTTAATCCGCGAGGTCAAAGAGGAAGTAAATTTAGAAGTACGTCGTTGCAATTTTATTAGTCAAATAGACGCACAACGCCCTGAGGGTCTTTTGTCTCTGTATGTTTTTTTAGTAGATGATTTTAAAGGACAAGCCACTCGATTAGAGTCCCAAGCAGATTTACTATGGGCGCCTCCTCAGACATTGAAAAACTATCAGTTTCCTCCGACTAATGCACCTATTTTAGACTGGATCAATCAAACATTTTTAGTAACCACCTCAGCTACGTCATCCTGAGCGCAGTGAAGGATATCCAATCGACAAGGCTTGAAGTTAATTTAGCGTTAACGAAGAACTCAGGCAGGACTTACGCAAAACTACGAGGTCGAGGCGGATTTAGTATTTAATGAGGGAGTTTAGATAAGAAAATGACCGAATTAAATACTAAATCCAACGAAGAGATCGCGGTTTTGTGTGAGTCCTGTCAGGGTTTTGAGTAAGTCCTGCTTGTGAATTAGGCCAATCCTCAGTATGATTAAGCCATTGAAACTTTTTAGGATAAAGCATGTTTCACGGAAGTATTGTAGCTTTGATCACACCATTTCTGGATGGCAAAATCGATGTTGAGCGGCTGCGTGAATTAGTCGAGTATCATATAGAAAATGGCACCAATGCAATCGTTGCGGCAGGTACTACAGGAGAATCTGGCACATTAGATCTGCAAGAAAAAATTTTGGTTTTTAAAACGGTTATCGAACAAGTCAATGAACGCATACCGGTCATTGCGGGCACATCCTGCAATGCCACCAAAGAGTGTATTCATTTGACTCAAGTTGCGATGGATTGTGGTGCACATGCTGCGCTTATCATGACGCCTGCTTATATCAAACCCACGCAAGAAGGCTTATATCAACACTATCGCCATATTGCAGAAGCTGTAGCGATTCCCATTATTTTGTATAATGTTCCGTCTAGAACCAGTTGTGATCTCCTGCCAGAAACGGTAGCACGACTAAGCTCTATTTCTAATATTATAGGCATCAAAGAAGCAACTGGACGATTTGAACGATTGGAGCAATTGCTTACCATTCAACCTAATCTCATTGATATCTATAGTGGCGATGATGAAACTGCTGCCCAATGGATGTTAGCTGGGGCCAAAGGCGTCATCTCTGTCACAGCTAATGTTGCACCCCGATTGATGGCAAAGCTCTGTGATACCGCATTAGACGGTGACAGGACGCAATGTTTAGCGCTGAATGAACGACTCATGCCCTTGCATCAGCAGCTATTTGTAGAATCTAATCCCATTCCAGTAAAATGGGCTGCCCATAAAATGGGATTATTGAATGATGAAATTCGTTTGCCCTTGACACGCTTATCAGAGCAACATCGCCCTGCTCTAGAAGATGTTTTGAGCAAACTCAGTTTGATGTAACTAGCGAAGAGGTTTATTTTGAAAAAAATTGTCACAATTTTTGTTTTTTTACAGGCGTTGTCAGGATGTGCTTTATTGCCTTCAGCAGAATTTTCCAGTAATGATACGCATGAATATCTACATAGCAGGAATGGCAAAAATTTAGTGATTAACCGACCATTAACTGACAGTAATATAAGTAATTTTTATCAGTTACCGAATCAGACAAAACCTGCAAAAATTAGTATCAAACCACCGGTTATTCCTGCAGAAGGATAATGGTACGTTAGGCGTTTATGAACCATACACTGGATTTGTTCAAATACATGCATGAAGGTGCAGTGGTTCTCACGCCAAACAATCGCCTGAGTCTGCATCTCATCCAAAGTTACGATCGACTGTATCGGCAAAATCAAACCGGACCGTTGGTCAAACCTCTGTGCTTTTCTTATGAGTCATGGTTGCAAGATGCTTTTCAACAAACCACTCAACGTCTTACACAAAGCTTGCATCCCATTTTGCTCTCCCATCATCAACAACGCTATATGTGGAAACAGGTTTTGGATGAACAACAGGAGTATCCTGTTTCCCCAGAATTACTAGATATGATTCAAGATTCATGGCAACGCTGTATTTTTTGGCAAATTCCTCCCGATCATCCCGCTTTGCAACACAATCAACATACTCGTTGTTTTCAAAGCTGGTACCAGTTATTTCAACAAAAATTACACAGTCAAAATGCCATCACCAACGCTCAGCTCCCTATTTATCTCATCCAAGCAGGACTCTCTATCCCAAGTTCACTTATGATTTGGACTTGTTTTGATGAATTTAGCCCTCTCCAAAAATACTTGCAACAAACCCTGATTGATCAAAACTGTCGACAGCTGTTTGACGATTACCAAGAAAAACCTATTGATGGCTATTGTTTCCCCGCTAAGAATCAGCAAGAAGAACTACATCAAGCCATCGCGTGGACTCAACAACGACTCAACGCTGGCGATCAACACATCGCCATCATCGTTCCCGAACTACAAACTCAGATTCAAACTATACAAACCCTATTTGCCCACTCTTTTTCTTCTGATCTGTATAATATTTCATACGGCAAGCCTTTGTTAGACTACCCCATTATCAGCACCGCCCTCCATTGGTTGGCTTTAGACTCTCAGAGCATTAACGCACAGCAAATTCGCGTACTTCTCCAAGCCCCTTTTATTAGTGGTGGTGAAACAGAGTTTTCTGCTCGAAGTCAAATGCTACAAGATAGCGTTCTAATGACCGTTTCCGATTTATCTTGGAACGATTTTTTAAACCAGATCAAAGTTTCTGCGCCCCAACTACATGCTTGTTTACAAACACTCAGCCCCTACCCTAAGACAGCCAGTCCTTATGGCTGGACCCAGTATTTTAAACAGCGCCTCCATTCACTAGGGTTTCCTGGTGAAATTGAGATTAATTCTAGTCTTTATCAATGCTTGAATCGTTTTCATTTATTATTTGATGAGTTGATGAGTCTAAATGCATTGACCAAAACACTCTCAGCGCAGGATGCCATTCAGGCACTTCGTGAATTAAGCGCATCGGTATTATTTCAAGTTCAGAAACCGCGCACCCCTATTACAGTTCTAGGGATGTTAGAGGCATCGGGCTGTCGTTACGACAGTATCTGGATTACAAATTTAACCGACCAATGTCTGCCACAAAAAACCAAATTCTCGCCTTTTTTGCCTATTCATTTACAAAAAAGCATGATTATGCCCCACAGCGACGCGCAAAATGAGTTTGAGCGTGCGCAATTAGTATTGCGCCGCTTTGGTTATGCCTGTGATTTTATAATTTATAGTTACCCATGCTCAATAGGAGATCAGCCACAGCTACCCACAACGCTCATTGTCCATTATCCTCATCACACACCCATCGTCAGTCAGGAGCCCGAGCTAATATGTGGGTTAGAAGATTATTGTGAACACTACGCTCATCCTCCTAAACTGAATGAAAAATTATCTGGAGGGACCGCGCTACTGGCTAGCCAAGCCAAATGCCCTTTTCAAGCCTTTGCAGCGCATCGGCTCAAAATAAAATCCAATCCAAGCATTACAGATGGACTTGACCTGGCTGAACGAGGACAAATTTTACATCGGGTTATGGAGACGCTGTGGAGCAAACTTGAAAACAAAGCCAATTTATTACGCATGTCTGCGGAGCAATTAAACAGCGTGATACAACACAGCATCCAAATTACCTTGGACTCTTTCCTATACGATTATCCTGCCAGCTTGTCTGCTTTGGCTCAAGAGGTCGAATATCAACGCCTCCGCCAGTTAATAGATGCTTGTTTAGCATGGGAAAAACGACGCGATCCGTTTCAAATTTCAGCATTAGAGCACTCGTACCATATCAACTTAGCCGGATTGGCCTTACAAATACGAGTCGATCGGCTGGATCACGGTTTAGAACAAGAAAATCAAATTGTCATTGATTATAAAACCAGTTTGCCCACAACCAAACCATGGTTAGAAGAACGACCCGAAGCACCTCAATTACTACTCTATGCTTTATTAGATCCCAAAATTAACACTTTGATCTTCATTCAATTGAAGGCTGGTCGTATTACTTTGCAAGGACTCAGTGCCGTTCCTTGTGAGGAACCTGGCATGCAAACCCTGCGAGACAATGAATCATGGACCATGTACCGCCAACATTGGGAGCAGCAATTAACCCTATTAGCCGCCGAGATCCAACAAGGGCATTGTGAACCCAAACCCAAACGCAGTAGCCTGTGTCAGCAATGCGCATTCCCAAGTTTATGTAGAGTATAATCGCGCTCAAAGCTTGGTTATATTGACTCGGAGACCCTTTATTTTTCCGGTTTTGAAATATTGGATTGCCTGTACGAAATGATGTTTGTTGATCGCAAAGTAGGATTTAATCGGTAATACATCGATTTTTCCAATTGCATCACCAGGTAAAGCAGCTTCTTTAGTCAAAGCACCCAAAATATCCCCCGCCCGAACTTTATCCTTCTTCCCAAGATCCAAACACAAAGTCACCATTTGGGGCAAAACAGGCTTGAGGTCAGTCGGTTTTATTTCATCAAGAGTGGACCAAATCACATGATATTGTTGGACATTTTCTAGCGCACAAATACGCTGTGCATCCGCGACAGTCGTCAAAGTGATAGCAAGACCTTTATTACCAGCACGGCCTGTACGTCCAATACGATGGGTATGCACATCCGCCTCAAAAGCTAACTCATAATTAATCACTAAAGGAAGCTCTTTAATATCAAGCCCTCGTGCAGCCACATCAGTCGCAACTAAGATAGAACAACTTTTATTCGTAAATTGAATAATCGACAAATCACGATCGATTTGCTCCATATCACCATTTAAAGCCAGGGCAGAAAACCCTTCCGCAATCAGTTTATCCATAACCTCAACTGTTCGTTGCTTGGTATTACAAAAAATCAACGCCGAGCTGGGTTTATATTGTTTCAATAATGAGATTAATACGGGAAGTTTATGACGCCCTTCCACTTCATAAAACGTCTGTTCTATCTGTTGTGCTGTATTATCTTCTTCGATAAACACTTCTTTTGGATCCCGCATCATGGTGTTAGACAGTGTTTTAATCTCAGGGGGATACGTTGCGGAAAACAACAATGTCTGACGCTTTTTAGGACATTGTTGAGCAATAGCTTGGATTGAGTCAAAAAAGCCCATATCAAGCATTCTATCCGCTTCGTCTAAAGTGAGTAGATTTAAATGCGCCAGTACTAATGATCCTGAATCCAGATGCTTTTGTACCCGCCCTGGGGTACCAATAATAATATGCGCACCGTGTCTTAAAGAGTCTAATTGGGGTTTCATCGGCATACCGCCCGATAAATTAATAATTTTAACATTCGGTATCTGGCGCGCAAGCTGGCGCATAACTTGACTCACTTGCTCGGCAAGTTCGCGAGTAGGACATAATACCAAGGCTTGAACTGCAAAAAATTTTAAATTTAAGCCATTTAAAATAGTTAAGCCAAAAGCAACGGTTTTTCCACTCCCCGTATTAGCTCTGGCAATCATATCTTCACCATTTAAGAGGCCTGGTAGGCAGCGCTCTTGTATGGGCGTCATCGTTTTAAACTCTAATGATTCCAAGTTTTTCAATAAAGGGTCGATTAAAGTCAATTGCGAAAAGTCTAGATTGGGTAAAGATTGTGCTTCTGAGCTATGCATAATACTTCTTCAACTTGTTTTAAAAAAATAAAATTGATAATAGCACATATTCACCAGCGCTCAAATCAACGTGTTAATCTCCACAACACTTCGATAGGAGACTTATCTGCCATATGCCCAGTGTCATTGTGTTTTTCTGAGAAATACAAATTGATTTTATTTGCTTTCAGGACGTAGCCGTCGCTGACCAACATACCCTGAAAAGGCGTAATATCAGTAAAAAAACTCTCCGTACATGACAAAAAAATCTGTCATGCCCGCGCAGGCGGGCAACCATCTATCAAAATAATCCGATACCCAAATCAATCCACTGAGGATTGGTTTGCTCGATAAGGTTTATTTTCGATT
>Ga0114972_10001950_pt1 | contig 15450 bp, 11 predicted proteins | sample M_140807_EF_Meta_FD_87354 | JGI IMG/M metagenome (GOLD analysis project Ga0114972, IMG submission 87354) | Freshwater microbial communities from Lake Montjoie, Canada to study carbon cycling - M_140807_EF_MetaG | ecosystem: Environmental > Aquatic > Freshwater > Lake | place: Lake Montjoie... | reverse complement strand
AGGCGGAGACGGCTTTTCTATTAGAGGTGGAAAATGGTTGGTCCCTCAGGTGGTTTACACCCACTGTGGAGGTAAATCTTTGCGGCCACGCCACACTTGCGGCTGCCTGGGTCTTGCATCAAAAAACGGGCGGTTGGGAATTTGAGTTTACCACCCGTTCTGGAATATTATCCTGTCGAATTACCGATGGGTCCCTTCGGTTGGATTTTCCCGCATGGCCTGTAGTCCCGCAACGGATTCCAGGAATCGAAATGGCTATTTTCCCCAAAGGGGTTCCTGAAGTTTGTTCCCAAAATGGGGGACCAGGTGCCATTTTGGGCACCTATGTTGCTGGAGACGATTGGATGGTGGAAATGGGAAGCGAGGACCTTGTTCGTGGACTGGATCCTGACATGAAGGCGGTAGCTTCCCTGGGAAGACGGGGATTGGTCGTCACTGCCGTTTCGGAAAAACAGGGGATCGATTTTGTATCCCGATTTTTTGGTCCACAATCAGGGGTTCCCGAAGATCCGGTTACTGGTTCGGCCCATTGCGCTTTGGGTCCCTTTTGGGGCAATAAACTCGTTAAAGCCAAACTAAGGGGATTTCAGGCGTCCCGTCGCGGAGGGGAGGTTGGTGTCATACTTAATAACGACCGGGTTTATCTTGAAGGCCAAGCATTGATCACCATCCAGGGGCAGTTGAGTTTTGATATGGGGAGTTGGCTTTCAACAAAATTTGTGCTATAAATATTTTGTATTTTGGAGATGGTCATTGATGACATTTGCAAATGTTTCCTCTGCGAAAGAAATCCAAATCACTTGCGCCGAGGAAAATCACATCCTGACCAATATCAATTGTTGGTCGGCGGATGGGAGATTTATCCTGTTTGACACCAGGTCCGATCTGTCAGGAGGAATCTTTGATTGCAACAAAATTCACAGAGTTGAAGTGTCTACAGGAAAAATTGAACTCCTTTACGAATCGAAAAATGGTGCTTATTGTGGAGTTGTGACCGCCCATCCCGCAATTGACGCATGTGCTTTTATTCATGGGCCCGAATACCCTGAGAAAGACGGGTTCGTATATGGTCCCGCCAGGAGGCATGGGCTAATTGTTGAGACCGGAGCCAGTGCTAAAATCATGGATGCACGGGACCTTGTTTCTCCATTTACCATGGGAGCCCTTCGAGGTGGTTCCCATGTTCATGTGTGGCATCCCAAAGGGGATTGGATCAGTTTTACTTACGAGGACCATTTTCTGGAGGAGAATCTACGGGCCAATGGTAAACCCAACCCTCGGGTTGTCGGAGTATCCGTTCCGGGGCCCATAGTTCCCAAGCATTTCCACGCCAGAAACCAGTCGGGAACGCATTTCAGCGTAATTGTAACGCCAATTGCCTCAATGCCCCTCCCGGGCTCCGATGATTTATTACGCGCTTGCGAAGAGGGTTGGATCGGGAATGATGGTTATGTCCGTTCTGATGGATCAAGGCAAAATCGGGCTTTGGCCTTTCAGGGGACGGTTTTGGCCAAAACTGGTCAGCCGATTGTGGAAGTGTTTGTTTGTGACCTGCCTGAGGACCTCAAAAGAAGTGGAGTAGGCCCGCTTTCAGGAACGAAAACAGAATTGCCTTTTCCACCGGATGGAGTGGCGGTGAGACGACTCACACATACCGAAAATCGAAGGTTCCCTGGGATCCAAGGCCCAAGGCATTGGCTTCGCTCCAATCCGGATGGGAGCAATATCGCTTATCTTGCCAGGGATGATTCAGGAGTAGTTCAGCTTTGGATTGTTGAAACCGCGACGGGAAAGGCGGTCCAAATTACAAGAAACCAACAAGATATCTCTTCAGCTTTTACTTGGACGCAAGATGGGGCTTACATTGCCCATGGAATGGATGGATCCCTATGTCTGACTTCGGTGTTTGACGGAACCACAAAAAGGCTCACCATTCCTGATCCCCTTCGCCCGATTCGGCCCGAGGCTTGTGTAGTTTCTCCGAATGGTGAATGGATTGCCTATTCCCGTACGATTCAGGGAAAAAATCAGATATTTATTCACCCAAGTGCTTTTCCCTAAATCGATGTAAACTTATACAAAAATATGATGCTGGAAAAGATCACACCCCTGATTCTCACTTTCAATGAGGAACCCAATATTCAAAGGGTTCTGGAAAGGCTAACCTGGGCCAGGGAAGTGGTGGTCTTGGATAGCGGATCCACCGATCGAACCAAGGAGATTGCTCTCTCGTTTCCCAATGTTAGGTGGGAGACCCGTGTGTTTGATAGTTTTGCCGGTCAGTGCAATTTTGCACTCGAAAACCTTTTATCGAATGTGGAGTGGGTTCTTTCCCTGGATTCGGATTATGTCCTTGGAACTGATTGTGAAAAAGAGTTGAACCGACTTTGTCCTGAAACTTGGGTAGAAGGTTATCAATTTGGTTTTGTGTATTGTGTCGAGGGAAAACCACTAAGGGGAACGCTTTATCCTCCCCGTGTATGCCTGTTTCGTTCCAAAACCAAAGCCAGATATGCCCAGGATGGTCATGCACATCGATTAATATTGGATGGAAAAGTTGTTCAACTTTCCTCCAAAATCTTGCATGACGATCGCAAGCCCTTGTCACGCTGGTTGGTGTCCCAGTCCAAATACGCGGAACAGGAAGCCGATCTCATTCTTTCCCAGCCTTGGGGAAAGCTCCGCTTATCTAATCGGATTCGGAAATGGATTGTCCTTTCTCCGGTTCTGGCGCCTCTTGTTTACCTGTTCCTAAGGGGAGGTATATTTGATGGTCGTCCCGGATTGGTCTATGCGTTCCAAAGGTTAATGGCCGAGGCGATTATTTCCATAAAATTGCTGGAACGGCAGATTACTCAAGAAGGTCATTCAAACCTCCCTGCGGAAAAGAATTGAAAACATGACTCAACATATCTTGGGAATCAATGCGTTTCATGGGGACTCAAGCGCCTGTATTATTAGCGATGGGATACTCATTGCCGCCGTGGAAGAAGAACGATTTCGCCGGGTGAAACACTGGGCTGGCTTTCCGTCGGAATCCATCCGCTATTGCCTCGGTGAGGCGGGGATCTCGATTGATCAGGTCGACCATGCCGCCATCAATCAGGACCCCAAAGCGAACTTTTTCAAAAAATTGATTTACCTAATCACTTCGATGCCAAGTCCTGCTTTCGTTTGGGATCGGATCAAAAACAAACGCAAACGACAGGGATTTGGGGAACTTCTTGGGCAAATCGAGCCAGGAAAGTCTTTCCGGGGAAACCTTCACAACATTGAGCATCATTATTGCCACCTTTCTTCAGCTTTCCATGTAAGCCCATTCAATGAGGCCGCGGTTGTTTCGGTGGATGGTTTTGGCGACTTTTCCAGCGCCGCTTGGGGTATAGGGAAGGGTTCCAATATTGATGTTCAGGGAAGGGTGTTTTTTCCTCACTCCCTTGGGATCTTTTATCAGGCCCTAACGCAATACCTTGGATTTCCCCATTACGGGGACGAATACAAAGTGATGGGTCTTGCCCCTTATGGACAGCCCAACCAAATGGACAAAATGCGGCAAATTGTGCTGCTTGAACCCGATGGCAGTTTTCGACTCAACCTTCGATACTTTCGACACCACAAGGAAAAAGTGGAATACAGTTGGGATGGTGGTTCACCTGAGGTTGGGACCCTATTTGCCCCGGCACTTGAGGAACTGCTTGGCCCAGCCCGTGCAAAGGACCAGCCCCTGGAGCAAAAGCACAAAGATTTGGCTCGTTCGATCCAGGCGATGTACGAAGAGGCCTTCTTTCACATGCTCAACACGCTTCACAAGCGTCATCCCATTGATGCCGTTGCGATCGCGGGAGGCTGTGGAATGAACTCTGTTGCCAATGGAAAGGTGACACTTCGGACTCCATTCAAAAAGGTCTATGTCCAATCAGCCGCCGGCGATGCGGGAGGTGCCATTGGTGCCGCTTACGCGGTATGGCACAAAAATGGAGGCGCCCGGGGCTTCCACATGGATCATGCCTATTGGGGTCCGCAATATCCCGATAATGATGTCGCCGAACTTGTCCATGCGCGTGCTTCGGATATTGCGGCCGCGGGTTGCAAGGTGGAAAAGGTAGTTGACGAAACGGAGCTTTGCAAAAGGACCGCAGCCTCGATCGCCCATGGTAATGTGGTTGGTTGGTTTCAGGGGCGATTGGAATGGGGCCCAAGGGCCCTTGGCAACCGTTCGATTGTTTGCGATCCGCGTCGTGCGGACATGAAAGACATTTTAAATCTTAAAATTAAGCGCAGGGAATCATTCCGTCCTTTCGCTCCTTCGATTTTGCGGGAGTCCGTCCCCGAATGGTTTGAACTGGATGGGGAAGTCCCATTCATGATGCAGGTTTACCCAATTCGGACCGACAAGAGATCTCAAATTCCTTCAGTTTGTCATGTCGATGGATCGGGTCGACTTCAAACCGTTCACAAGGAAACCAACTCCCGGTACTACCGCCTGATCGAGGCGTTCCGGGACATCTCCGGTGTTCCCATGGTCCTGAATACCTCATTCAACGAAAACGAACCAGTGGTTTGCCGGCCCGTTGAAGCACTTGATTGTTTTTTGAGGACCAAAATGGATCTTTTGGTCCTCGGCGACTGGATGGTTACCCGCGAATCCCAGGGGTAATCCTAACGGACTGTTCCTTCGGGAACTCCGAGAACCTGCGTTGCCGCAAGACCGTTTCCAAAGGTTTTGAAATCCTTGAAGGTCCAAAGCACCTTCTTGTCACGGTTGATTTCGATGAGTTGAGGGTTGGATTCGCCTGCATGGCAATTGCCGATAATCAGATTTCCGTTGGGAAGGATTTCCACCATGGTGATCCATGCAAATGTGATCCCGGGTAATTCTTTCTGGTCCACCGACCAAACGGTTTTCCCGTCGATATCAACTTCGTAAACCCTGTTTCCGTTACCAGCACCAATGATGGTATTTCCGTTCTTGAGCCTCCAGGCGCCGTAAACTTCGGTCCCGTGCCCCTCCGGGCCATGGCCGTTGGAACGAGGCCGACCTGCCAGATCGATTTTGTGCGACCAGATCACTTTGCCCTCGAGGTCGTATTCTCGAACCATACCGTCCCCCTCGTGGCAAACCAGGTAGGTGCCTTTGGGAGTGCGACGGACCAGTCGCGTGTCACGGTGTGGATGTGGATTGTCAATGGTTAGCGGAATTTCCCGGGAAATGGATCCATCAGGCCTGACCTCGACGATTCGTTTGTTGCCCGATTCCGCGACCATCGTATCGCCATTGGCCAACCGCTGTGTCGCATGGATTTCAATTGGCCCCTTGTAGCCTTCCCGGTTTTTGGCCGTGTATTTCCATACCGATTTGCCTTCTTTTGTCCGCTCCTCGACCGTGTTTCTTGAAGTGATCAAAAGAATATTACCAGATGGCAAAAGTGTCAGGTCGTGAACATCCGCCGCAAGGGGAAATGACCATTCGACATTTCCGTCCTTGCCAACCAGGCTAACCCGACCCCGGTCAGATCCCAGCACAGAATAATCCGATGGGTCTGCCGACCAGGCGGAACCAGCCATCAGGCCGAATACTGCAATAAGAGATAAAGAAATTCTAAAATTGTGCATAAATAATTCCGTCTGTTGGGGGAACACATATTGGGGGGGTAAACGGAGCAAAAGGCTGTTCCGTTCGAATCGTTCCTGGAATCCTTGAGGACCCTGGTGCCTTTGATTTTAGAATTTTTTTGCGGTCCTACAGCGACCCAGGCGGCAATAGTCTGTGACACGGTTCAAAATCCCGATTCGTTCGCCAACTCTGCCGCCACCCTGAGCGCCCTATCCCGAGCCGGGATAAAACTGAAACCGGATCGAACGCATTTTCCATTTGGGCTCCCAGGCCCTAGATTTACTTTTTGAACTTTCCATCGAGACCAACGATGAAGCGCACCGCGATTTTGTTGATAGATTGTCCTGACCAAAAAGGAATTGTGGCAGGTGTTGCGGATTTTCTCGCCAGGCACAATGCCAACATCCTTCATGCGGACCAACATCAAAATGCGGAACGCGAACTCTTCCTCATGCGGGTTGAGTGGGACCTTGAAGGGTTTGACATAGACCTGGAGGAGTTTCCCAGAAGATTTGCCCCGGTTGCCGACCGGTTTGCAATGCGCTGGAGGCTGGAACGGTCGGACAGGCCTCTTCGGGTTGCCCTTTTTGTTTCCAAGCATCTTCATTGCCTCGTGGATCTTCTCTATCGACATCAATCGGGCGAACTGGCTTGCGAAATCCCCCTCGTCATTGGCAATCATGATGATCCCAAGCGTTGGTGTGATTTTTACGGGATCCCGTTTCATCATGTCCCTGTAGAAGGGGGCAAGAAACAGGCTGCCGAAAGAAAACAGTTGGCGCTATTGGATGAGCATAAGGTCGATCTGGTGGTACTGGCTCGCTATATGCAGGTGATATCGCCTGATTTTGTTGCCCGTTATCCCAGACGGATCATCAATGTTCATCATTCATTTCTTCCCGCCTTTGTTGGCGCCAAGCCCTACCACCGTGCTTTTGAGCGGGGTGTTAAGCTGATCGGCGCGACAAGCCATTATGTAACCGATGAGCTCGATGAAGGGCCGATCATAGAACAGGATGTGGTGCGAATTTCGCATCGCGATTCCCTTGAGGATTTGCTTGAAAAGGGTCGCGACCTTGAAAAACTTGTTTTATCCCGTGGCTTGCGATGGCACTTAAACCACCGGGTCCTGGTCTACGATCGCAAGACGGTTGTTTTTGATTGACCCCTTGGGCATTGAGAAACCCGGGAGGATTCAGATTTGCCCCAATCGGGCCAATGCTTCGGGTTCGATGACTGGAGCGCCCCCGGGACGCTTGACCACCTCGGCGGCAAGTGCTGCGGCGTATTTACCGGCCCGCTCCCAGGGCAGCCCCCGAAGTCGGCTTGCCAAAAGGCCCGCCGTGAAAGCATCCCCGGCTCCGACCGTGTCCGCAACCTCCACACGCAGGGGGGCAACGGAAACGATTTCTTCGGGGGTGTGAAGAGTCGCGCCTTCCCCGCCATCGGTAAAAGCCACCAGTTCCAAATTCCTTCGTTGGCGCAGCGATTCGAGTTCGTCTTCCCGTCGCGCGGGGTTCAACCCCAGAGCCCAAGCGAAACCTGGCCAATCCTCGGCGGAAAGCTTCACCCATTGGGCGATATCAATAGACTCTTCAAGGATGTCTTTTGTAAAATACTGTTGCCGGATATTCACATCCAAAACGCAGATGGCTCCCGCCGCCCCGGCCGCTTTCACCAATCGTTGGATCGTTGTTCGGGAAACCGGATGGCGTTGGGCAAGTGTCCCGAAACAGAGTCCACTCGTTCGTCCCGCGATGCTTTCCATTTCAGGCGACCAGGCCAAATGATCCCAGGCGACATCCTGGTGGATTGTGTAACGGGGCGATCCACCGACAAGGTCCACGCCCACGCTTCCCGTTGCAAACAGGCCATCGCTCTGGACAAGCGATGTGTCCAGCCCCCTGTTCCCAAGCAAGTCCAGCAAAGTATGTCCGGGTTCGTCATTTCCAACCCGGCTAACCGGGATGCCTTGGAGTCCCGCTTGTTTTGCATGGAAAGCAAAGTTGAAAGGCGCGCCTCCCGCAACCCGGCCCGTTGGAAAAAGGTCCCAAAGGAGTTCGCCTAAACCCAATACTGGTCCCATCATCCTATTCTCCCCGGATAATCCACCCGGCAAGGTCTTTGAGCTTGGGGGCTTGTCCCTGGGCGAGGTACCCGATGCGGAAAATGCGGCTCGCCACCAAAACAACAAAAAGAGTCGTGATCAGCATCAGGAAAACACCCAAAAGGGGCTCCCAAAGGGGCAAATCAGGTTGAAGCGCGATCCGGGCCAGCATCATCATTGGTGTTGCGGTCGGAAAAAGGGAAAGCCAACGGGCCAAACCGCTGCTTGGATCTTCAATGACCCTCATGAGGACAAACAAGGGGATCGTCATCACCAGGGTCACGGGTGTGAGTAGGGTTTGGGCCTGCTTGATATCCGAAACCGCGCTTCCAACCGCCAGGAACACCGAACCAAACATTAAAAGCGCCATCGTTTCAAAAACCACAAACCAGATCACCAAATCCGCACGAAGGAACCTGCCCGCATCAAAGCGCGAAGCAATAAACGCGCCTCCCAAAAGATAGACCAAGGCCAAAAGCACCCCCACCGCAGTCATGCCGAGCAGTTTGCCCATGAGAATCTCAAAGGGACGGGCCGATCCCAGAAGCACCTCGGCAATCCGCTGCATTTTTTCTTCGATCACGGCTTGAAGCAGGGGCGATGCGCCGATCATGATGACCATGAACATCAGCATGACCAAAACCAAAGGCACGATCAGGTTTTCCGCGATTTTTGCTTCTTCTCCATCGACTAATTGGCCCGATGTCGCGTCCATGTGGGGAAGGTCTTTCATGGCAAGTCCACGGGCACCCGCCTTACTTGTTTCGCGTATGAGGGCGGCGAGTTCTTCGGGGGTATAGGATGTGCGCCCTTTCACCAAAAGGAGCGGATTGATCTTTGCCGCTCGTTGCAAATAGACAGCTGCCAAAACCTTTCCGCTTGCCATGGTGAGGACATCCCGATCAAAAGCCCGATCGGTGTAGTAGGTCACATCATCCCGTGCCGGGGCATCCTTGGCCGGAGTGGTCAGGGACTCGGGGTGTATGTCAAAGAACCCGGAAAGTTCCCGTTTGCGAACGCGATCGGCGGTCTCGACTCTTTGTTTGAGTATCGATTCGGCATCGGGCGCGGAGGGAGTGATTGCTACAAATTTGATCCTGACTGTCCGGTTCTTTTCGGCTTTTCCCGATAGGGGATCGGTTTGGACAGGAGCGGATTCCGCTGAAAGCAGGTTCAGGGTTTCCGCAATGCGGGCGGCCTGGCCAGGCGTCCTGTCGATGACCCCAAGAGTCCGCTCCTCATCGGGACGGAATTTGTCAAGAGCCAATTGGACACCGATGCTCCCCAGCATCATGACTGGCATCAGGATAATCGAAATCAGAAAGGCTTTGCTTCCAACGGCGGCCCGAAACTCGCGGCGGGCGATGACCATGATCTTTTCCACTTTTTCACTCCGATTTGAGTTTTAGTGACCGACAGAGGCGCCGGCTGTGGCGCCAACCAGCCTGAGGAATATGTCGCTAAGGGACGATTGTCCTGTCTCAAAACGCCTGATTTTGCCAAGGTTCAAAAGCCCGGGAAGGACTGATTCTGGCGTTTCGCCGGCATAAAGGCGCAATTCCCAAGCTTCTCCTGTCGGAATCGCGCTTGCAATGCCATAAGCGTTCATCGGGCGGACTCCCGGATCCACAAATGAGATCCGGACGCGCTCGCCTCCATGGTCGCGCTGGACTTCGGCCCATGTGCCGGAGAGGAGATTTTTTCCTTTGTGAATCAGGAAAAACGAATCGCACATCTGCTCCGCCAAAGCGAGATCATGGGTCGAAAGGATCACCGTTGTTCCTTCCTCGCGAAGTCGGACCAATGCCTCGCGCATGACCAATGCATTGACAGGATCAAGTCCGCTGAAAGGCTCATCCAAAAGGGCCAATTTGGGCCTTGAGATGACTGCTCCGATGAACTGGACTTTTTGCGCCATTCCTTTGGAAAGTGCTTCGACCTTCTTGTTTTTCCATTCCGAAAGTTGAAGCCTTTCCAACCATTCGTCGATGAGCGGACCGGGTTGCCTGACTCCTTTGAGCCTTGCCAAAAAATTGAGCAGGTCTCCTACTTTCATCGTTTTGTATAGGCCCCGTTCCTCGGGCAGGTAGCCAACTTCATCCCGGGAGCACCCACCGTGGTCTTCACCCATGACCTCAACGCGCCCCTCATCGGGAGCAAAAAGGCGCATGATCAGGCGAAGTGTCGTGGTTTTTCCGGAGCCATTGGGCCCCAGAAAACCATGAATCGCCCCATATTTGACCCGGAGATCGACCTTGTCGACGGCGATATGATTGCCGAAACGCTTGGTCACCTGTTCCAAAACGACAGCGTCCGCGTTGGACATGAATCACCCAAAGGATTTTGATGTGTCAATATTCATTCTAGCATCAAGCGATTCTTATGGCGTGCTTGAATTGCCCAAAGCCGTTATTGGGCTTTTGGCGGCAAATTCCCCGTTGAAAACCTCTAGAATGGCCACGGATAGGTAATCCCCATCGCAAATTTTTTTTGATTCATTCCCAATTCGGGGTAACGCATGAACTCCATCCTTTTACCGTTTCTGATTGGTTTTCTTCCTCCTGTTGAGGCGCCTACTGTGATTCCCATTTGGGTAGGGAAACCTCCCGGTGATGAAAACCTGACGCTTCCCCAGGAAACCGCGGAAACCAAAACGGACAAGCCACCCAGCATCACTCGCATAAGCAATGTGAGCACTCCGACACTTCATGTGTTCAAACCGGATCCGGCAAAAGACACCGGGGCTTCCGTGGTCATTTGTCCGGGTGGCGGCCACAGAATTCTTGCCTGGGATCTGGAGGGTACCGAGGTCGCCGCATGGCTGAACTCTTTGGGAGTTACTGGAATCGTTTTGAAATACCGGGTTCCCGGTCGAGATAAAGAGATGCAGGGTAAAGCTGCCGTCCAGGATGCCCAGCGTGCCGTAAGCCTTGTTCGATCAAAAGCCGAAGAGTGGAAACTCGATCCCAAACGTATCGGGGTCCTTGGTTTTTCAGCGGGAGGCGAGGTTGCTGCCTTGACCACGCTTTTTGACAAGCGGACTTATGAGTCAATCGATGAAGTGGACAAGATTAGTCATAGGCCAAATTTTGGGCTTTTGATTTACCCGGCCTATCTCACCGAAAAAGGCGACACCAAGCTTCGGGAACATGTCAAAGTGCAAAAAGACACGCCGCCTATTTTCCTTGCCCATGCAAATGATGACCCTGTGACACCCCTTTCCAGTGCGCTCCTTTATGTTGAGCTCAAAAGGGCAGGGCGTCCGGCGGAGCTTCATATCGTTTCCAAGGGCGGTCACGGCTATGGCCTGCGCCCTTCGCCGACCAATTCGGCAAGCGAATGGCCCGATCGCGCCGCCTCGTGGATGAAGCATAGTGGAATTTTGAAGAAGTAGCCTGAAGGATTTGGGTATAAAAAACAACAACCCGGATCGCTTTAATTAGTGATCCGGGTTGTTTCGTTTTATTGGAATCGCAGAATCCTAATCGAGGTTAAAAACCTCTCCTCCAGCCCGTGTGATCATTGCTTTGATGGTTTTTGGATCGGTGGTATATTTCAAAAACCGAACGGATCCATCTCCCATTGCCGCATTGAACCCATTCGGCGAAAGTCCCCCAAACAGTTTGTCAGCGGCGGGAAGGGGCTTGGTAGGATCGAAAGGGACATCATCGGGTTTGGTCCAGATAACCTGTTTCTTTGCTTCCACAAACATGACTGTGTTTGAAGTCCCATCCGTCACATCCCGGAATCCCAACTTTTTGCCAGGTTCAAAGAGAGTTCCCGGACCAGAGGCAGCCTGGTAAGGGGTCAGGACAAGGCCCTTGGGATCCATGCTCGGGGGTTGGTTAGGGGCAACATAAACAGGCACAATCATCCTGGCCAATTTGAGATTATTTTCGCTGTCCCAAGGTTCATCCAGCTTGAACTGTTGGTAAAGGGCTGCTTGCTCCATGTAGGGGAGCAGTTGCACCCGCCAGGAAAGGAGAGGCTTGCCTGTTTTCTTATCGGTAATGTCCGTGGGGAATGCATTTTGGGAATCTGTGTAATTGTGGAACGCCAAAGCCATTTGCTTCAGGTTATTGGCGCTGGACATACGGCCTGCGGCGCCACGAGCCTGTTGGATTGCGGGAATGGTGATGCCCAAACCCATCATCCCAACACCGAGCATTGCGGGTGGAATTGCATCGGGTGCGGAAAGCTCCGCAGCAAGGGTTGGCCCGGTTTGTTTCAAAGGCGGGTTGTTAAGCATATTTTCGGCATAGTTGATGCCGGCCAATCCCATTAGCCCTACCACAGCTTCGGGCATTTCACTGAAGGCGGAAGGACGAGGGGAATCGGGCTTTTCGAGCATTTTCAGCATTTCTTTTTTGGGTTCGACCAACATTGTGGTCGCCTGCTTTGCCAGAGCCCTAATGATGATTTCTGCTGCTTTTGCCTCGGCTTCCGTTCCATATTGGACTTCAAGGCTGAGTTTTGCATTGGATTCTAGGTTTAAAGTTGCCGAGATTTGTTGTGCCTTTGCAAGGGGCGGGTAGGGAGGGGGCAAAAAATCGGCCAACTGAGGAGGTAACGCACCCAGGTTAACCCAAAGGGAAAGGTCATGTTTTGTGATTTTCTCAAGGGCCTTGATTGGACCTTCCGATGGAGTGTTTGCCATTTTCTCGACTAGCGCTTTGTCCCCAAAAAGGATGGTCCTGGGTTCCGGCACGGCAAGCGCTATTTTGCCATCAATCCACTGGGGGAATTTGCTTTTTGGGTCCTGCGGGGCGCCCATTTCGAGACGCTGGCCCAAACCTTCGGTCTTGATGTCGACAAGGGTTGTAACAATCACCGCAAAGGGTGGCACATCTCCGTTGACAAGGTCGGGCACCATCGAGACCGCGGTGACACGATCGATCTGGAATGGGGTGATTTGAAACCTGTCGTCCAAAATCTTCATCGCTGTTGGGCCGGCCTTTGCGACAAATTCGCGGACATCTTTCATGGATGGGCTGGCATAGACGCTTCCCACACGGAGATGAACCACTCCAAAAGCATTAGCCGGGATACGGCCCAATTCTGGGGCTTGTGACCAGAGCGGGTTTAGTGCTCCAAGAACGCAAACGATAATTGCGGAAAAACCCATTCGGCGCATCATGGTCGAATTCCTCCCCGATAGAAGTGTGGCAAAGGCAAATGTCGCGGCGGTACCTGCCCAGACGATGGCTGCCGTATCAATCCATCCGTCCGAGAATGTTCAATACCCCTATGCCCGATGAATGATTAGAAGTGTTCTGCTTGAATCGTACAGCGCCAGGGTAAGGCTGTCAATGGGCTTCATTGAGATCGATGTAACGATCTTACCAAATGGAAGAAAAACCGTTTCCGTTTGCATTTTCCAAAGGTTGTCGTTGGATTGCGGTTGGCCGGGCATAAAAAAATGATATTCCGCTGACTTTTCCTCACCCCATGGGTGGCACCCTCTGCCCCCGGCACCTTCTGGAGATTTCCTCCATGTTTTTGCGCATCGCATCGGGCCTGATGCTCGCACTCGGTTTGGGCGCATGCCCAATTACCGTGTGTGCCCAGGAATCCGAGACTGTTTTCAATGGCAAGGACCTCACCGGCTGGTCCGGCGATTCCAAGCTTTGGTCCGTCGAGGATGGTGCCATCACCGGCAAGACCGATGGCAAGATCCCTTATAACAAATTCCTGATTTACGATGGAAAACCCCTCGAAGACTTTGAGCTTAGCCTCAAGTTCAAGATCACCAAGGGTGGCAACTCGGGGATCCAGTTCCGCTCTGCTCACCTCAAGGACAAGGGGGAGTTTGTGGTGGGCGGTTACCAGGCCGATATTGCAACGAACCAATACCAAGGCATCTGTTATGAAGAGCGTGGTCGTGGAATCCTTGCCGAGCGTGGACAAAAGGTCGTCATCGGCACCGATGGCAAGAAAACCGTTGTCGGGTCCACCGGCGACCCGGCCAAGATGTTTGAAGGGGTCGACTTCGACCAATTCCAGGAATACCGCGTCGAAGCCAAGGGAAATGTGATCCGTCAATTCATTGCCGGAAAACAGACTGTCGACATCGTCGACCTTCAGGCGGACAAGCGGGCCATGTCTGGCATCCTGGCCCTTCAGATTCATGTGGGCCCTGCCATGGTTGTCCAGTTCAAGGACTTCAACCTTAAGCGTCTTCCCAAGCAGAAGATTGTCACCCCCGAAGAAGCGCCCCAAGCCAAAACCGGCGCCGACGCTAGCCAGGAAAGGAAAGGGCGCAATGTTGGCGCCACCAAAGCGGGAGCACGCAACCCCGGCGCGCAACCGCAATGGATTTGGAACGGTAAAGGAAAGGAGGGCGAGACGGTGTTCCTCGCCCGTGACTTTCAAGTTGCTTCCGAACTGAAATCGGGCATGTTGGTCGCCACCGGCGACGATTCGGTCAAGGTTTACCTGGATGGCAAAAAAGTCCTTGAAAAAGAGGGCTGGAACGAGCTTGGCCGGGCCGACCTCGATCCCTTTGTCAAGGGCCTTGCTCCCGGCAAGCACACTCTTGTCCTCGAAGGCACCAACAGTGGCGGCCCGGGTGGAGTCATCCTCAAAGCGGTCTTGAAACAGAACAGTGGTTCCGACCTCACCATCCTTACCGACGCGAAATGGAAGATAGCCAAGGACGCAAATGGAAACGGCGCCGATAAGGGTGCCGTTGTTCTGGGAGCGGCTGGGGCAGCACCCTGGTCTGTTATCAATGCCAATACCTTTGCCCGCGCTTTGGCCGGCAATCCTCCCGCCGTGGCCGCAGCCCTTGGAATCAAGGGGCGCAAGGACTTCAAGGTCGAGCAGCTTTATTCGGTTCCCATGGGTGTCCAGGGCTCCTGGGTCAACATGTGTGTCGATCCCAAAGGACGACTGATTGTTTCCGACCAGTATGGCGGTCTTTTTCGAGTGACCGTTCCTCCGGTAGGTGCAAAGGGCGAAACCAAAGTCGAAAAGATCCCTGCCGACATAGGCGAGGCACAAGGTCTTCTTTGGGCGTTTGATGCGCTTTATGTTGTTGTGAACCGGGGCGGAAAGTACGAGTCCGGACTCTACAAGGTCACTTCCAAAAACAACGATGATGTGCTTGATACGGTTGTTCAGCTTAAAAAGATCAATGGCGGTGGTGGCGAGCACGGTCCCCATGCGGTTTTGCTCACGCCCGATGGCAAGGATCTGATGGTCGTTTGCGGAAACCAAACCCCTCAAATAGAAACCAGCTCTTCCCGCGTGCCAAAAATCTGGGGTGAGGATCATGTCCTTCCCCGCATGCCGGACGGTCGCGGCTTTATGGCCGGAGTCCTTGGGCCTGGCGGATCAATCTATCGCGTCAGCCCCGATGGCAAAAAATGGGAACTCCACTGTACCGGGTTCCGCAATCAGTACGATGCCGCCTTCCACAAGTCGGGTGATCTTTTCACCTATGACGCTGACATGGAATGGGACATCAACACGCCTTGGTATCGTCCCACCCGTATTTGCATGGCCAACTCTGGCGGCGAATATGGATGGAGAAACGGTGCAGGCAAATGGCCCGCCTATTATCCCGATTCGCTTCCCGCCGTGGTTGACATTGGCCCCGGTTCGCCAACGGGTGTCTGTTTTGGTTATGGCGCCAAGTTCCCCGCCAAGTTCCAAAACGCCCTGTTCATTTGCGATTGGTCGTATGGCAAGCTTTACGCAGTCCACCTCAAGCCCGAGGGATCGGGTT
>Ga0114972_10001949_pt1 | contig 15456 bp, 14 predicted proteins | sample M_140807_EF_Meta_FD_87354 | JGI IMG/M metagenome (GOLD analysis project Ga0114972, IMG submission 87354) | Freshwater microbial communities from Lake Montjoie, Canada to study carbon cycling - M_140807_EF_MetaG | ecosystem: Environmental > Aquatic > Freshwater > Lake | place: Lake Montjoie... | reverse complement strand
GGCATTGCTCAGGTGGTGAAAACCTTTTATCAAGACCCTACAACAGAAGAAACGGCTTGGGTGGTGGTAGATTTAAAACCCATTAAAAAACTAAAAAATCCTGTTCCTTTATCTCAAATAAAATCTGATTCACGATTATCAAATATGGATTTGGTTCGTCTTGGTCGGCTTTCTGTGCAAACTGTAAAAGATGAAGAATGGGAAATCATTTTAGAATTGGCTGGAGAAAAATAGGTTTACATGAGTAAAAAACATATCGTAGTATTATCTGGTGCAGGGATTTCTGCAGAAAGTGGATTGAAGACTTTTAGAGATAGTGATGGCTTGTGGATGGGGCATAATATTGAAGATGTAGCAACTCCGCGTGCTTTTAAAAAGAATCCGCAAATGGTGCTTGATTTTTATAACATGCGTAGGAGAGACGTAGCAGAAGCAATTCCCAATAAAGCACATCACACCTTAGCCGAATTAGAAAAAGAATATAACGTAACCATCATCACTCAAAATATAGATGATTTGCACGAACGTGCTGGCTCTACAAATGTCATCCATTTACATGGCGAGATTTTTAAAATGAGGAGTTCTTTAGACGAGTCAATTATACATCCCATAAAAACGGATATTCAGTTGGGAGATACAGCCCCCGATGGAGCGCAATGGCGACCGCATATTGTTTGGTTTGAAGAGCCGGTTCCTTTGATAGAAGACGCTGCTATAATTATGGGAATTGCAGATATTTTTTTATTAATTGGCACCTCATTACAAGTATATCCCGCAGCAGGATTAATAGATTATTTGCCGGAAGAATCGCCCAAGTTTATCATTGACAAAAGAATTCCTCCAACTGGAGCATTGAAAAACATGAAAATCATTGAGGCATCCGCAACGGTTGGTATTGAAGAGTTTGTAAAGGGATTGAAATAAAACTAAGGGTTGAAGATTTTCAACACTTACAATACCTCCAACTTGATAAACATCTTTAACTTCATAAACCTCTTAAACCTTGAATTACTTCTCAATCCCCGCCACAATCCTCAACGGCGCGCCACTTCCTTTTCCTATTTTCATAGGCAATGCAATTACGCTTATTCCTTTGGCGGGTAGCTTATCAAGGTTTGCTACATTTTCAAATCCAGGCTTGTTAGCGCCTAATAAAATTTGATGCGTTTTGAAATCTTTCGATTGTCCATAATCTATGCTCGGGGTATCTAAGCCCATTGCTTTAATCTTTCTTTTTTCAACCAACCATTTTGTGGTTTCAGGATCAACACCAGGGAAATGCAACATTGGGATGGCTTCTGGGCCTTTGTTTGGTGTGCCGAAATACTTTTCACGATTGGGGTAGTATTGACCATATCCTGTTTTGAATAGGATAATTGTGTTCTCTGGAATTTGCCCATTTTCTTTTTCCCAGTTTTCAATATCGGCTATGCTTACCTGATAGTCGCGGTTTGCCAATGCATTTTTAGACACATCAATTACAACTGCATTTCCAATTAAACTATTTAAAGGAATCTCATCTACCGTTTCTTTATTTGCCGCAAAGTGAATAGGAGCGTCTAAATGAGTTCCTCCATGCTCTGGTGTACATATGCTATATGATGAATAGTAGAACCCTAGAGGTGTTATCCCTTCAGCATCTGTAACATGCTCAAAGTTTTTTACATTATTCGGCCAATATAATGTTGTGCTGTCAAATGCATAAGATAGATCAATCCATTCCATGCTATCCAATGAAATCGAATTTTCTTTTTTGGGAGAACATGAAATTAAAAACGCAATAGTTGAAATGGAGAGGAATAGTTTTTTCATGATTTATAGTTAAGTGAAAAGTCAAAATTAAAAATTAAAAAATTGTTGATTTGCCCATATTTTTTTATCCGACACGGCTTGAAAATTTTTTTACTTTTTACTTTTTAATTTTTAATTTATGTTGTTGAAAAGGGATACTCAATTTAGGAGAACAATCAACTGCTCATAATCTCATTCGTCATCACATCCCAACTGTACTTTTTCTTTTCTTCCACCAATCCGGGTAAAAAACGATTGGGATTTTCGGCAAAAAATTGTTGAATGGTTTTTGAAATGGACAATGCATCTGGCTCTGAAACCAAGCCTACTTTTTCATGAGGTACCAAAGCTGGCAATCCGCCCACATTAGTAACAATCATGGGCACTTCAAAATGATATGCCAATGGCGTTACGCCACTTTGTGTTGCGCTTCGATAGGGCTGTATCACTACATCCGCAGCACATAAATAATTTTTCACTTCGCTATCCGGAATAAAATCGGTACACAATATTAATTCATCTTGAATGCCGAGTTGATTAATTAAATCGTAGTATGTTTTTCTGTCTTCGTAAAATTCGCCGGCAATTAAAAACTTGATCTGACCATTTAAATATTTCAATTTTTTAAGTGTCGAAATGGCTTCAAATAATATGTCTAGTCCTTTATATTTTCTAATGAATCCAAAAAACAAAACGATTGAAATATTTTCGTCTATATTCAAAATTTTTCTAGCAGCTGATTGACTTATTTTTTCTCCGAAATTATCGTAGAGAGGATGCGCCACAAATTTTGCTTGCATAGCAGGCTTGAGGGCTTTTAAATCTGATAATACCTGCTCACTCATGGTGATGCAAGCATCAACAGCATTTAAAAAATATTTAGTAAAAGGCAAATCTCCTGGACGTTTTTCGTGTGGTATGATATTGTCTGCAATGCAAACAACTCGTGTTTTTTTATTTTGTTTTACGATACGTAAAATAGTACCCAAACAAGGCCCCATAAATGGCAACCAATATCTAACAACTATTAAATCAGGTTTAATTTTTTTTAATTCGTTTCCAATCAGCAACCAATTGATGGGGTTTACCGAATTGATGCAAACCCGAATTGTCAAATCTGTTGGTGCAGGTTCCGTAGAAAATTGTGTGGTTCCTGGGAATAGAAATCCAGGATATTGTAGTGAAAAAGTATAGATAGTTACTTTATTTCCTTTCTGTTGAAATTCGTGCGCTAAGCGTTCATTGTAAGATGCCAAACCTCCTCTTAGTGGATGTGCTGGCCCAATGATGACGATATGTTTACCCTGTTGATTCAAAAATGTTTCGATAAATTATAATCCTATTTTTTTCTCAATCAAGTAAAAATTTCTTTCGGATGAATTTCTTGTAATCAACTCGCCAATAAATCCAGCTAGAAAAAGTTGAGTTCCCATTATCATGGCTAGAATGGCGAAGAAGAATAAAGGGCGTTGCGTCATTCCAGTTCCATCAAACATGAATTTTGTTATCGTGAGATATAGAAACACAATAAATCCAAATGCAAAAGATACCGTTCCCCATAACCCAAAAAAATGCATTGGTCTTTTACCAAATTTGCCTACAAAAAATATAGTCATTAAATCTAAAAAGCCATTTACAAATCGATCCCAACCAAATTTAGTTACGCCGTATTTTCTAGGTCGATGTTCTACAACTTTTTCGCCAATTTTTCTAAACCCTGCCCATTTTGCCAAAACAGGTACGTATCTATGCATTTCGCCATAAACTTCAATACTTTTAACCACTTTAGATCTGTAAATTTTTAACCCACAATTGAAATCATTTAATTGGATGCCACTCATTTTTCTAGCGGCTGCATTAAACAATTTACTCGGTATATTTTTGGTAATTGTGTTGTCGTAACGTACTTTTTTCCAACCGCTTACCAAATCGTATTGGCCACTTTCTATGGCTTTTATTAATTCTGGAATTTCATCTGGACTATCTTGCATATCTGCATCCATAGTAATAATATAATCGCCCTGACTGGCTTTGAACCCTTCATTAAGTGCCGCACTTTTACCATAATTGCGTTGAAATTTTATGCCTTTTATGTTGGAATTTTTTTCACTTAATTCGTCAATAACCTTCCAAGAATTATCTGTACTGCCATCATCAATAAGAATCACTTCGTATTTCAAAGTTTGAGCTGTTACTACTTTTTCTATCCAAGCACACAACTCGGGTAGAGATTCTTCTTCATTTAATAATGGGATTACGATTGATACATCCATAATATTATATGTTATTCATTAAATTCAAATATACGTTTTAACCGGGTTGAAATTGTTTTTTACCCAGAAATCCTGATGCAACAACAGTTACCAACGTACCCATTAGCAAGTATTTTATCGTGTTAAATGCCAGCATCATTGGAATGAAAATCTGTCTTAACTTTTGTGTATTCTCTTCAATTTCGGGCATGGTTTTGTTGCCCTGTTTAATAATTAATTCTTCATTAAACTTTATGGCTTCTTCCAAAATTTGTGGATTATACTTATAAAATATCCAAGAATAAATAACCATAAAGAAAGCAACTACAACATAAATCTTGAAACCTTCGCCAAACAATTGTTTAAACCCTGCTTCTGAGTTCATCTGGCGGTATTGAAAAAGTCCCATTAATAATCCAGCAATAAATACAAAAAAAACAATGTATTGACTTGAACCATTGTCTGGCATTTTTAACAAATAAAAACAAATTAAAGCAGTGCTGATCAGCAATAATGAAATCAACATGCCTTTTTTTGTAGAATTAAGCGTTATTAAATTCAATTGAAAATAGTTTTATTGTTATTTATAATACCCAATACTTTCCCCGTTAATTTTTTTCCTAAAAAAGGATTGTTTGCAGATTTTGATTTGATGTTCGTTTGCTCAAATGTGTATTCAATTGTTGGGTCAAATACAGTTAAAGAAGCCATTTCACCTTCTGCGATTTTAGGAATGGGCAAACCAAAAATATACCTTGGGTTTGTCGTTAATTGATTTATTAGGGTGTCCACATTTTTTGAAATGCCATTCAACACACCAAATACATTTTCTAATCCAATCATGCCAAATTTGGCATTTTCAAATTCGCAATTTTTTTCGTCTGAATGTAGTGGGGTATGATGAGATGCGATACAATTTATAACCCCTTCCGCAATGGCTTGTTTAACGGCAAGCATATCATTTTGTGTTCTAAGTGGCGGATTAACTTTTAGATTGGTATTGTAATCTATCAAATCTTCATCGCAAAAATAGGCATGATAAGGTGTGGCAGAAGCGGTAACATTAACGCCCAATTGTTTCGCTTCATTAATGATTTCTATACTTCTTCGAGTAGAAACGCCTGTGATATGTAACTTCGAATTGGTATATTTCGCCAATTCTATATCTCTTGAAATCATCAATTCTTCAGCTATAGCAGGTTTTCCAGGAAGCCCAAGTTGCGTACTAATAATTCCTTCATTAATTAAGCCATTTGCAGCAATACTTTTATCATCCGGAATCTGAATAATTACAGATTGATTGGCCAAAACATATTGCAATGCTTTTATCATTATGCCTGCATTTTGTAATGAATTTTTTCCATCAGAAAAAGCAATTGCACCACTTTGATGCATATCATACATTTCTGTAAGTTCTTTACCCTCCGCATTTTTAGTAATACTGCCAATGGGATGGATGGTTACAGCATAAGAACTACTTTTTTGAACAATGTATTCAATTTGGGTTTTTGAAGATAGCGTTGGATTGGTATTTGGAGCAATCATTACATTGGTAAATCCACCTGCTGCTGCAGCAGCAATTCCTGATTCTAGTGATTCGCGATACTCAAATCCGGGATCAGAAAATTGGGCAAATACATCCATCCAACCCAAACTCACATGTAGGTTTTCGGATGCAATAACTTTATCAGCTTGAACATCTAAATAATCCGAAATGTTTTTAATTACGCCGTCTTCGATAAAAATGTCTTTTATTTCGCCATGAAGCGTTGTGTTAGAGCAGATGATTTTCGCTTGCTTAATTAGTAATTTCATTTTATATTAATCCATTTAGGTTGGATAAACTATTTTTGAAAATTGCCATTTTTTTTCTCTTATTATAAATAACAATTTTTCTTTGCAAATATCAATAAAAATTGTGAGTAATCAATTTTGTTTGTGGTTTGTTGTTTATTGTAAGAACTTACTTTTTTACACTAACAATTATATAGCATCTATTTTTTTAGATTCCATTTCCGTATTTCTTCCAATTTCTTTGCAGTTTTCTAGCTTTTATGAAATTTATTCAACAATTGTATACTTTATTTTTAATTTTTACAATCATTTGGATAACTATTTGTTTGTGTGACAATGATAGAATAAATTTGCCCACAATATTTAAATTTCTATATCAAAAATCAAAATAGCATGAGACAAATTGCCTTTAGAGAAGCATTAAGAGAAGCAATGCAAGAGGAAATGAGATTAGATGAAAACGTGTTTTTAATGGGCGAGGAAGTTGCTGAATATAATGGCGCTTATAAAGTTAGTCAAGGTATGCTTGAAGAATTTGGTGAAAAAAGAGTGATTGATACACCAATTGCAGAGCTTGGATTTACAGCTATAGCAGTAGGAGCAGCTCAAAACGGGTTACGTCCGATTGTAGAATTCATGACTTGGAACTTTGCTGTTTTGGCATTGGATCAAATTTTAAATACAGCTTCTAAAATGTTGGCAATGAGTGGAGGTCAAGTGGGTTGCCCTATTGTATTTAGAGGTGCGAATGGAAGTGCAGGTCAATTGGGGGCTCAACATTCAACGTCTTTTGAAAGCATGTATGCAAATATTCCAGGGTTAAAAGTTATATCTGTGAGTAACCCTTACGACGCAAAAGGATTATTGAAATCTGCCATCAGAGATAATGATCCAGTTGTATTTATGGAAAGCGAATTGATGTATGGTGAAAAAGGCGAAGTGCCTGAAACTGAATATTTAATTCCAATTGGAAAAGCAAATGTGGCAAGGGTAGGACATGATGTAACGATTGTATCCTTTAATAAAATGATGAAAGTAGCATTAGGTGCAGCTGAAGAATTACAAAAAGAAAACATTAGTGCAGAAGTAATCGATTTAAGAACAATTCGTCCTTTGGATTGGTTTACAATTCTTGAAAGCGTCAAAAAAACAAATCGTTTGGTGATTGTTGAAGAACAATGGCCTTTTGCATCTGTATCATCTGAAATTACATACAGAATTCAAAAAGAAGGCTTCGATTACCTTGATGCTCCAATTAGAAGAATTACATCAGCTGATGCTCCAATGCACTATGCGCCTAACTTGGTTTCTGCTTATTTACCAGATATCGAAAGAACGGTAAAATTAGTAAAAGAAGTAATGTACGTTAGAAAGTAAAAGATTTGTAACGAAATCAAACAAATGAAAAAATATATCATCGTATTGATTTTTATTGTTTTTTCGGACAAACTTTCTGCTCAAAAATTATATACCAGCTTCTTTCTAGGTGGATCTAATTATCTAGGTGATTTACAAGAGTCTATTTTTTTGCCCAAAACCGCAAAAACAGTAACAGGTTTTGGGTTTAATTTTGAATGTACTCACCGCATTTTTACCAACCTCGTTTTTTTTTCAGGCAAACTTTACGCTAACGATCATTTCAGTAAAAAGAATTTTAAAAGAAACCTCAGCTTTAATTCTAATATCTATGAGTTTGATCTAGAATTTGAATACAATCTTTTCGATTTATACGAACATAATGCCACTCCGTTTGTTTATGTTGGCTTAGGATACTTTGCTTTTGACCCTTATGTAGATGATGGCTCTAATGGTTCTCGTGTTTATTTATCAAACTTGAGTACCGAAGGGCAAGGCTTTATCTCAGGTAAAAAAAACTATTCACTCACAAGCTGGTGTATTCCGTTTGGAGGTGGTGTTCAGATTTTCTTAAACAAAAAAATGCGTTTAAAATATTCATTTGGCATGCGCATTACTAATACAGATTATCTTGATGATGTGAGTGGTAATTACGTTGATAAAGATTTGTTGTTTCGTAATCGAGGACAAATTGCGGTTGATTTTGCGTATAAAGGAAATCAATTGTATAATGGAGCAAATTATCCTCAAGCAGGAAGTGTTAGAGGTAATCCCAAAAACAAAGATTTTTATTATTTTTCTGGTTTAACATGTAGTTTTTTATTGGATTCTAAAGGGAGAGATAAAACAATGAAATATAAAAAAGTAAAACATATATATAATTGTCCTGAACTTTAAACCTCATCTATAAATATTTCACAAATGGCCTATGCATCATTAGAGCAATGTTTGATTGACTTAGAAAAAAATGGCCAACTCATTCGTATAAAAGATCTTGTTGATCCTCATTTAGAAATGGCCGCTATTCACTTGAGGGTTTATCAATCTAAAGGACCTGCTTTGCTTTTTGAAAATGTAAAAGGTTCAAATTATAGAGCAGCTTCCAATATTTTCGGCACTATCGAAAGAAGTAGATTCATTTTTAGACATCAATTGAAAACGGTTGAGCGTTTGATACAACTTAAAAATGATCCATTATCTGCACTTAAAAATCCATTAGAATCTTTATCTGCAGCAGTTGCAGCTACAAAATCTATTCCATTAAAAAATCCATTAATTAAGCCTGCATTATTTAGTGAAATAAAAATAAGCGATTTGCCTTTAATCCAGCATTGGCCAATGGATGGAGGCGCTTTTGTAACCTTGCCACAAGTATACTCTGAAGATATTAATCATCCTGGAATCAGAAAATCAAACCTGGGCATGTACCGCATTCAATTGAATGGAAATGAGTATCAAAAAGACACAGAAATTGGTTTACATTATCAATTGCATAGAGGCATAGGAATTCATCAAACCAATGCCAATAAAAAAGGACAGCCATTAAAAGTGAGTGTATTTGTAGGAGGTCCCCCATCACATACCGTGTCTGCAGTAATGCCACTTCCCGAAGGCATGAGTGAACTATCTTTTGCTGGTGTTTTGGGTGGAAGACGTTTTCGGTATGCTTATAAAGATGGATTTTGTATCAGTACAGATGCTGATTTTGTCATTACTGGCGAAGTTTATCCCGAAGAAAATAAACCCGAAGGGCCATTTGGCGATCATTTGGGCTATTATAGTTTAAAACATGATTTCCCTTTGATGCGTGTGCATAAAGTTTATGCACGTAAAAATGCCATTTGGCCATTCACGGTTGTTGGTCGTCCACCACAAGAAGATACCAGCTTTGGCGAATTGATTCATGAAATAACGGGAGATGCGATACAACATGAGGTTCCAGGCTTAAAAGAATTAAACGCAGTGGATGCCGCTGGCGTACATCCATTACTGATAGCTATTGGGAGCGAGAGGTACACGCCTTTTATGCCAACAAAACAACCAGCAGAATTGCTCACCATTGCCAATAGAATGTTGGGCACCGGACAATTAAGTTTGGCAAAGTTTTTATTCATTACCGCTGATGAACAAAACAAATTGAATACAAAAGACATTCAACGATATTTTGAGTTTGTTTTGGAAAGGGTTCATTGGGATAGAGACGTACATTTTTATACCAAAACAACCATTGATACACTCGATTATTCGGGCGAATCATTAAACAGTGGTAGCAAAGTTGTGATTGCTGCTTATGGAGAAATTATTCGAAAATTGGCAGTTGACATTCCTGCTCAATTTCAATCTTTACAAGAAGCATATAAATGTAAAATAGCCATGCCAGGTGTGGTTGCCATTGAAATGGGTGGATACAAAAACAACCAACAAATAGAATCCGAACTAGCCATTTTAAATTCAAAATTATCCATTCCAAATTCATCGAGTGATGGTTCAGAAATTGCATTAATTGTTTTGTGTGATGATGCAGATTTCGTTTCCACAAGTTTGAATAATTTCCTTTGGGTTACATTTACACGTTGCAATCCATCTCATGATATTCATGGCATAAATGCATTTATTGAAAACAAACATTGGGGTTGTAAAGGCCCGTTAATTATAGATGCCAGAATTAAACCACATCATGCACCACCAGTAGTAATGGATTCAAAAGTTGAAGCAAATATTGAAAAGCATTTTAAAAAAGGTGGGGCGTTATATCAGATTGAAAAGTAAAAAATAAAAAACGGGATTTTTTTACTTTTTACTTCTGAATTTTTACTTAAATATCATCATGAAAAAATCATTATTATTTTTATTAAGTTTTCTAGGGATAATCGCTTCTGGTTTCGCCCAAACAAAAACAGTTTCATATCAAAAAAATGACAATACATTACTTTGGGAAGTTTCTGGTAATGGTTTAGCAAATCCAAGCTATTTGTTTGGTACTTTTCATTTGATGTGTAAAGAAGATATGGTGTTTTCTAAAAACTTCACAAATGCTTTATCTAATGCAAATATGTTGGTAATGGAAATGGACCTTAGCGATTCTAAGAATACATATGGTGCAATTGAATTTCTAAAAATGAAAAATGATTCTACATTAAAAAAAATATTATCACAATATGATTATGATCGATTAAGTGGATTTTTTAAAGATTCATTAAAAATGAGTTTGTCTTTTTTTGAAAATATGAAGCCTGCATTTTTACAAGCGCTTTTTTATCCGAAAATGATGTTGTGCAAACAATCGGGTTCTTTGGAAGAAAACATCATGGCACAAGCAAAAAAATCCAACAAATTGATAAAAGGACTAGAAACCATAGATCAACAATCTGCTATGTTTGATGTAATGTCATACCATGATCAAGCGAAAGGCTTAATGGAATTAATTGATGATTTTCAATCACAAAAAATTAATTTCGAAAAGTTGTTGAATTGTTACAAAAGTCAAAATGCAATTGAAATTATAAAAATGATTGAAACTGATCCGGAGTTTAAAAATCAGAAAGCTACCTTGCTCGACAATAGAAATATGAATTGGGTAAATCAATTTGAGCAACTCATGCTCCAATCTTCATTGTTTGTGGCTGTTGGCGCAGGTCATCTTTTTGGTGAGACAGGGTTGATTCAACTGCTTCGAAAAAAAGGGTATCAACTAAAACCCATTGAAAATAAAAATTAAGGATTCGCAAATTCTATTATTTTTGAAAAAAATAAAATCATCATGGATCAATTGAATTTAGGGATAGGTACAAGATTTCAACATACACAACACGGACCTGGCGTAATTGTTGGTGTAAAATATGCAACATATTTGGTTTCATTTATAAATGTGGGCATAAAAGAAATTGATAAAACAGATCCACAGATGGATGAAATTATTCCTGAAAATATTACACTTGAATTGGAAACGATTTCGGATGTGGAACGCTCCCTTTTGAAAATATTACGCATGTGGTCGGATGTAAATGAAATTGTACCTCTAGGCGATAAATGGAAAGGAGGGGTAATACTGTTGCAGCCAGCCGACAAATCACAAAAACCAAAGGAAGTACCTGTGGATGTATTCTTTCATAAAATTGTAATGCTCAGAGATAGGCTTCGTGTAATGGAACAACAAATCAATGCGCACAAGATTTTAAGTGATGAAGAAAAAGTAAATCTTCAACAATATATCACACGTATTTATGGTACGTTAACTACGTTTAATGTATTGTTTAAAAACAAAGAAAACTGGTTTGTGGGTGAAAAAGGAGGGGAGTAGGAGAGGTTTGTGGCGTTTATGAGGTTTTAGAGGTTTTTGAATTTTTTGAGGTTCAAAAGGTTCAATTTGTTCAATACGTTCAAAAGGTTGGAAGCATTTTCCTTAATAGCCATTTCTTAAAACAAAAAAACTTTGTGCCTTTTAGTCTTCGTGTCTTTGTGTCAAAAATAATTCTCGTAGAGCATTATTTCAAAAGGTTAATACCTAACAAACTGAGAATAATTCCAACCTTAAACCATTAAACAATAAACCAGCGAAGCGATTCAAACATATTTATATCCCTCTATTAGAATCAAAATTCTCCAATTCTTTGCTAACTGCATTTAAGAATGTTGAACCTAAACCACCATCAATGATACGATGATCGTAGCTTAAAGAAATATACATCATGTGACGAATACCAATGGTGTCACCTTGTGGTGTTTCAATAACCATTGGCCTTTTCTTAATTGCACCAACAGCCATGATTGCCACTTGAGGTTGATTGATTATTGGGGTGCCCATAATGCTTCCAAATGTGCCTACATTGGTTAGTGTAAATGTCCCACCTGTAGTGTCATCTGGTTTTAATTTATTATTACGTGCTGCAGCAGCTAACCCATTTACTTGTTTTGTTAATCCCACTAAATTCAATTGGTCTGCATTTTTAATTACAGGCACGATCAAATTTCCAGACGGTAATGCTGTTGCCATTCCTATGTTCAAATCTTTTTTGATGATGATTTTATCGCCATCCAAAGAAGAACTCAACATTGGGTATTTCTTCAAGCTCTTAACAATTGCTTCAATAAATAGTGGGGTGAATGTAATTTTCTCTCCTTCTCTTTTTTCAAATTCTTTTTTTACTTTTTCTCTCCATAATACCAAGTTGGTTACATCACATTCTGCAAAACTGGTTACATGCGGACTAGTATGTTTGCTATCCACCATATGCTTAGCAATCAGTTTACGCATTCTATCCATTTCAATGATTTCAACATTTCCAGGATAAACCATAGGCGCCATTTCGGGAGCAGTCTTTACGTTTACTTCAGCAACAGGTTTGATTATTTCAACCTTTGTTGTTTCGATAGGCACAGCAGTAACCATTGTTTTACTTGGGTTTGCTACATAAGCCAAAATATCTTTCTTTGTTACACGACCATCTTGTCCAGTACCAGGTATTTTTTCTAAATCAGCCATGCTGATACCTTCACTTTGTGCAATATTTAGAACCAATGGAGAATAAAAACGCATTCCATTACTGCTGGTTTGATTTGTAGCTGCAGTGGGTTGAAAAGGAATCTCTTCTACAATTTTAACTTCCTCATACTCTTTTTTAGGTTCTGAAGTCGTAGATGGATTTGATGGTTGGTTTTCATTTGAAGAAACAACTTTAATTCTAGCGATTACCGCTCCAATTGGAACAACATCGTCTACTTTAAATAAAATAGATTCTAAAATACCCGCTGATGTAGAAGGTACCTCACTGTCTACTTTGTCGGTAGCAATATCCAACACGGTTTCATCCATAGCAATTTTGTCTCCAATTTGCTTATGCCATTTTAAAATAGTGGCTTCCATGATACTCTCGCCAAGTTTTGGCATAATTAAGTCTACTAAACTCATATAAAAAACTTAGGGTTATTTAATATTCGCAAATGTAAGTAAATTCAAATAGCAGTCATAAGCTTTCTCTTAAATTTATCTACTAAGATTTGATTTATTTAAGGTTTGTGTGCATTTACAAGAGATAGATAAATTTTTCTTTAGTTATTTATAAAAAAATTGAGTTTATGACTTTATAATTTGATTTTTTAAAATTCAGTCCTGTTCTTTGATAAAACATCTCAGCATGTTCAAAGCATTCATTGCGGTCAGCTGTATGTTTTTTTGTCGGTTAAATCGAAAGTGAAATTTTTGAGCAATTGTTTTTCTCTCACTTGCAATAGCAATCCAAACAGTACCTACAGGTTTTTCGGGCATTCCACCACCTGGCCCCATTATACCTGAAACAGCAATGGCATAAGTTGTATTGAGTTGGTTTAATAAACCTTTAGCCATTTCAATTACTACATCTTCACTTACAGCACCCTGAGATTCTAGTGTTGATTTTTTTACTTGTAAAGACTTTTCTTTTGCAGCATATGAATATGTAACCATGCTTCCTTCATAATATGCCGATGCTCCTGGTACACTACTAATTAATTGAGCGATATAACCACCGGTACAACTTTCAGCAGTTCCAACAGTTTGGTTCCTCAATAACAACATTTTCCCAATCACTTGTTCCATCCCTTCGTCTTCATCAGTTACCAAATAATCAGTTACACAATTTTGTAAAATCTCAAATTGATTATTTATTTCATGGTCTATTTCGTCGTTAGTTGATGTCAATCTTAATCTTACAATACCATGATTGGGCAAATAAGCCAATTTGATTTGAGGTGGTAAGTTTTCTTCAAATTCTTGCAGTAAATCAGCCAACATAGATTCCCCAATTCCATAAGTGACTAATGTTTTATGGGTAATTTTTGGCAATTTAAAAGAGGATGTCAAAAAAGGTAAAATATAGTCTTCTATTATACCCATCATTTCAAATGGAACGCCAGGTAAACTAAAATACAATATTCCATCTTTTTCAAATTGCATACCTGAAGCCGTACCCCTTTTATTGATAATCACTTTACAAGTATCAGGCACCTCGGCTTGTTTGATATTGCGATCTGTTATTGGACGATTAAATACTTTTTCAAAAAGATATTTTACATTTTCCAAAGCGTCTGTGTTTAAAACCATTTTTCCATTGAAGTATTTACACAATAATGGTTTAGTAATATCATCAGCAGTTGGACCTAAACCGCCTGTAATGAAAATAATATCTGTTTTTTTTGACTCTTCATCAAGGGCAGTCCATATATCATCCCATTTGTCGCCAACGGCCACACGTCGTAATACGGAAATACCAATTGAATTCAATTGTTGTGCCATCCAAGCACTATTGGTGTCGATAACTTGACCAATCAGCAATTCATCTCCAATAGTAATTATTGATGCTTTTATCATTATTAGGATTTAATTTTTAATAGACTTTATAAATCTACTAACAAAATTTTTGTTTACTTGTTTGATAATCAAATTAATAGAGTTCTGCTCGTAATTGTTTAAATTTGTGAAAATTGAATTCTATGGAACAACAAAATTATAAAAATCACAGTCGAATGGCGCCAAAAGCTTACTATGTAGGTATTGCATTGGCCTTAATTGTAATTGTTTTCTCTTTAATTTACTGCGAGGATATTCCAAAGGAGTGGGATGGAAGTTTATTGCCAGTACTTTTTTTTGATTTATGTGTTGGTGTTGTTTTGATTGGATATTTTGCTAGGGCCTTTGCTTTAAAAGCTCAAGATAGGGCAATTCGTGCTGAAGAGAATTTACGCCATTTTGCAATGACAGGTAAGTTGTTAGATAAGAGATTATCCATAAATCAAATTATAGCATTGAGATTTGCTTCAGATGAAGAGTTTGTTTCATTGGCACAAAAAGCAGCAGATGAAAATACCTCGGTTAAAGAAATCAAAACATCTATAAAAAATTGGCGTGGAGATTATTACAGGGTTTAAATTTTTATTATGATGTAATTTGAAAAAATAAAAATTTCAAAATAGAATTAATATTATAATAATTAAAATATAGAATTTTCACTAAATAATCAAATAATTTAGCACAGAAGTATCTTTTTAACACATTTAAATAATAAACAAAGGATAACATGGCATGGACTGAAGTTATTGAACCCAAAAGCAAATTGTTTGATTTGAAATTTAAGGAGGCATGGCATTATCGCGATTTGCTAACTATGTGGGTTAAAAGAGATTTCACCGCTACATACAAACAAACGATTCTTGGTCCAATTTGGTTTTTTCTTCAACCCTTGTTAATGACCATCATGTTTACCATCGTATTTGGAAAGTTTGCCAAATT
>Ga0114972_10001947_pt1 | contig 15465 bp, 12 predicted proteins | sample M_140807_EF_Meta_FD_87354 | JGI IMG/M metagenome (GOLD analysis project Ga0114972, IMG submission 87354) | Freshwater microbial communities from Lake Montjoie, Canada to study carbon cycling - M_140807_EF_MetaG | ecosystem: Environmental > Aquatic > Freshwater > Lake | place: Lake Montjoie... | reverse complement strand
CTAAAAGGTCATTACAAACTCCTGGAACTTCCCCGGCGGGTAATGAACCTTCCCATGCCCAAAGTGGATCTTATTGATCTGCGATATCAGCCTATGCCTAAAGGGGAACCTCGCGCCCTTTCGGAACCCTTGGCCAACTCCATTCATGATGCCCTAAAAGCGGGTGGACAGGTACTTTTGCTTCTAAACCGACGAGGCTGGGCTCCCCAAGTGCTTTGTCCCAAATGTGGAAAGGTAATTCACTGCAACTTTTGCGATATTCCGATGACTTATCATCGTGGGGAAAACCGGCTTCGTTGCCATCACTGCGCTTTCAGCCAAGGGTATGAAATCAAGTGTGCTCAATGCTCCACGGACACAATGATATTTCGGGGAATTGGCACGGAACGGTTGGTCGAAGAACTTGGTCTAAAATTCCCCGGCAGAGTTATCAGGAGGATGGACAGCGATACAGTAAGAAAACCGGGAAGCCACCAGACATTACAGGATGCCTTCAGGCAGGGCCTGATCGACATTCTTGTCGGGACACAAATGATCGCGAAAGGATTGGATTTTCCCAATGTGCAATTGGTTGGTGTGATTCATGCGGACATCGGCTTGCAACAGCCTGATTTCCGGGCGTCGGAGAGGACATTTCAATTACTTGCACAAGTGGCCGGCCGTGCGGGACGCAAAGAAAAAAATGGCCGAGTCCTTGTCCAAACCTACCAACCAGATCATCCCTCGATTGTTCTGGCATCCAAACATGATTTCCTGGGTTTTGCCAAGTATGAACTCGAGCATCGTCACCTTTTGGGATACCCACCATATCAAAGAATGGCACGAATTATCATTAGGGGACTAGTAGATCAGGAAACCGTCGATTTCGCTGATCAGATTGGCCGCATGGCAAGAAATGCACACGCCCAGGAATCGGTATCAGACAAATCTGCTTTTCGCATCCTTGGCCCTGCCCCAGCTCCGGTCGCCAGAATCGAAAACCATTTCAGACACCACCTGCAATTCCAATCCGAATCACCTGCCCTGCTCCACAGGATTCTCAAACGCCTAGGTCTGGTAAAAGCCCCAACTGCTCGGGTGGAAATGGCAATCGATATTGATCCGCAAACCATTCTTTAAGAGCGGAGGTCAACACCCATGCCCTTGAAGAAAGTTTCAACGGATGTCGGAATCATCAGATCAGGACAAGAGAAAAGAATCCCAACCTTCCAGCCAACCCCTTTCCAGGCAGAGGTTTTCCTTCGCATAACTCCAGCGGGAACAACCTTGATTACCGCCCCAACGGGATCCGGAAAAACAGAAGCAGCTTTCCTTCCTGCACTTAATCGCTACTTATCATCACAATTCAATGCCGATGCACAACCGGTTTCTCCAGGAGTTCGGATCCTCTTCGTTTGTCCCCTAAAGGCCCTGGTCGATGACCTTTCCGAGAGATTGGAAAGGATCATCTCGGAACACTGCCCGATAGAGTATCCGTCACCTGGAGTTACCAAACTCACAGGCGATACCCCATCCGGAAAACGACTGCTATTCCGAAAGCATCCAAAGCCGATTCTTGTAACCACACCGGAAAGCCTTGCAAGACTACTAGCCCACCCGGACCGGAGATTTTTTTTACAAACCACACAAACAGTAATTGTCGATGAATGGCATGCTTTAGCTCCAACCAAAAGAGGAGCAGACCTTTCACTTTCCCTTGCCAGACTCTCCGTTTTGTGCACTGCACCACCAAAACGCATTGGTTTATCGGCGACAGTCGCCAATCCCCATTTTCTTGCAAGACAACTCGCGGAATCGCCAGATGAAATCCAGGTTCTTGCTTCACGGGATCACAAGAATCCCAACATCGAAATTCACTCAATTGAACCCTCCAAATTTTGGCTTGATGAAGTAACAAAATACCTGTGTTCCTTATCCACCTGTGGTAGGCCATCGGATAATCCCATTTTGGTCTTCGTACAAACAAGATCCATGGCGGAACGCCTCGCCTATCAGCTTTCTAGTGCATTACCAAACCTCCAAGTTGTCCTTCATCACGGATCCCTTTCAGAATCTATTCGTCGTTGCGCCCTGACACAGATCCTATCAGGTTCGCCGGACATAATCCTTTCCACCGCCTCCCTTGAATTGGGTGTTGACATCGGTGCAGTCAGGACCGTGGTCTTATTGGATACCCCTGGCGAAATCATTCGAATGATTCAAAGGATCGGGCGGTCGGGGCGCGGTCCAAGGCAAACCCCAAAAGGAATATTGCTAATTCGTCACCCCGATGAACTGCTAGAAGCCGGCCTTTCTGCTGCCTTGGGAATGGAAAACTGGCTGGAAACGATGGGTACCAATTTTCCGCATCCACCCATAGACCTCCTTTGCCAGCATTTGCTAGGAGAGGCAATTGCGGAACCCTTTTCGAAAATCGAGGCATTTCAATGGCTGACCCGTTCCCCCTATTTCCCATCCCCTCAAGACATTCATTTACAAAATGCACTGGATTTCCTTGTTGGTTGCGGTCCGAAAGGTTCCCTTGGGATACCTCCCCGCTTAAAAGAAGCTAACGATAAGTACCAAGTTATTTCAAATCGGATCAACCGAATGGTGCTCCAGTCGATTGGAACAATCCAGGCTGATCCCCTCATACCCGTGCTCTGCGAAATGCAAAAGGAAGCCCAGGAATTATCAACTTTGTGGGTTTCTGGAAAACGGAATGACAAGAATTGCATAGGGCATGTTGGCGAATTCTATGCTGACACAATCAAACCAGGCGACCGTTTTTTATTGGCTGGAAAAGTTTGGGAGCGCTCTGGTGGTGACTTTCAACATATTGTGGCAAAACCCCACGAAGGGACACCACAACATCTGAGATGGCCAGGAAACAGACCACCCAAATCGGCCCCTCTTTGCACACACTTATTTTCATTCAGGACTTTGGCCAAAGAAAAATTATTGGGTGGAGCAACAGTTTTGGCGGAATGGTTACGCATTGAAATGCCTTTTAAAATTGCGGACTCCCTTAGGATTGCAGATTGGCTCGATCAGCAGGAAAGAAAAAGCGAAATACCAGATATTTCAAGCGTACTGGTGGAATCTATAAATACAAACGACGGACACTCCTCGGATTATGATATTCATTTGCCCTTCCCTGCTGGTATTTGTTCAAAGTTGGGTCAACTCCTCCTTTTTCGGATTAAAAAAAACTATGGTACTCAACTAATAACAGGAATATCCACCGCTGCTACCAATCTGGGATTGCGTATTTTGGATTCAGAAAATACACTTGTAATGATCAGTAACAATTTGTCCCAAACCCCAGTTCAATTGATACAAACTTTTTTTTGCGATGAAAACTGGTTACCCGACCTTCGGTCAGCCCTTTTCGGTTCAGATCTTCATCGCCGTAAGTTCCAGGAATCGGCACATTTATCCCTAATGATTCCTCCTCCGTCCTCCAACACCAATCAGCGAACCCGGGTTGGGGGAAGGGATTGGCCAGCCCGGAGGCTTTTCGACCGTGTTATTTCGATGGATCCACCACTTTTGCCAATAACCCAGGCAACATTGGAATTAATTTCGATCCCGGAAATTCATTCGCTGTCAACTTGGTTTGCTAATCAAAGCAAAGTAATCTGGAAATCCAGAGAACTTTCCTCGGCGTCGCCTTTTGCCCTAACATGGAATTTGCCTTCGACCCAAAATGGCAATCCCAGTGACGATGATGATTTGACACTTGCTTCTCTTTTGGAGGCCTTGGGGGATGCCTGATTTGTTACCCTTTGAGGGAGAACGAATTTGGAAAGATTGGATTCTCCTGCCCGAAAGGCTAATGATCCACATTCCAACCAAAACGGCTTTGGTTACGGATTTGCATTTGGGTTATGGCCTGGTTCGAAACGCTAGAGGGGATTCGCTGCCTGAAATCCCATTATGTGAAGAATTAGCCCCGTTATGGGCGGCGATGGATCGACACGGGATCCATCGTATTGCCTGTGGGGGGGATTTATTTGAAAAGGGTGGAAATCCGGACCTGGAAAATCAACTCCATGCCTTAACCGAAATGAAAAACTTTGAGTGGGTTGCCATCGCCACAGGCAACCATGACCGAAAAGGGGAAAGACAGCTATCCAAACTCCCATGGTACGATTTTGGGTTTGATTTGGGTGAATGGTGGATTTCCCACGGAGACCGTGGCCTGCCAACGGATAAAAATCTTATCTTAGGCCATCGTCATCCAGTTGTCCGACTATCAGGAGGAAATCGACATCCCTGTTTTATGTTAAGCGAAACGACTGTAATCCTTCCAGCCTATTCAAGGGAGGTCTCAGGGGTTTTGGTTCTCAAAGAGTTTCAGGATCCCAGGTGGGAATGTGTCGCAATTGGATCCAGGGGATGTGTTTCTTTGGGAAACATGGAACAAGTTAGAAGGTTAGCTTTCCAACAAAAAAAACAAAAGCGGGACCGGAAATCCGGCCCCGCTTAGGCAATCTCGTCAAAGATTTTCGAATCTTACCAGAAACGAACCTTCCACCAGTTGTGCTTGTTGGCGGTTTTGCTGAACCACCAGTAGCCATCATCCCATTCGAGTTTCACCGAGCGCCATCCTGGGGGAACCTTAGGAAAAGGATAGTAGGGCCCGATGTAGGGGAATGCTTCGTAAGGATAGGCGGTTGGATAAGCTACCCGGCTGAAGTTGTTGTAAGGGGCATAAGTTGGCCAAGCATAAGGGGGCAGCGGAGGAGGCATCATCCCCGCACCATAACCTTGCATGGTTGGAGCAATTGGGATGGGCTCCGCCATCTTTTGATCGGCACTAGGCATTGCGGCAATTGCCACACGCCCAGGAACTGCCTGAACAGGAGCGCCAGTTGACGGGGCGTCCGGCATTACCGGATAAGCCACAGGGTCATTGGCATGGGATACAGCCGAAACCAATCCGGCAGCGAACAAACAGGCTAAAGCGCGCAGTCGAAGCATGAACCATCCTCCTGATGGTAAGGGAACTTCGTACACAATTAAACATTGCCCACAAACCCAGAGATGCAAATTTTCCCAAAACAAAAAAACTTCCCAAATTTACCATGGGTCTGAAAAATCCCTGCCTTCCACAAAACCATCACAACTTAACACAAGCCCCCTTCACCCCAACAACTTGGGGAAAGACCGAAAATCCGGGTGCTCCAAACGGTTGACATTCCCTTTTCCTGGGCTAAGATCACATCAACGCACTCGTAGCTCAACTGGATAGAGCATCGGTCTACGGAACCGAAGGTTACAGGTTCGACTCCTGTCGGGTGCATTCTTTGTATTGTCGATGACATCCTATGTTCTGTAGCATTTTTTTAATGCCTATGTCCCTCTGGGCCTGGCCTCATAACTCTCTCAATAACTGTCTTTGAATAACAGGTTTTGGGCCCGACTTGGGTACACTGGAACCGTGGCGACCTGTCCCGTTTTTGATCGGTACAACTGCTTCCTTTGTTAATTTGTTCGGGTCTTGGATCCGCTCCACCAATCCAATCAGGTCAAAAGACTTGGGTGCATTTGAATAATGGTTCAAAGTCAGAGCGGCTATCGAATGCAGGGCAATGGCCTGGAGGGTTTTGACGGATGCCCCGGCCTGCTCTGCTCATGTGGTTGCCATTTGCCTCAAGGCGTCGAACTCCCCAAAAGTCCTTTGGAGTGCTCCAAAAGCAGGGTATTGGCTTCCGATCCGGGTTAACAACCTTGGGAAAGCCATGCTTGATGGACTTCCGGGAGGTCTTTGGGCAAGAATTTTCCTCCAGAGCAATTCTTAACCCAATTCCCCGGACAAACAAGATCCTCTGTAGACTTACCCTGAAGCGAATCCAGGATTGAACCTCTTCAAGAGAAAACACCTGTCTTCTCCTGCTAACATTACCTTCAACAACCAATTCCATGCGCAGAATCCGAAATTGACTCGCTAGTTGATTAAACATGTTCTTTTAAATAGTCGTACCAAGGCCAGCCTGGCCTTGAACGATGTACCATTTGGGCGCCTTCTCCTGCCCATGGTAATACCCGCCATGATTTACGAAAAGAATTGCTTAGCTGCTGTCAAGTTTTTTTTGGGCCCCTTATGGGTTTGTCAGGGCAAGAAACAATGAGTTCAAAACGCTATCACGATCGGCATCAACTGGACTTGGCCACGCCCAAAGCCCAAGTCCAAAATCTACCACAAGGCCAAAAGGATTGATTGGAACGCTTTCAAGGGCTAACGCATCGGAAACAAGACACAAAAGTCCCAGAACACTAATCGCCAAGAATTTTAACTACCACCCATAGCTAACAGGGGCATTTGACCCCCGTTAGCTTTCCCAATTGGAAATTGGTGATTACTTGCTTTCGGGAATAGGAAGGGTAACACGTCGACGGACATCAAGTTCGATTCCGCCAAAGGTGTTTTCATGGCGCTGAAGGGTCATTCCCAAGGCGCTCCAAAGACGCTTGGCCGTGAAAAAATTCATAATGAGGCGCTGGTGGACCGTAATTTCCTGGCGGCCAGTCGCAAAAGGATTTGGGTTGAGCGCGAAATCCACGATTACTTCTTCTGGTGTGGCGGTAACACGAGCAAAATTGGCGTAACCAGTGTCGGCGCCCTTGTCATGGACAACCATTTCCGTTTGGACTTCCTGATTCTCTCCGGACATGAATAAACTCCATTAAGGCTAACGACCAGACCAGATCCACCGAGGCACAAGCCAAGGCTGATCTTTCCCAGATCATGCTGATATAATAAATCATGGTCCAAAAGCAAAGAGGAGATAGATTAGCCCGTTAAAATTTGGATAGGTTTGATTTTTATTTCTTTTGCCGATAAATCGATTTTTGTAATGGTCTTGATCCCACCCCAAAATTATCCGGACCAGTAAATTGGAAAAAAAATCTTTCCCAGTCACACACAGCCACCCAGATACCCCATATTTCGAGGGCTAATTGATCAAACATCCCATACCGCCTTACCGACAAGGCAGCGTTGCATGGTACAAGTTCCAAATTGCAAAGTGGAAATGAAATTTCAATCCGATGGATTTCGGGAAATTATGGAACTCTTTGGATCCTTGTTTCTAGGTCGATTAATTTAAAAACAAATTTTATTTAAATTTTAAAAATGTCAATTTTTATTCGACATATTTTAAAAAATATTCAACACTATGACCAACATTTGGAATGGAACTAGCCCCAAGATTATGCACAATCCAGGAGGAATCCACAAGAGAATCGCATTCCCCAACAAGAATTCGGACCTTCGATTTTTCCAAAGCACTTTTTACTTTTTGCAAATCCAGTTTATCCCTGGCCATAGCCTCCAATTGGGATGTCCAAAAAGTTATATTACCGTTTTCTACCGATGGGGTTTCAAAGGGCACCCCTGCCCTCTGGTAAAAATCCTCCAAAGCGGCAACTGGATTGCGTTCCATCCATCGCTTGAGATAATTCACTTGAAACCGGGAGCACTTCCCACCTAACTCTTCTTCCCTGGAAAAAGCCAAAAATGGTGCGATCAGGGATATTTTGGGCAGAACTTCGGGTTCCGAAACCCCAATCAAAAACTCCAAAATCCGATAGCCTCCCCAACTCCAGCCAATTACATGGTCGAAATCCTTGGCATTGAAATCAAGGCGTTCCGGAAAAATTACCGTATGTGAAATAGAGGGAAAATATTTGACAGCCAAGGATTTCAATTCCCTGGACTCCACACCCCAGCCATTTACCCAAAGCCAATTCATCCCGGATTTCCCCAAGCTTTCTCAAACCGTTCCAAATCGGACGGATTCAAATTCCGGTTCAAAGAAACGCGAAGTCGCGCTCCACCCTTTGGAACGGTAGGTGGGCGTACACAGGAAACAAGAACTCCCTGGTTGGCAAGTTGCTTCGTTTTTTCCAAAGCTTTTTTTTCATCACCCATAAGGATTGGAATAATAGGGGAATTATCCTGAGGCATATAAACTCCCCAATCCCGAATTCTGGAACGCCATTGAAGCGAAAGATCCTGCCAAACCCTTCTCTGATTTGCTAACAAACGCATTTGCTCCAATGCCCCAAGTGCAGCCCCAGCCGCCACAGGAGAAAGAAAAGTCGAGTAAATGTATTCGCCGGCATGATTAACAATGTGATCGATAATTGCTTCATTATGTGCAAGAACATAAGCCCCTTGGGACCCTAGCGCCTTTCCCAAGGTTCCCACAACAATATCCGCAGCAGCCTTAACACCGAATTCTTCAAGCTTTCCCGCACCGGTTTCACCATGCCAACCAATCGCATGAGCCTCATCGAGTATCCAAACAAATCCAAAGCTTTGCCTCAACTGGGAATGCAACCAGATCAGGACCATCACCGTCCATTGAGAACAGGGATTCCGTTGCAACAAAAACCTGACGAAACTGATTTTTTTTATCAATCAGAATTTTTTCCAGAGCAACCAGGTCGTTATGTGGAAAACGCCTGAATTTTGCTCCAGATGCCATAACCCCGGAAAGAATGCTTTGATGAACCAATCGGTCAACCAGAACCAAATCCTCAGCACCCACCAGGGCCCCCAGCACGGACCGATTTGCGGCGTGCCCTGAAACCATCAACAACGCATGAGGATACCCATGGAATTGTGCTAACCTTCCTTCCAATTCCTTGTGAATGGAAAGGTAGCCTGATACCAATGGGGACGCTGATGCAGAAGCCCCAAACATTGCCAAGGCGCCCGCAGCAGCTTCCAAAACCTTGGGATCCCTGGCTAGACAAAGGTAATCATTGGACCGAAGATCCAAAACACCATTTGAGGGGGTAGTTTGACGGAACCGGAAAAGGCAATTTTCTTTCCGGTCCGACAATCCTTTTCCAAGCCTTGCTTCAAAATCAAAAGGTAAGTCGGGCAATCCACTCATGGGGAGATTGAACGAACCCGTCCGGGAGTTCCCGGGACTTCGGACAGCATAATCCTGGGCAAGGGAACAGCTCGCTCGCCTGTTTCTGCTAACATCAGGGTAACCCTTCCCTTTTCAAGCGAAATGGGTTTCCCATCCAGAGGCAATTTTTCTCCCCCGATCCAAGCCTGAATCTCCCCTGGGTTTTCAATCGTTAACTGGAATTGACCGGAAACGCTCACATCAAAGTCAGCCCTGAGGATTTTAAAGGTGTTCCTAAACCCATATATAGGCTTTAACTCATTAAGTGGGATGGCGCCTGATACACCAGGGATAACAGACATCCAGGTAAGTCCGTTTTCATCAGGCTTTCGTGAAAATGCGACCGGCCCACTGTGGGATAGCATTTCGCCGGAAAGTGGTGTTTGAGAAAGGGACCGGAAACTCCGAACCCAGTTTTGTCGCGGAAGGCTCCATTTGGGATCTTTTCCCAAGTCCGACAAAAATCGGACCAGATCCACCAATTCTCCATCGGTCAGTTCTTCCACAAGACCTGCGGGCATAAGCGATTGGCCCTGCCCCAATTCTTCAATTTCCGATCTTGGGATGGTTACCAATTGATTTTCGGCATTGCGCAAAACCAATTCCCTGTCATCCAGGCGAACTTTGATCCCTGCCACAATTTTACCATCCTTGGTTGTTGCAACCGTGGTGTTGTAATTTTCTTTTACCGCCTTGTTTGGAAGCAGGAAGGACTCCAGAATGTAGTCAGGCTGGGCACTACCACCAATCGAGCCCAATTCTGGTCCCACCTGCCCACCCGCACTTCCAATCGCATGACATTTGAGACACTGGAGGTTTGCCCTTCGGAAAATCGTCTCACCTCTTGCGGGATCGCCTGAAGATTTCGAAAGTCCCACCAGCCTTTGAACTTCCTCTGGTGAGCTACTTCTACCAGTCGCATCCAGTTTTGCAGATTTTTTGACCGCATCCCTAAGCTTTTCGGTGCCTGGAATGTTGGACAATTCTCGTACAAAAAGCCTGGCTCCATCCTTGGGTAGGCTTGTTGATTCCAAGGCTTTGGCAAGAATTTCGGTGTTACCTTTTTTACCACCATAAATCTGGGCAACCCTGGCAAAATCCAATGGTTCAGGATTTTTCGCAAGGAGGCCCAAAATAACAGGGGCGGCTTTGAAAGGGTCCATGTTTGCCGAAGCATAAAGTGCTGTTTTGGCTAGTGGATCGGATGGCTTTTGGGCCACTTCAGATAGTAAATTTGAAGTTTGGGTCCCCCCAAGCCTCACCAACCCATCCATCGCCGCCGACCTCGTTGCCGCGGTCTGCTTTGGATCAGTGGCCAGGTCGGCAAGAGGCTTCCGGAGCCCCTCGAGACGATAAGCCCCCACCAGTGGAATCGCCATATTTCGGGTTGCGGATTCATTCAGGAACGCATGAATTACCTTTGTATCCAGCCCTTCCACCTTACCAACCACCCGGGGGGCAGCGGCCGCCAAGACAGCCATAAGCCGGTTTGCCAACTCGGGCTTTTGGGTGAAAAGATCCAAACGCTTCCAAACCAATGCAACATCCTGAGGTTCACCAACCTCAGCAAGGGCTTCAAGGATGGCATAAGCGCTTTGGGCATCCGAAGCCTTTTCCGCAAGGCCTCGTACAGCAGACGCGAGACCAGGATCGTTTGTTGCTTTTACTGCATAAACCAAGCCCTTGCTATCCCAACCGGAAAGGTTCCCCTTGCTCGTGATAGGAGCCCAGAGCTCTTTCAAATCGTTAACCGTGAGCCAGAGGGCATATTCCTCAAAACGATCCAAGCCACCACCCAAAAAGGAGAGGGCCAACTTAAGAGCCTCAACGGTTGGAATTGCTCCCAATCCCCTAATCACCTCAAGGCGCACTTTTGCACTGGAATCGCTTTTGGCGGAAACAAGTATCTCCGAGCGCTTTGCATCGTCTACTTTTGTCCACGATAAGGCTCGCAGGGCACCCGCACGCACCAATGGATTACTTGAGCTCAATAGTTTGGTGAGCAAATCGGTGGAATGGTTGCCAACTGCAAGGCGCGCCCACTGAATTTGCATCAAAAGTGTATCCGAGGCACCATTTTCGAGGGATGCGAGTTCCCTAAGGACTCCGGAAGGTTCCCTGTCCCGCATCACCATCCTCGCATGATGACGAGTCCAATCAAGGTCCGAACCAAGGGCACGAACCAATTCGGAATCGGACATCTTGGCGAGTTCCGGACGAGGCAAGGCGGGCTTGCCAATCGGGCTAACGCGCCAAATACGGCCATGCGTTTTATCTCTTCGAGGATCGCGAAAATCCACTTCACCATGCTGGATAATCGGATTGAACCAGTCCGCCAAATAAATTGCACCATCCGGGCCTTGCCTTACATCGATGGGCCGAAAAGCCGGGTGGTTGCTTCGAATCAATTCGACAGATTCCTTCGCCTGATAACCGGCACCATCTTCGGACAACCTGAAACCACAAACCCGGTGCCCACGAAAATCATTCGTTATGAGTGCCCCATTCCACCCCTCAGGAAGGTGATTACCCGTAATCCTTTCAAGTCCGCAATACTTTGGTGAGCCAGGATTGAGGCCAGCAAATGTCCGCCTCGCGCCCACAGCGGTAAAGTACCAGCCTCCCTGAAAAATGTAATTGATCCCTTCGCCACCGGCGCCATCTGTTTCAAATACTTGGCCGTTGTCATCCCAACAAAGACCCCAGGGATTAACAAGTCCCCTCATCAAAATGTCCAGCTCAAGGGTTTTGGTCCGCATCGCCCATGTACCTCCACCTCCCAATCGCTTGGTTCCATGGGGGGTTTCGAGGTGACTGTGAATATAGATTGATTGATTAAAATAGAGGCGACAATCCGGACCAAACCGGATGGTATGAAGCAGGTGGTGGGTATCTTCTGTTCCAAATCCGGACAACACCACAGTCCGTTTGTCCGCCTTGCCGTCACCATTTGTGTCCTGGAGATAAACCAACTCGGTACTATCAGCAACATAAACCCCATTACCATCCGGTTCAACACCCGTGGGTATCAGAAGACCCTCGGCAAAAACAGTGGTTTTGTCGGCCTTTCCATCACCATCTGTATCTTCAATTACCAGAATTTTGTCATTGGCTTTTTGGCCCGGTTTGATTTGAGGATAAGTCTCCGAACATGCAACCCAAAGGCGCCCCTTGCTATCCCATGCCATCTGTATGGGTTTGGCAAGAATCGGGTCGGCAGCAAAAAGATTAGCCTGAAACCCGGGCGCCAACTGGAAAGTCGCCCGTTCCTTCTCCGGGTCGGTTTCAACCACCAGAGGCGCGTTTCGCTGAGCCCTCAAGGAGTTCGATCCGATCCCGAAAACCAGTGTCAAAGCCAGCAATACTCGAATAAAAAATGTGCTATTCATAACCGTGTGCTCCAAGAATTGTGCCCAATGATCGGAAATGGATGTCCGAAATTATTAGTCTTTGCGTGTAAGCGATAGGGAACGGAATTTGGGTTGGGATAGTTTTGAAATTCTATTTTCCGATGCTTCAATAAAGGGATCGAATTGTGGAATTTCCCTGGAATTATTTCCCTGTTCGTGCTTCCGGAATCCAAATAGGTAAGTTTCATTTTGTGGACGCCATCGATAAAAGAACTGCTGGTTTTTGGCAACAACTTCGCCCCGCAAGGCTTCCATCTGGGCAGCATCTCCCGGCAACCGAATTGGAATCCCTTTTGCCCATTTTTCGGCGTTTCCGGTTGCGATCACGGTTTTGCCTTCACGAAGTTCCCAGTTACCCTCAGCCAAATCTGTGACTTTCAAATTTCCCTGGGCAATCCCGGGGATAGGCAGATTTTCCGCGCGAATGTTAAAGCTGATCGCCCCGCCATCCTCTACTTTCTTCATTTCCACTGCGGCCCCAGAGGCCTCCTGAGTGCTTGACGACAATTGGACCTGGAACCCTTTAGCGTCCAAACCCAATGATTCAACCCATCCGGAACTCAAAGAACCATAACCTTGGGGAGTCAGATGGATTCCATTGGAGGTAAGCGCCGTTTTTTTCAAATTTAGTGGCTTGGTTGACAAGAAGCCAACGTCGGAAGACTTTGCAATTTCCTCGATAGCTTTGTTGTAGATTTTTTGGTTTGATTCGATCGCCTCCACAGAGACAAGTTCCGGCGGATGGGAAATTACTGGTTGAAGTCCGGTAAGGTAGATTTTTGCCGACAAAGGCTTGAGGTCATTAAGGAGTCTGGTGTATTTGGCCCGGAAGCTTGCAATTCCTTTGTCACCTTCGAAGGCTTCATTGAACCCGTAGCTCAACAAAATCAGGTTGGGCTTGGCATCCTTTATCTGTTTGAGGAGCTCTTTGTAACCATCCTCAATAGACCCAAATCCGGATCGTGATTCCCCGGATACATTGTCGCCTGACCATCCCAAATTTCGCCAAACGATTTTTTTCCCGGGGAAAAGTGCGTGGACCGATGATTCCCAATGGGACGACTGCTGCTCGCGTTCAACCCAAGTCGAACCAACCCAAACGACACGGGGCTGACCTTCAAGCGAAATTTGTCCAGGGACAACCGTTAAGGCCGAAAAAAGGGTGAGGAGGCAAAACAAAATAACCTCGGACCATTGGGTCATTAACAAGGCAAGGTAGGACTGGGTTCATTTTCCAAACCCATTCTTCTGGTTTATGAACTGATACCACCGAACGGCATTCCAAAGCGACAAAAGGAACGCAAACCAAGCAGCATTGATTGGCGGATTACCCAAAGGAAAAGTCATTAAGGGGGAACCATCAGAATTTGTTGCGAACCATAAAACCGAACCCAGGCCCAACCAAATTGCCGCCATTAAGGGGTAAATCCAGGATCCCATGTTAGCGCTCCCGGGAATGGGTATTGGGCTACCTATCGCACCCCATAGATTTTTTGATAAAGGTTCTGTTGCTCCTCCATCATTTTGGAAAAAGCAAAGGACCGGCCTGAATCCGCAACAACGAGCGGGTCATAATCAGGGTCAGGCAAAGGGCAATTCTCACCCAAAAGCCCCATCGCCTCAAGAGCAAGAATGGCCACACCCCGACTTGTGGTTTCGATTTCCCGACAGGGTTTGACAGGCCGTGCAAAAGCATCCGCCACACGGGAAACCCAAAATGGACTCGAAAGGAACCCCCCACCCGCAACGATTTCCCTTTCCGAATTCCCAAGCATCTTTTCCAGGGTTCCCAAAATGATGGCCAAACGACATGCCACCGATTCCAGGGATGCCTGAATCAGGTCAACAGTGGAAGTGTCGAGCGTAACGCCTGATATTACACCTTTGGCCTGATCGTTCCAATTCGGCGATCGCTCCCCGGCCCAAAACGGGAGGATGGTAAGCCCATGAGCTCCGACATCTCTCGCGGAAAGGCGTTCCTCCAGGTGGGAAATTTCGGGTAGGTTTTGGCGCATCCACGCAAAGATGTTTCCACCCTCGGTTGTCGCTCCACCAACCAAAGGGCGCTTTCGGTCAATGCGGTAATTCCAGAGTCCTTTTGGCAAATTCTCGGGGACTTTCCCAAGGACTGCCCGCATTGCTGCAGTGGTCCCAATGGTTAATGCAACACGGCCCGGGCTGTGCGCCCCGCTACCAACATTGGCAGCCGCCCCGTCCGCAATTGGCAAATACCATGGGATATCCGCAAGCGCGGGCCATCGTCGCGCCCATTTTGACGACAAACCACAAAGCGCATCGCCAAAATCTCCCAAAGGGGAAAATCGGTTTGGTTCCAAACCTGCCCGGGAAACTCCCACAGAATCCCAGGTCAAGGTTCGCCTGTCCAGCATTCCCGTCCAGGAGGCTAGTGAAAGACTTGTCCTAAGCGTCCCAAACCAGTGCGAGAACAACCAGTCCGTCCATGAACAGATGGTTCGGGCTCGGGCCCATATTGTTGGATGGGTTTCCTTGAGCCATTCGATTCGCGCGGGCCAGTAACTACTGTGGATCATGCACCCGGTTCGATCATGTTCCCCGGATTGGTCCAGCTTTTCCCGAATCAAAGCAGCCTGCGGTGCGCACCGATTATCCGCATAGGTAAAAACATCACTAATCGGCTGGGATCGCCCATCCAAAACCAACATACTGCTGGCGAAGGAATCGCAAGCTACGGCTTTCACCTGTGAGGCAAGGGCCCCAAGGCTTTCCAAAGCATGGTCCAATACAAGCCCGGCGGCCTCAAGGAGGCGCATGGGATCAAAGGTCGCCTCGCCCCCCTGCCCTGTTTTCAGGACAACGATTTCTTTGCCCTGAACACGATCGGGATGCAGAAGCCTTGCTTTGGCATCGTAAACCAGAGCTCTAATCGAACTGGTGCCGAAATCGAGCGTCATCACCAAGGGGCCCACAGCCTCATCAGGCAAAACATATGCCATGATTAGGAATTCCTCAATCTGGCGTTCGCCTCCGCTTGGGCCAACAAGGAAAGGACCGCCATCCTTATTCCCAAACCATTGGCCACCTGATCAAGAATTGCAGAGTTTGGGCCATCCGCGACTTCAGGCGTCAGTTCCACACCCCTGTTAATGGGGCCGGGAGCAAGG
>Ga0114972_10001943_pt1 | contig 15486 bp, 6 predicted proteins | sample M_140807_EF_Meta_FD_87354 | JGI IMG/M metagenome (GOLD analysis project Ga0114972, IMG submission 87354) | Freshwater microbial communities from Lake Montjoie, Canada to study carbon cycling - M_140807_EF_MetaG | ecosystem: Environmental > Aquatic > Freshwater > Lake | place: Lake Montjoie... | reverse complement strand
TTGAGAGCAATAAAACTGGGAATCTTAATATTTTACCTAGCCGTCAAAGTCGATACCTCTTCTCAGTCACGAAGCGTTGCAGGCGGAACAAATTCGCGCCGATCAGCCTTTTTGCACATTTTTATGTACTGAAAACTCGATTCGGAGTTGCCTGATGATCCGCATGGTTTCGTGTTTTGAATTCCCAGCTCTGCGCGTCTTGAGGCTCCTTTTGGTTGGATTTTTGCCAACTTTATGCGCGGCGATTCAAGTGGCTTATGGTCAGGACTTCGACCTCGTTTCTGAATCGCAGGAGGTTCTGGAATCCGGTGACAAGAAACCGACTGTTGCTCCCGCTATTGTTGAAAAGTCCAAGGTTGAAAAGTCCAAGGGCTGGTGGGAGAAGTTGAGTCTTGGTGGGTACGCGCAGGTCCGCTACGGAGTCGTCACCGATGCTGGGAATGGAGCTCCACCGCAGCTCCTCGGTGATCGAGGGATAGGTGATGTCGATAGTTTTACGCTTCGTCGTGCAAGATTAAAAATTCAGGGAGATGTGGCCCCGCATCTGGGGATCTACATCCAACCTGACTTCGGTGTTGCTCCTCCTGGTGGTTCTGAATCGACTGCGACTTATTTTGCTCAAATCCGGGACTGGTATGGAGACATCTACATCGACGACGACAAGGTGCATCGATTTCGAGTTGGTCAATCGAAAATCCCTTATGGCTTTGAGAACATGCAATCGAGTTCCAACCGGGCTCCAATGGACAGATCCGACCCGATTAACATCTCCGTGGCGCCCAATGAACGCGATCTTGGGGTGATCTATTACTGGACACCAAAAGACAAGCAAACGATGTTCCACGACTTACAGAACGCCCGCTACAAAGGATCGGGCAACTTTGGGGTCGTTGGCTTAGGGATATTCAACGGCCAAGGCGGATCGCTGTTGGACCTCAACAGTGTGCCTCATGCCGTTGCGCGAGTCACTTGGCCTTGGGAGATTTGGGCAGGTCAGGTTTGCGAAGTATCTGTTCAAGGGCTCTGTGGGGAATTGGTGATCGATGGTACCAAGATACGACCGCTGGGTACGGGACCGGAGACGATTCCAATTGGTACCTATCAAAACGGTGGAGCGGATGGTATAGCGGAGAAGAGGCTTGCAGGGACTTTTGTATGGTACCCAATGGATCTCGGTTTCCAAAGTGAATGGCATGTCGGAGAGGCTCCGGGTCTGAGCGATGATCAGACCAGGGTTTTGAGCAGAGCATTTTACGGTGGCTATGCAATGGCCATGTATGCGATCGAAACGCAACAGCATGGAACATGGATACCCTATTGTCGATGGTCGCAGCTCCACGGCGGATATTCCACTCAAAAGAACGCTCCTTACGGAAACAGCTTCGAACTGTCCTCAGGCATTGAGTGGCAGGCTTTCAAGGAGCTCGAGTTATCTCTTGAGTATTCTCTGGTTGACCGTGTGAACACTCAAGCGATCAATCAACCAGGGGCTCTTTCTTATCAGTACTTTGATGGTTCGGTACTTCGATTGCAGTGTCAATTGAACTACTAAAAGCGGGTGGTATGTGAATTTCAGTTGAAGAACCTGTGTGGATTCCAACGACATGCTTTCACAGGCACTCGTTGAGGATTACCCTGGAAACTCAGTACGACACGGTCGATTTACTCACACGTTTGATTGGAAGCAGGGAACGAATGAACGCTCCATTTTGGGAAGCACTTGGAAACCTCAGTTTTTGGGGGCAGGTCTTGTTCTTTCTGGTGTTGTTTGTCGCTTTTGCATTTGAGTTCATCAACGGTTTTCATGATACAGCCAACGCTGTCACCACTGTCATCTACACCAAGACGCTCAAGCCCACTCCGGCGGTGTTTTTTTCTGGTTTCATGAACTTCTTGGGGGTTCTCATCGGCGGAACGACGGTTGCATTCAGCATCGTGAATCTTTTGCCGGTCAATTTGCTCATTGAGGGAAGTAGTTCACGAGCAATCGTCATGGTGATGTCCTTGTTGCTGGCGGGGGTGATTTGGAATCTTGGAACTTGGTGGATGGGATTGCCAGTCTCTAGCTCTCATACACTCATAGGATCGATTCTTGGAGTCGGGTTGGCCAATAGTTTGATGACCAACGGGGATTTGCAGGGTGTCAACTGGAATAAAGCTTTGGATGTGGGCAAAGCGCTGTTGCTATCTCCTTTGATCGGATTTCTCGCCGCTGGCCTGATGCTTCTGGCAATGAAGGTATTCCTGAAGAATCCGAACCTGTATCATCCGCCTGGAGAAGGAGATAATCCACCCTCTTGGATCCGCGGTGTTTTGATCGCCACCTGTGGTGGGGTCAGCATGGCACATGGTTCGAATGACGGACAAAAAGGAATGGGGCTGGTCCTACTTGCACTGATTGGATTTCTTCCTGCCTACTACGCGATGGATCTAAGACATCCGGAACTCGCAAGGGAAGTCCGTGACGCTTCTGTCGCGATGAAAAACGAGATGGTCAAAGGCAATGTCGATAATCCGCAACTGATCGCGCAACTCGATGAGATAGAAAAGAGTCTTGAGGGCAAATCCTCTTTACAAGACGTTCCCTCCGATCAACGCTGGCAGGTCCGTCAATCGATCTATCGTTTGGGTATAGAGTTAGATAAGGCTAAGTTACCTTCTGATATGGCCAAGGATCTGGCAACGCACAGAAAAGTCTTGAAGCGTTCCATTGAGTACATTCCCTTCTGGGTTATCCTTGGAACGGCTTTAGCGCTGGGCATCGGGACAACGATTGGATACAAGCGGATCGTGGTTACCATCGCAGAGAAAATTGGTAAGACCCATTTGACTTACGCACAAGGTGCTGCAGCCGAGACGGTCGCCGCGCTTACGATCGGTCTTGCTGATTTTTTCCATGCTCCGGTAAGTACGACTCACGTTCTTTCATCAGGCATCGCCGGTACAATGTGGGCTAACAAGTCCGGAGTGCAGATGTCCACGATTCGTAAAATCCTGCTCGCTTGGGTTTTAACTTTACCGATGGCGATCCTCCTTGGAGGACTTTTCTTCTACCTTGGAGTGACTTTCTCCGGAGGCTGACCGTTCATCCCAACGCGGACGTCGATTCGTTAAGCCACATGGCCTGCAATTTATGGACTTACCTTAGCGACTGAAAGCCAGTGCCGAGCCAAGCGTGATACCTGGTGCGGGTAATGAACTTTGGCCTCGCAGATAGATATCGATCGCGCGGGCCGCACCTCGGCCCTCGTTGATCGCCCATACCACGAGCGACTGGCCTCTGCGGCAGTCCCCTGCGGCAAACACGCCAGGGATGTTTGTCGAAAACTGTCCGTGCTCGGCTTTGTAGTTGCTCCTCGGATCGGTCTGGATTCCCAGCAGCTCCGAAACGTACTGCTCAGGCCCGAGGAATCCCATCGCCAGGAGGACCAAGTCTGCGCCGATGATCTCTTCACTTCCTGGAATCTCGGTCATATTCATCTTGCCATTCTCGAACTTCCAGGCCACCCTCACGGTTTTGATCCCCGTGACGTTGCCTTGGCCATCGTCGATGAACTCCTTGCTCAGGATGTTGTAGGTTCTCGGATCGTGGCCGAACTTTTCCGAGGCTTCTTCGTGGCCGTAGTCGGTTCGGAAAATTCGAGGCCATTGCGGCCACGGATTGTCCGCCGCACGGTCCTGGGGCGGTTGATCCAGCAGCTCAAAATTCACCAGTTGAGAGCAGCCATGACGAAGGCTCGTGCCGATGCAATCGCAACCGGTGTCTCCACCGCCGATGACGACTACCCGCTTGCCCTTGGCCGAAATGTACTTGCTATCGGCATGATTGCTATCGAGCAGACTGGCGGTGTTGGCTGTGAGGAATTCCATGGCATAGTGGACGCCGCGGAGCTGGCGACCCGGGATCGGCAAATCACGGGGTTTGGTCGCCCCGGTGGCCAACAAGACGGCATCGTTTTGCGCAACCAATTGCTTGGGATCAACGTTCTTGCCGACATCGGCATTCGTGATGAAATTCACCCCTTCGGCAGCCATTAAATCAAGGCGCCTTTGAACGACGTCTTTGTCCAATTTCATGTTGGGAATGCCATAGGTCAACAGTCCTCCGATGCGATCGGCTCTTTCGTAGAGAGTGACGCTGTGGCCGGTCTTGTTGAGTTGATCGGCTGCGGATAACCCTGCTGGACCGCTTCCGATGATCGCCACTTTCTTGCCACTTCGGACCGCAGGTGGTCTCGCTACGACCCAGCCTTCTTCAAAGCCGCGGTCGATGATCGCGCATTCGATATTCTTGATCGTCACAGGGGGGTTGGTAATTCCCAGCACGCAAGCCCCCTCGCAGGGGGCAGGGCAGACTCGCCCGGTGAACTCTGGAAAGTTGTTGGTCTTGTGGAGCCGATCGAGGGCCTCTTTCCATCGGCCTGTATAGACCAGATCGTTCCACTCGGGAATCAAGTTCTGGATCGGACAGCCGCTTGCAGATTGGCAAAACGGTACCCCGCAGTCCATGCAACGTGAACCTTGGGTCCGCAAGTGTTCCTCGGACGCATCGGTGTAGATCTCGTTGTAGTCCTCGACGCGGATGATCGGCAGACGCCAGGCGACCTTCTTGCGTTCGAACTCCTTGAATCCTGTTGGCTTTCCCATAGTGATGATGCTTTGATTGGAAACGTGTTGGAGGTTATTGACGTGCAGTACTGCTTAGGCCGACTTGCACGGACGATTGTTTGTCTTGTTCGGCCATGACTCGCTTGAAGTCCGTCGGGATAACTTTGACGAACTTCGCGACGCTGGTATCCCAGTTCTTGAGCAACTCTTGCGCGACGGTGGATTTGGTCAGTTCTGCATGCAGAGTCACCAGCGAGTTTACTTCGAGAATATCCTGAGACTCCGTCAGGGGTTCGAGTTCGACCGTCCCCAGATTTGTTCGAATGCGAAGGGCGTCGATGTCGTCTAGGACATAAGCGATCCCGCCGCTCATGCCGGCTGCGAAATTTCGCCCAGTTGGACCTAGGATCACGACCCGCCCGCCGGTCATGTACTCGCAGCCGTGGTCGCCGACCCCCTCGATCACCGCGTTGCAACCTGAGTTTCGCACGGCAAATCGTTCGGCTGCTCGACCTCGGACAAACAATTCACCCATCGTGGCCCCGTAAAGACATACGTTGCCGATGATGATGTTCTGCTCTGCCTTAAAACCAGCACGGCGATCGGGATAGATGGCGATGCGGCCACCGGAAAGTCCTTTGCCGACATAGTCGTTGGCGTCCCCTTCGAGTTCGAGCGTCACTCCGTGGGCCAAAAAGGCGCCAAAGCTCTGGCCGGCCGAACCCCGGAAATTGATGTGGATCGTGTCCGACGGCAAGCCTCCTTGTCCATACTTCTTGGCGATGTTGTGGCTCAAGATCGTGCCGACGGTTCGATTGGTGTTGATGATCGGCAAATCCAGCTCGATCGCCTCACCGGTTTCAATCGTCTTGCGGCATCGCGGCAGGAGGACTTGCATGTCGAGGGACTTTTCCAAGCCGTGTTCTTGAGGAATGGTCCGGTGCATGACCGTATCGGGCGTCGGACCCTTGGCAGGCTTGAGGATCGGAGTCAGATCCAAACCATCGGTTTTCCAATGCTTGATCGCATGATCGACCTTCAAACAATCGGTTCGTCCGACCATCTCGTCGATGCTGCTAAAGCCCAGCCCAGCCATAATCTCTCGGGCATCTTCGGCGACCATGAACAGATAGTTCACTACATGCTCGGGCTTGCCCGCAAACTTGGCCCTGAGCTCTGGGTCCTGGGTGGCGATCCCAACCGGGCAGGTGTTCAGGTGGCATTTGCGCATCATGATGCACCCGAGGGTGATCAGCGGAGCGGTGGCAAAGCCGAATTCCTCGGCACCCAAGAGCGCGGCGATGACCACATCCCGACCGGTCTTGAGTCCGCCGTCGGTCTGGAGAGTCACGCGGCTTCGGAGGTTGTTCATCACGAGTGTTTGGTGAGCTTCGGCGATGCCCAGTTCCCAAGGCAACCCAGCATGCTTGATGCTCGTCAGCGGGCTCGCTCCGGTCCCACCGGTATCGCCACTGATGAGGATGTGATCTGCGTGCGCTTTGGCGACCCCAGAGGCCACCACGCCCACGCCGACTTCGCTCACGAGTTTGACGCTCACTCGAGCCGTTGGGTTGGAATTCTTCAAATCGTGGATTAACTGCGCAAGATCTTCGATCGAATAGATATCGTGGTGGGGAGGTGGGCTGATGAGCCCCACACCCGGGGTGCTGTATCGGATCCTTGCGATGTACTTGTCGACCTTGCGGCCAGGCAACTCTCCACCTTCACCAGGTTTGGCACCCTGGGAGATTTTGATTTGCAGTTCGTCGGCGTTGGCCAAGTACTCGATGGTCACTCCGAATCGACCCGAGGCGACCTGCTTGATCGCCGAGCGTTTGCTATCTCCGTTGGGCAGTGGCTTGTAACGCACAGGATCTTCGCCACCTTCGCCAGTATTGCTTTTTCCGCCCAAGCGGTTCATGGCGATCGCCATGGTCTCGTGGGCTTCGGAGCTGATCGAGCCGAGGCTCATCGCACCGGTACAGAATCGCTTGACGATTTCCTTGGCGCTCTGAACTTTTTCTAAAGGGATCGGATCGCGTGTGGATTGGAATTCAAAGAGTCCTCGAAGGGCGTATCGCATGCGTGCATCTTTGTTGATGTGATCGGCAAAGCGGCGATAAGCTTTGCTGTCCCCATTCCGCGCGGCGACTTGGATGTCGGCGATGGCCGTTGGATCCCAACCGTGCTTTTCACCTTCGGCTCGCCAATGGAATTCACCGACGTTCGGGAGCATCGACCAAGCGTCGGCGCGATCGTTGGGGAAGGCAAGCGCATGGCGGCGCAAGGCTTCTTCGGCTAGTACATCAAAGCTGCAACCTTGGATGCGGCTGCTGGTGCCTTTGAAGCATCGATCGATGACTTCGTCTTGTAGGCCGAGAGCTTCGAATATCTGCGCTCCTTTGTAGCTTGCCAAGGTGCTGATGCCCATCTTGGCCATCACCTTAAGCATCCCCTTGGCAACCGCCTTGCGATATTGACCGACGATCTTCTCTTCGTCTTTCTCTTCGAGCATCCCGTCGCGGGAGGCTTGCCATAGGGACTCGAACGCAAGGTACGGGTTGATCGCATCGGCGCCGTAACCGATCAGCAAGCAGTGGTGGTGGACCTCGCGGGCCTCTCCGGTCTCGACGATGATTCCGATCGCCGTCCGCTTGGCCATTTTTACCAGGTGCTGATGGACGGCACCGCAAGCCAGCAGGCTACTGACGGCAACCCTTTCTCGCGAGATCGCCCGATCGGTCAAAAGAACCAGCGTATAGCCATCGTCGATGGCTTGCTCGGCCTCTTTGCAGATTCGATCCAGAGTTTCCTCAAGTCCGGTTTTGCCCGCTTTGCGATCAAACGTGATGTCGATCGACGCGGTTTTCCAGCCACGGATATCCATGTGCTTGAGGGCACCGAGTTCCTCGTTGGTCAGGATCGGGTGGTGGATCAGCAATCGATGGCAGTGCTCGGGGGTGGCCTCGAGTAGGTTCTTTTCCGGTCCGATGTAGCACTCGAGCGACATGATCACGTCCTCGCGTATCGAATCGATCGCGGGGTTGGTCACCTGGGCAAAGAGTTGCTTGAAGTAATCGTACACGAGCCGAGGTTGGTCGCTCAGGCAAGCGATGGCCGAGTCGTTGCCCATCGAACCGATCGGATCGACTTGGGTTTGAATCATCGGAACGAGCATAAAGTGCATCGTTTCAATGGTGTAGCCAAAGGCTTGCATGCGAGGCAGAAGCGTCTCGGGATAGAATCCGTGCCACTCCTTGGCCTTGGCCAACTGATCCAGAGTGATGCGCCCGGCGCGCAGCCAGTCTTGGTAGTTGCGTTTTGCAGCGAACGAGGATTTGAGTTCCTCGTCAGGAATCAATCGGCCTTGATCAAAGTCGATCAAAAACATCCGACCCGGTTGCAAGCGACCTTTCTCTTTGACGATCGACGGATCGACCGGTAGCACACCGACCTCGCTAGCCATGATCACACGATCGTCGGTGGTCAAGTAGTATCGGCTCGGGCGCAGACCATTGCGATCGAGGGTCGCGCCGATGTACTTGCCATCGGTAAAGACGATCGACGCGGGGCCGTCCCAGGGCTCCATCAGGCAGCTGAAGTATTCGTAGAAGGCCTTCTTTTCTTGCGACATCGTGTCGTGCTTTTGCCACGCCTCGGGGACCATCATCATGATCGCCTCTTGGAGGGTGCGCCCGTTCATCAGCAAGAATTCCAGAACGTTGTCAAAAGTTCCGGAGTCTGAACACATCGGCTCGACGACTGGAAAGAGCCTCTGGAGCTCCGGTCCGAACAGCTCGCTCTTGGCCATCCCTTCGCGCGCATGCATCCAGTTGATGTTCCCGCGGAGTGTATTGATCTCCCCGTTGTGGCTCATGAAACGCAGCGGCTGTGCTCGGTCCCAGCTCGGGAACGTGTTGGTCGAGAACCGGGAGTGGACCATCGCCAGATGGGTTTCGAAATCCTCTTCGGACAGGTCCGGGTAGTAGGGGACTACCTGGGCGGGAGTAAGCATCCCTTTGTAAATGAGGGTCTTGGTCGAGAGCGAGCAGACATAGAAGAGGGAAGCTTGCTCCATCGAGGAATCGTTGCGCAGGATATGGCTGGCCTGCTTGCGGATCAAATACAGTTTGCGCTCGAACGCTTCGCTGCTGATTCCTTCGGCGGCTCGGATAAAGACCTGTTCCGTCCATGGCTCGGCCGATCGAGCCGTCGGACCGATGTCGGCCAGATCGGCTTGTTGGGGTACGTCGCGCCAACCGATGAGCGTTTGGCCTTCGTCGGCGATCAAGCGGTTGAACACTCGGCGGCATTTGTCGCGTTCAGCGGCAATCTTAGGAAAGAAAATATTTCCAGCGGCCCACAGCCCTTTGGCAGGCAGTTCCACACCGAAATCGCTCTTGGCGACGCGTCGAAGGAACTTGTCAGGCAACGCCACGAGGATACCAGCACCGTCACCGGTGTTGTGCTCGCAACCGCAAGCCCCTCGGTGATCCATGTTCCTCAAAATCGTGTCAGCATCGACAACGATCTGATGGCTAGCGACCCCTTTGACGTTTGCGACAAAACCGACGCCGCATGAGTCTTTTTCGAGTTCTGGGTCGTAGAGACCCTGCTTGGTGGGGAATCCGTAAGGAGTATTCATTGTTTGGGATGCTCGAATAGTGTGGTACAAGTGATCTTTTGGGAACACCAGTCAGCCAGTCGCAAACAAAGAATTGACCTTCCGTGGTTGCAACTCGGCCTTATGCATGGATCCGTTACGAGGAAACCGACGCCGGCGCGTCGGCCAAAACGTTTGCTCGACCGTTGCCGCTCGCAGAGGTGGATGCCTCCGCCTTGCCGTGCGTCGAATCATCACGATCCGAATCGCCCGGCCAAACCACATTGCTCAGGATCAACTCGATGAAAGATCGCGCGGCGCGGGACATCGACACATCACGCCTCTGGATGATTCCAAGAGGTCGCGTGAGATTCAGTCCTTCGCATGCGAGCATCTTCAAGGATCCGGCTGCGACCTCGTTTTGAACCGTCAACTTCGGAAGGATCGCAACGCCGCTGTTGACCACCGCAGCATGCTTGACCGAATCGATGTTGTCGAGCTCGACGGCGATCCTCATCGTCACACCCAAGTGACGCAGTTGCTTGTCAATCTCCTGACGGATCTTGAGGTTTTGGGCAAATGCTACCAGAGCAACCTGCGAGAGATCCTCGGGACGGATCGGCTGGTTCAATGAGGCCAAACGGTGCCGGGGCGATGCCACTAGTACCATCGGCTCGTGACGCCAGCTCGTCGCTACGATCGAGTGGGTCGATTCCGGGTAACTGACCATCCCAAAATCAACGGTCCCCTGTTCAACCATCCGATAAACTTCGTGGGGATGAGCCAAGAGGTAATTCATGTTGGCTGCCGGGCATGCTTTGTGAAACATTTCCTGGAGCGTCGGTAGATAGGACAAGCCCATCGAGTAGATCGACGCAACCATGACCTGGCCCGTGATGGCCGCTGTGGTGTTATTGCCGGCCCGCACCTCTTCGACCAGGCTGTCGAATTGTCGCAAGACGCCCGAGAGTCCATCGAAGAATTTTTGACCCTCGGCAGTCATCACAAACGGCCTTTTGGTCCGGTCGATGAGTTTAACGCCCAGGAATTCCTCCAGGTGCTGAACGCTCTGGCTCGCGGCGCTTTGAGTCATCCCGTGCTCGACGGCCGCATGGGAGAAACTCCGCTTGCGAACCACGTCGTAAAACACTTTCAGGGACCGAATGTGCACCGCTTGACTGGCCGCCTTTTTATCTGTTTTGCTAATTTTAGGTCTCCTGTCATTAAATTCAGCAATTCAGGATATCGTTTCGGGGGTGTTTCGTCAAGCCACCTGAAGGTGCCTGGCACCAAATGGGCACCAAATGCGTGCTGCAAAACGCCAGAGAAAATCGATTGCTGAGCCGCTAAAGGAAGAATGATTACCTTAGCGAATGCTGTAGTGGCAGAAAATCGGCAAAGCAAATAATCCGTTTTTTTAATTGGATGCAATCATAGCATTAGCGGTTGCTGGCTGCATCCTGGCCCGCTGGGTCACCAACCCACACCCGAGCGAGGCCGTTGCGATAGTCTTCTAGGGCCGAGATTCAGGGCCGAGATGCCCAGATGCCGTTATTTCGAGTCTGCTTGTTTTGCAAAATCGACTCCGACCGCGCTGGTGCGAATCCTGCACAAGTTGCTGTCGGCGGTGACAAACAACGTCGAGCCGTCTTCGCCGAAACAGCAGTTGCTGGTTCGCTCGCCGGTATTGATTCGGCCCAGCAAAACCCCTGCGCTGCTAAAGACGTAGATCCCCCCAGGACCACTGGCCCAAACGTTCCCCTGCTTGTCGACCGACAACCCATCGGGCAACCCAGGACGCTTGCCGACCTCCTCGGTCGCATCGTAAAACAGTTTGCCCGCACCTAGCGTGCCGTCCTCTTTGACCTCAAAGGTCATCCAAATCGCTTTCTTCGGATCGCTCTGTGCCACATACAGCGTTTTTTCATCGGGCGAAAAACCGATCCCGTTGGGTCGTGCCAATTCGGTGGTCATCAACGTCAACTCACCGGTCTTCTTCGATATCCGATACACTCCGAAATGATCCAGCTCTCGTCGTGGATCGTTCTCGCGTTGCGGCAGTCCATAAGGCGGATCGGTGAAATAGATGTCCCCGTTGGACTTCAATACCCCATCGTTAGGGCTGTTGAGCCGCTTGCCCTTGTAATTGTCTGCCAACGTCCGCTTGCCTCCATTGGGAGTCAGTACACTCACGCGACGGTCTCCATGCTCGCACATCACAAGGTTCCCCTCGGAGTCCTTGAGCAATCCATTGGCGCCCGGCTCCAATCCGTAATACGTCACTCCGGTGTATCCAGAGGGCTCCATAAACAAGCTGATCCCGTGGAACTTCGACCAACTGAAAATCGAATTGCGGGGAATGTCGGTAAAGAGCAAGTAGCCATTTTTGTCGTCACCCATCCACAGCGGGCCTTCGGTCCAAGTGAACCCGTCGGCCAAGACCTCGAGCTTCGAATCGATCGGCAATAGCTTATCGAACTCGGGCTTGAAGCGATCGATGGTCCCAAGGGTCCGCATGGGTGTTGCCGTCGCAGGAGTTTGAGCATGGAGAGGATGTGCTGCCATAGCCAAGACCATTGCCAACAGAGAGTAAAAAAATCGCATGGATACAAAGTCCCTAACATCGAGAGGCACTAAACGACCTTCGAACCAACGCCATGAGTCCGAAAAGGTTCTTCGAGTATAGTTTCCTGGCCGGATCGTTTGGTAGCAGACAACCTCCCGACTTGGAAAAAAACATCCCTTTGCACGCGCCGAACTTTTCTTCATCGCAATTCCACTCTATGGCTCCACGCAATGGCTTATACTATGGAGCCCGTCATCCCCGCCCAACTCCATGGCCCAGACCCATTTGCCCATCTCCTTAGGGCCGACGACCTACCATGATAATGCCCTTGCGCAGTTCCAAATCCCTGATCTTGTGCTCTGTGCTCATGGCTTGGCTGTGCATGCTTGCTTCTGTTCCGCTCAGCGCCGAGCCTCAAGCCCCCGAGCAGGGCTCTGACCAATCCAACTCGACGATCGAATACGAAAAGCAAGTCAAAACACTCCTGCGCGAGCGCTGTTTTGCCTGCCATGGTCCGCTCCGACAGGAAGCCTCGCTGAGGCTCGATACCCTCGAAAGCATCCTTGCCGGTGGCGATTCGGGCCCGGCGATCATCCCGAATGAACCTCTGCAAAGCAGGATCATCCAGCGAGTCTCTAGCAGCGAGCTGGGCGTTCGCATGCCTCCGGAGCACGAAGGAGAGCAATTCAAACCCGAGCAGATCGAAATCATCGAGCGATGGATCGGCCAGGGAGCCCAAGGCATCCCCAACGAACTGCCCGATCCAGATCCTCGCATGCACTGGGCCTTCCAACCCCTAGTCGCACCAGCAGTCCCCTTCGCACAAAACGGGCCCGCGCATCCCATCGACGCTTTCCTGCACGAGCTCCACTCCCAGCGCGGGATCGTCGCCCAGCCCCAAGCTCCCAACGACGTGCTGCTGCGCAGGCTCTATGTCGATCTGATCGGCTTGGCACCTGATGCCCAGGATTGGAAAAGCCTGCCGAGCCAGTGGGATGCAACTTGGTATGAATCGACCATCGACCGATTGCTCGATGATCCTAAGCACGGCGAACGCTGGGCCCGGCACTGGATGGACGTATGGCGATTTAGCGATTGGTGGGGACTCGGGGACCAACTCCGCAACAGCCAACTGCACATGTGGCACTGGCGCGATTGGATCATCGAATCCCTCAACGCCGATCGACCTTACGATGAAATGATCCAACGGATGCTCGCGGCCGACGAACTCGACCCCGAAGACTTTAGCGATCTTCGAGCCACCGGATTCCTGGCCCGCAACTACTTCCTGTTCAATCGAAACCAATGGATGGACGAGACGATCGAGCATGTGAGCAAGGCGTTTTTAGGGCTGACAATCAACTGTGCCAAGTGCCACGATCACAAGTTCGATCCGATCAAGCAGACCGATTACTTCAAGATGCGGGCGATCTTTGAACCCTATCATGTTCGGCTCGATTCGGTCCAAAGCGAAAGCGACTTTGCCAAAAACGGACTCCCCCGTGTGTTCGACGCGTTCATGGAATTGCCGACCTATCGCTTTGAGCGAGGCCAAGAGTCCTCGCCCGACAAATCGGCGATCATGAACCCGGCAATCCCTGAGTTTCTCTCGCAGATCCCATTGGATATCCAACCGGTCCACCTCCCAGGGGTAGCTTGGCAACCCGAACGCCGAGAATGGGTGATCCCCAGCCAAATCGAAAAGGCTCGTGGGTCGCTCGCAGGGCTCACCCAAGCGGTCCAGACGGCCAAGGAAAAACTTGCCAAGGCCCAAGCCGAATTCCAAGTCCACGAGGATCGAAAAACCAAATCCGACACGGACTCCAACCCGGCGACCGATACTGCGAAAGTTCTTGTCGAAGACAAGTTCGAGACGCTCTTGCCTGAGCGGTGGAAAACCTATGGAGGCAATTGGGTGTTGGAGCCTGGAAAGCTACAGCAGCTTCAAGACGGCCAGACCCGCAGCGTTTTGCGGTGGCTGGAAAATCCTCCGAGCGATTTCGATTTGACCTTGCGATTCACCATCCTCGGCGGGAGCACTTATCGCAGCGTCGGGGTCTCGTTCGACTCGACCCAAACCGATGGGACGATCATGCCAGGCCCCCAGGACAGCGAGATCATGGTCTATGTCAGCGCCCACGGTCCAGATCCCAAAGTCCAAGCCTCCTATGCCCAGAATGGGACTTATCATTACCCCCCCGAAGGCCGCGCGTCGCATCCGGTCGAACTCAACAAAGAGTACACGTTGCATCTGCAAGTTCGCGGCCAGCTTATCAACGCTGCGCTTGACGGCCAACCCAAGGTGGCTTGGAAAAGCCCGATGGCTCGACAAGCCGGTGCGTTGCAATTGACCGCCTTCGACGTCCAAGTCGCCTTTCATGAGATCCGTATCCAAACGCTCGCGGATTCGGTTCAACTCCGAGAGCCCGGCAGCGGCATGAGCCTTGGGCCTCAGGATGCACTGCAGGTCGCCAAGCTCGAGTTGCTCCAGGCCGAGCAAAAGCACGCGGCAGAGCTTGAAGAGATCGAGGCTCTGCAACTGCGGCACGAGGCTTGGAAGAAGCGTTGGGCACTCGAAGATCGACAAAGCGACGACGCACGTTCGGGATCCAATTCGGATCTTACGGAGCTTAGGAACGCCGAGTCGCTCGCTCTGCGGGCTTGGGTTCTTCAGGATCGCAAGTGGCAGTTGGCCAAAGCAACCTTGCAGCACACGACAGCCCAGATCAGCTTGTTGAAAGCTGTTCCGGAGAAAAAGGACGCTGCGCAAAAGGAGTTCGATCAAGCCGCAGGGGGAATTACTAAGGCCCAGGAGCAGCTCCACAACCCTGACGGAGATTTGGTCCGATTCGTTGGTGCTCAGTGGAGCGCGACACGGTTCCTAAACTCCGGGGCGGACGATCCGAAACCCGAGTTTCCCAAGACGAGTTCTGGGCGAAGAACGGCGTTGGCCAAGTGGATCACGGACGAGAGAAATCCGCTCACGGCCCGAGTGGCCGTCAACCACCTTTGGAATCGGCATTTCGGTGAGCCGCTGGTATCGAGCGTTTTTGATTTTGGAAACAAAGGGACCAAGACCGAGCACCAAAAGCTCTTGGACTGGTTGGCTGCGGAGTTGATGGCGCATGGATGGAGCATGAAGTACATGCATCGGCTGATGCTCACCTCGGAGGCGTATCGCAGGCATTCGAGCCTTGCGGGGGCTCCGTCGGCAATCGCGATCGATCCGGACAATCGGCTCTTGTGGAGGCGAAGCCCGATTCGGCTGGAATCTCAGGTAGTGCGGGACTCGATTCTATCGCTTGCAGGGAGCTTGGACGCGACGATGGGAGGTCCTTCTGTGCCGATGAATCAGCAGGCCGATTCGCTCCGACGCAGTTTGTATTTCTTTCATTCGAACAACGAGCGGAACTTGTTTTTGACGACGTTTGACGAAGCGTTGGTCAAGGAGTGTTATCGGCGAGACCAGAGCATCGTTCCCCAACAGGCATTGGCGCTGAGCAACAGTCGATTGGTTTTGGACTCTGCGGTGCGCATCGCCGATCGGATCGGCAGCATGGGGCAGGGGGGGCAGGTCGACGAGCAGGAGTTTATCGAACAAGCGTTCCAGCAGATCTTGGGGATTCGGGTCGACGAATCGATGGTTGGGGCCAGCAAGCGGGCGATGGAGCGATGGCGGAGTTTGCCCGAGGGTGGGATAGGCCAAGGA